>CEUZ01238534.1_pt1 | contig 80850 bp, 71 predicted proteins | sample 361511 | NCBI WGS metagenome assembly CEUZ01 (sample SAMEA2622822, study PRJEB7988) | marine metagenome | biome: marine biome (ENVO:00000447); feature: surface water layer (ENVO:00002042); material: "saline water (ENVO:00002010), including plankton (ENVO:xxxxxxxx)" | depth 5 m
TTTGGGAGGATATAGAAGAATTACTTATTTCATCAGACCTAGGATCACTATTAACCAACATCCTAATTGATAGGATAAAAATAAAGTGTGCTCAATTTGATAAACCAGAAGTATCTGTAGTTTTTGATATGTTAAAGCAGGAGATCGTTGAAATTATTGGTCCTGGCAGAGATATTGTTCCAGATAACTTTGGTTCTCATCCTAAACGACCTTTAGTTGTTTTGGTAGTAGGTGTAAACGGCGTAGGTAAAACGACCAGCGTAGCTAAAATGGCTCAATATTTTAAGGATTCCGGTAAGACTGTAATTATTGCGGCTTCTGATACCTATAGAGCGGCTGCTATAGAACAAATATTGAGTTGGGGCAATAAAATTGACGTAGATGTAATATCCCATGTTATGGGTGGCGACCCAGCAGCTGTTGCTTTTGACGCAGTTGAAGCAGGAAAGGCTCGGGGTGTAGATATCGTTTTAGTGGATACTGCTGGCCGGTTGCATACCAAATCTAATTTAATGGATGAAGTAAAGAAGATTAAACGTGTCATTTCCAAAGTGGATGAAGATGCACCTCATGAGGTGATTTTGGTTATGGATGCTTGCACGGGACAGAATGGACTTGTTCAGGCCAAATCTTTTGTAGAAACTGTGGATTGTACTGGAGTGTTCCTTGCCAAACTAGATGGTACGTCGAAAGGTGGGATAGTTGTACCTATAATTCATGATTTAAGCATTCCTGTTTTGTTTGTGGGCACAGGTGAATCAATTTCTGATATAGCTCCATTTTCAAGCAACGAATTTGTTCAAGATTTGTTTTCATAAATAATACGGTAATCAATAATGTTTTTTATGATACTGAGAATTCTTCAAATATAAAGGAGAACCTTTGGTTAACGCCATTTACTGGTTTTTAACGGTAGAGTTGGTTGGTCTTATTATATTTCCGTTCTTGTTCTTGCTTTTACCAAACATTAAGGATAGAGGATATTCATCAGCCAAAGTAATTGGTCTTTTAATATTTTCTTGGTTCATGTGGATATCTGGATCAGTCAAACTACTACCGAGCACCTCTTTTACCCTTTGGATAGTTTTGACGTGTTTTGGAGTGTTGGCACTTTTAGTGGTTAAAAAGAATTGGTCCGATATTAGACGATTCTTGAGATTGGAAGGGCATGCTCTTATATTCAGCGAATTGATTTTTCTATTGGTGTATTTTTTCTGGGTATATTACAAATTTCATGATCCGTTTATAAATACCACGGAACAGCCGATGGACTTCGCGTTTTTTAATGCATCGTTACGGTCAAATTTTTTTCCTCCAACGGATCCATGGTTGAGTGGCCATAGTATTCCTTACTATTATTTCGGGTACTTGATAATGGCTAATCTAGCGGAATTGACTGCTATATCTCCGTCCATCGCCTATAATTTAGCTTTGTCTATGGTTGGAGCATTATCCGCTACTGCTATATTTGGACTTTCATATAACCTCATAAGACTTCACGGCTGTACAGCTGGCAGAGCGGTGCTTTTCTCTTTTCTCGGACCGCTGGTGCTGATTTTTATAGGAAACATGGAGACTTTGTTTGAGATAATAAATTTTCGAGGTTTGGGATCGGAATCTTTTTGGGGATGGGTTGGAATTAAGAATTTGGAACCTCTGGATAATAGTTGGTGGGGCCCTGTAGATCCTATGTGGTGGTGGAGAGCTACAAGGGTAATTGATACGCTTAGTGTTTATGGATCGAGCTTGGATTATACTATTACCGAATTTCCGTTTTTCAGTTTAATTCTAGGAGACTTACACCCTCATGTGATGTCATTGCCTTTTATCCTTTCGTTTTGTTTGATTTCTCTTAACACATTTATAGACCCAAACAAGATGGTTTCTGGATGGACGGTATCCAATAAATCCCTGATATTCTTCACAGCACTGGTATTGGGAGGGTTACCATTCATTAACATTTGGGACATTGTGCCATTTCTTTTGTTCTGGACGGTATTGGTGTGTATAAAAGCTTATTATGAAGGTTCACTAGTACAATGCAGAACTTATAGGTTCCCGAATGTTGAGGTTGTGAAATACATTTTGGCGGTTATATTTTTGTCTTTCTTCATGTACATACCATATTATTTGAGTCTAGACAGCCAAGCGTCTGGGATAGTTCCGACTGGTGATTATGGAACTCGCCCTATACATCTTTTTGCAGTGTGGGGATTTTTCTTCATAATAATAACACCGTTTTTAGTGGTTTCGTTATTGTCAAAACCAGACAATTCATCCTCGAAAATATGTATAACCAATACAAATATTAGAATGTCTTTCATATGGCGACCTTGGTTTTATAGAATTTTCTTTGTGTTGGGGTTACCTATATTGACGTGGGTGCTTTCACAAATAATCAGGGGTTTGTTCATCGGCTCCTCAGATCTATTACATGTAATACCTTCAAGATTGTTAGCTGAACTCCCTTTATTGATTCTTTTCTATGGGTCTTTGTATGTATTTTTAAAGCAATTGGCTGAATTTAAGGGTCGAGTACAAATTTTCATTAGCTTAATGATCGTAGTGGCTCTGTCACTTATTACATACACGGAATTCTTGCGCGTGTCAGATTTGTATGGAAACAGAATGAATACTGTTTTTAAAACATATTATCAATCATGGCTGCTTCTTTCTTTGGTAGCAGTTTTTGCAATCTATTTTTTTACAACCATACGAATAGTTCATAATAAAGTTACGTATATATCTAGTATTGTATTCAAGGCAATGATTTGCTTGTCGTTTTTGATTGTATTCTATTATCCACTGGCCGTTTACAATGACAAAATGTCTGGCTCGAACGGCAATCTTACGCTTAACGGATTGGCACATGTGTTTCAAGAGGATCCAGATGAATATGAAGCTATAATATGGCTTTCTCAGCATGCTGAAACCCATAGCGTTTTACTGGAGGCCGTTGGAGAGAGTTGGAGCTCATTCAGCCGCATTTCCAGCAGTACGGGGATTCCAACAGTACTAGGTTGGCCTTGGCATGAAAAGCAGTGGAGAGGACCAAGCGACATTTTTGGCGTCAGAGAATCTGACGTGATGAAAATATATTCTAGCGATAATAAGCCTCAATCGTCTGATTTGATTGATTTTTATGGAATAAACTATATAGTAGTTGGGCCAAGAGAGATAGCAAAATATGGAACGAACACTTCAAGCAGAATGTCGCGTCTTGGAGAAGTTGTGTTCTCACAAGGCGGTTTTAAGATATATTACGTTTCTGAATCTGAATTTTGATACTACTATAAAGATGTTTTCAGTCAATTTAAAGAACGAAAAAACCGGCTACTACCATATTAATCCGATTGGATTGATGAGGTCACGATATGAAATAATTCCTTATATGTTTATAGGCATATTGGCCGTTATCTTGAGGTTTTGGGATCTAGGATATAGATCCGTTGGTTACGACGAGAGTCTGCATCTTTTTTATGCTTATCAATTGTTTCAAGGGTTAGGTTATGAACATACACCAGTTACACATGGCCCATTTCAATTCCACGGAATAGCATTGCTCCATTTTTTGTTTGGGGACACGGAATATACGTCTCGCATGCTTTCTGCTATTTTTGGATCCATGGTTGTTCTTATGCCTTACTTTTTAAGGGATAAATTGGGTTCTTATGGTTCTGTGATTACCTCTGCTTTATTGGCATTTTCTCCAACAATGTTGTTTTATAGTCGTTACGCTAGGAATGACATGATAATGGTGTTCTGGACGTTTGCTATTATAGTTTGTTTTTGGAGATATTTGGATTGTGGAAAATCTAGATACTTGTATATGACATCAATTTTTCTGTCGCTGGCTTTTGCTACAAAAGAGACGACATTTATAGTATTGGCTATTGTGGGAAGTTATCTTCTGATAACTTCTTCCACAGACTGGATTCCATGGATTTTGCGTAAGCGAGTGTTTATCAATGAAGGTTCATTTAACAAATGTAATGATGAAGCTTATAGGTATTCAGAAAACCGAGGCTTTTATTACGGATCTCTGCCACGGAAAAAGACTTTAAAGAATTTTTCGAGATCTGGTATCTTCATGATACTACTGTTCAGTTTGTCCGTTCCTCAGATGTCTGCAGCTATAAGTTTGATACAGATTGGCACGTTCCCAATACCTGTATTATCCACTTTGCTTCAATTTACGCGGGATTTTTTGTATGAATCAGGGATAATATTGGCCAATACTAGTGCTCCTGAAGGGTATCCTTCAGGTCAAATAATATTTGACATTTATGATACTCAAGTGACCAAAGGTTTAATTATAGCCTTGATGTTGGTTGCTACTTTGATTTGGTTTTCTGCTGCATTCGGCACCGCTTGGAACAAGATGGTATGGATAAAATGTGCTCTGCTTTTTTATTCTATATGGATTGTTTTTTACACAACAATATTCACCAATATATCTGGTATTGGTTCTGGTATATGGCAGTCACTAGGTTATTGGCTTGTTCAGCAAGATGTCAATAGAGGTGATCAACCTTGGTATTACTATCTGGTAATATCCCCAGTCTACGAATTATTACCGTTTGTGTTATCAATTATAGCTATCACATATTATTTTTTTAAGGGCACTAAGTTTACTAGGTTTCTGGCTTTTTGGTGTTTTATGACATTCGTCTTGTATTCTATGGCTGGCGAAAAAATGCCGTGGCTCTTGGTTAATATAGCTCTACCCATGATCCTGGTATCAGGGAAATTTCTAGGTGATATCGCATCAAATTTAAGATGGGAACAAGTTCGTAAACAAGGAGGATTATGGCTTATACCTTTATCCTGGCTGTTTTTGTATTTGTTGTATAGGATGTTGATTATTACTTCTTATGGGAAATCGTTTGGTGATTTGCTGCAAATTTTCATCACTACGTTTGTTTTTTGTTTGGTCATTGGTCTGTCCCTAAGAGTATTGAACAGGGCTTCTGCTGCTAATCCATTTGGGTTGGTTGTTTTAAGTTTCGCTTTTGTATTGGTCTTATTTGGGGCCAGATCTGCCATAATCACGAGTTTTGACGATCATGTAGAACCGAATGAAATGATAGTTTATGCACAGACCTCCCAGAGGGTTCCTATCATGATTGGAAAGATTCAGTCTATATTAGATTACTCAAAGGAAAACAATAAAGAATTTCACGTGATTGTTGATAAAGATGTTTACTGGGGATTGTCCTGGTATTTGAGGGCATTTGAAAATATACGATACGAGGATTTTAGTTATATAGAGGTGTCACAAGATGGATGGCCTATTCAGTCTCCTGAATCTTCTGTACTAATACTTAGCGAATACAACGAGAATAATCTTTTTGCCCGTCTAGGAAATTATGATGAAGGGGAGAGGTTTAATTATTTATGGTGGCCACCGGAGGAATACAAACCCTGTAAGGAAAACCAAAAAGATAGTTGTGTTACCCCAGGAAAAGCAATAAAGAATATGGCAACTTCTGAAAAATGGAAAGAGTTATTCAGATATATGATTCATAGGGAAACTGAAGCCGAGTTCTTGCATCATGATGCCATTCTTTATACAGGCATGGGTGATAAAGAGTAGATTGTGGTAAACCTAGTTTCTGTGTGGTAGGGTTGGATATCCACTCATACTATGGGAATCTATAAACTGTCCAGTTTAGTTTATGTTTTAGATACACTCAGGGGGTGCATTTGACTAAAGATTATAAGTTTTGGCTTGCTTTACTTATTACTGCGGCATTTCTTGTTTTTTTCTTTGCACAACTAGATTTCTCTGACACACTGGGGAATCTGATGAGTGCTAATTATATTCACATAATACCGGCTATTATGTTGTATTTTGGGGCCTTATATTTTAGGAGTTACAGATGGCGATTTTTGCTAAGTCCTATAAAAAACGTCCGAGTAATACATCTGTACCCTGTGGTTATAGTAGGTTATATGGCCAATAATATACTGCCAATGCGGCTTGGTGAGTTAGTTCGCGTTTTTTATCTTGACCGTAAACAATCAATCAATAAGGCTGCTTCGCTTGGCACTGTGGCAATTGAGAGGGTTTTTGACGGTCTAACATTGCTGTTTCTAGCAGGGATATCTTCCCTGTTTATCCCACTTGTCGATTTGTTAGAGGGTTTGGGTGGAGGAATAGGACTAAATTGGTTTGCGTTGACCTCTTTAATGTCCACACCCTTTTTGCTTGTAGCAATCTTTATGATTTTGGGTTCATATTACCCACGGCAATTAAAAGACTTGATTGTTGTTATAACTAAATTTCTACCTCGAATAGTATCGCCAAAAGTGAATAATTTAGCTGGTATGTTTATAGACGGTTTGAGGGTGTTGCGTGGACCCAGAAAAGTGTTAATTGTGTTTATATTTTCTATACCAGTTTGGTTAATGGAATGCGGGATGTACTATCTGGTAGCATTTTCTTTTGGCTTAAACAATTTTGTTTCTCCAACCGAATTAATAGGTATATCTATATTGTTAACTTCTGTGTCGAACCTGGCTACTTCAATTCCTACAGCTGGTGGTGGCATAGGAACCTTCGAGGCATCCGCTGTGGCGACTCTGATTTTGTTAGGTATTGATTCGAATGTTGCGGGAGCGTATATAATTGTTTTACATGCTGCTTTACTTGTACCGGTTACTTTCTTAGGTCTTATTTACATTTGGTTCGATAAAGTGTCGATATTTGGTTTAGCAAAAGAAACTAGCAATAATTAACTTGATTGCAGGCAAAGGATTCACAATGAATATAGGAATTATAGGTGCCGGGATAGCTGGATTGACAGCAGCTCTCAGGCTAACAAAAGCGGGTCATCAGGTGACTCTGTACGAAGGAGCCCCATTTTTGGGGGGACAAGCTTCAACTTTTGATGTTGGAGGCGGTCGATTAGAAAAAGGATACCATCATTTATTCACCAGCGATGTTGATATAATTAACCTTATAGAAGAATTAGGATTAACAGACAAGTTGGCTTGGATAGATTCCAGTGTAGGCATTTTTCACGGAGGGAAAATATACGATTTTATTACACCAAAGGATCTAATAAAATTTAAACCCTTAAGTTTATTCAGCAGGATTAGATTAGGCTTGATTACCTTGTATCTGCGCAGATATAAGAATTGGCGATCTTTGGAAAAATACACAGCTTCCGAGTGGATTCGAAAATATGCCGGGGCTGGAGCTTACAATGTGGTGTGGGGACCTCTGCTCAGGGGGAAATTCGGGTCATATTTTGACAAAGTTGGCATGCCTTGGCTTTGGGGGAAGATGCATACCAGACTTGCTTCTAGGGGAACAGGTTTGAAAGGTATGCAAGGTGAAAAACTAGGATATCCTATGGGAAGCTTTGCAGAAATATTTGAAGAACTGGAAAAAAAGATAACACATGCTGGCGGAAGAATTAACCTTTCCACATCAGTTAGGGATATATTGATTGAAGATGGGGAGGCAAAAGGGGTGTTAATCAGGGGTGTTGATGGTAAAGATTTTGCAGAGTATCACGACAAAATTTTGTCAACTACACCGTCCTATATATTCGATAAACTGGTGCCAGAATTACCAGATCATTATTCGTATAAACTAAAAAATGTCGATTATTTGTCTGCTATATTGGTGATATTGGTTCTGAAAAGACCATTTACCAATAAATATTGGCTTAACATAGCCGACAGATCTATACCATTTGTCGGTTTGATAGAGCAAACTAATTTTGTGTCTCCTGAACTTTATGGTGGGAATAACATACTTTATATATCCAATTATCTGGATGAGAGTAATCCACTGTTCCATTTCTCTGAAAAAGACTTGTTAGAGGAATATATACCTCATTTGAAAAAAATTAATCCGCTTTTCGACAAATCTTGGATCGAAGATTGGTATTATCATAAAGTCTCCGCTGCCCAACCTATAATAGGCAAGAATTATTCAGAAAGAATTCCTGAACACAGAACTCCAGTAAAGGATTTGTATTTGGCTAATACAACACAGATTTATCCAGAAGATAGGGGAACGAATTATAGCGTTAGAATGGGTAATTTAGTTGCTGATTTGATATTGGACGATGTAGATAGGAATGCTTAGTGTTTGAACAGTAGGCATTGAAGATTATAAGATGGAGATTGATTCTTTTATTTTTCTGTTTTAATGGGTAGTATTTGCGACTCATTTACCATTGAACCATAACCGTGTTTGTGATAATATCCACTAGTCAAAAATCCACACTAGATTTGGAGAAAACTTGGCCGAAACTCGAGAGCAACATGATCAAAGTATAAAAGACGCCTTGATGAAACAAAACGCCAAGACTGTGACGGTTCTATCATCGTTGTTGGCAATACAAGATTCACTTGGTTACATATCTGGTAGAGCCATAGATCAAATTGCTTCTTACACAGGATCCACACTAAATGATGTATGGGGAGTTGCATCCTTTTACACCAACTTCCGCTTCTCGCCTCCAGGGGAAAATTTTGTTGAAGTATGTTGGGGTCCTACATGCCACTTGTTGGGGGCACAAGGGGTGCTAGATTGTGTTCTTGGAGAGCTGGGTTTGAAAGAAGAAGGAGATACTGGAGACCGAAAAGTGTCTCTGAAGTTCAATACTTGTTTGGGTGCTTGTTCTCAGGGTCCTTTGGTGAGCGTGAATCACAAAATAATCGGACCTAAGCTGATAGGAGACGCCAATCCTAAGGATTTTCAGAATAGTGTTGTAAAGATAATTTCCGACCTAAAAAAGGGTTGATAGCAGTAAATCTTAATGGATATTCGGAGAATTAATGACTAGTTTTGATGAAATATATTCAAAATCGAAGTCTCGTTATCAAGAGTTAGAATCTGGTAATAAACCTTGGATACGAATCGGTACCGCCGTCTGTGGAGAGGCTGCTGGTTCTAAGGAAGTAGTTGATCGCATCAAATCGGATCTTCGTAGTCTTGGCGTAGATGCCAATGTCAGCGAGGTAGGATGTATCGGTCTATGTTACGCAGAGCCTATTGTAGACGTGATTAAACCTGGTGGGCCGAGGATTTTTTACGGCAATGTTAATCCGGATATCGCGTCTGAAATTGTAAAGTCTTATGTATCGGAAGACGATTATAGACCAGATCTTGCTCTGGCTGCTATGAGTGAATCAGATGTGGACGGAGTGATGAACATGAAGGATCTGCCCATGTGGAGTAAACAGGTGAGAGTTGCACTTCGTAATTGTGGGAATATAGATCCAATGGAAATAGGTCAATACATCGCTACAGGTGGCTATGCTGCTCTAGATAAAGCTGTTAACAGTATGACTCCCGAAGAAGTCTTGAAGGAAGTACAAGACTCTGGGCTTAGAGGAAGAGGCGGGGCAGCATTTCCGACTGGAACAAAGTGGAGTTTCCTTGCTCGATCCCCAGGACCGGTAAAATATATACTTTGTAACTGTGAAGAGGGAGACCCCGGGGCTTTCAATGACAAAGGTATATTAGAGAGTGATCCACACTCATTGATAGAGGGAACTATACTGGCCGGATACGCTAGTGGAGCTTCAAATGGCATAGTATTTATTAGACACGGTCACGAAGGTCCGATTAACAGAACTTTGGCAGCAATAGAACAAGCTTACGAACTAGGTTTACTAGGGAACAATATACTGGGATCGTCGTTCAGTTTTGATATGGAAGTGTCCTTAACTGGAGATTCTTATGTTGCTGGAGAAGAAACTGCCTTGATGGAGTCAATAGAAGGAAAACGAGCGATGCCGCGTGCTCGCCCACCTTTTCCTGCTGCATATGGAGTGTGGGGACTGCCTAGCAATATAAACAATATAAAATCTCTTTCGTATGTTCCAGAAATAATTGCAAAAGGTGGAGAATGGTTTGCAGGCATAGGCACTGATGGCAGTAAGGGCACTGCTATACTATGTTTGTCAGGGAATATAAAATATTCTGGGATGATTGAAGTTCCTATGGGTCTGACTATAAATCAAGTTATTTACGATATTGCTGGTGGTACACCAGATGGTAGAAAGGTAAAATTTCTTCAAACTGGTGGTCCTTTGGGCGGAGTTCTTCCAGACGAGAAAATGGATGTCGAGTTAGATTTCGGTGCTATGTCGCAAGCCGGAGCGATTCTTGGTTCGGGAGGTTTGATTGTAGCGGATGAGAGGGCTTGCGCAGTAAATATGGCTAGGCTTCTTGTTGCATTTTGTCAATATGAGTCTTGTGGGAAATGTTTTCCATGTAGGCTAGGAATGACAAACTTAATAGAAATATTGGAAAGGGTGTCGAACTTCGCAAGTCGCCCCGAAGATTTGGAACTTATGACCAATATAGGGCAAAACATGGCTGCCGGATCTCTTTGTGGCCATGGTCAACTAGGCTGGAATCCTGTTCAGTCAGCATTAAAATATTTCCCAGATGACTTTTCTGCTCATATGGAAGAGAAAAGATGTATAACTGGTCAATGTGCTCAACAAATAACGACACCACAGAGAACCCGTTCCAGATGGTCACCTGTTCAACTTTTGGAGTTGAAAGTATAACGATGCCAGAGGAGAATGATGGCTTCTGAAAATAGTGAAATAAATCTAATTATAGATGGCAAACAAATAACCACTCAGACAGGCAACACTATATTGCAGGCTGCAATGGAGTCTGGGTTGTATATACCTTATCTTTGCTATTACCCGGGAATGAAGCCCTATGGTGCTTGCCGCATGTGTGTTGTAGAGGTCGAGAACGGCAGAGGGACTCCGGCATCATGCACCACTCCTGTAGCGGAAGGAATGGTGGTTAATACCGATACACAGCAAATACAGGATTTGAGGAAAGGTATAACTGAGTTAATTATATCTGAACACCCACATGGCTGTTTGACATGCCACCGGACAGATATTAATGGAGCAAACTTATGTGGACCTGAGGATATATGTCTCAGGCATGTTTCGGTTACGGACAGATGTGTATCTTGCCCAAAGAATGAAAGATGCGAACTTAAAGACACGACTATATATGTCGGTACAGGACTTACTACTCCTATGACTTACAAATATAGGAACCTTCCCGTGTTAAATCAGGATCCATTTTACGATTTGGATTACAACTTATGCATAGTTTGTGCTAGGTGTGTGCGAGCTTGTGATGAATTAAGAGGTGACAATGCTATAACACTCACAGAAAGGTCAGGAATATCTTTGGTGGGTCCAGCGTATGGATCTTCATTACTAGAGTCCGGCTGTGAGTTTTGTGGGTCTTGTATAGACGTCTGTCCAGTAGGGGCGTTAGTAGAATCAGATTACAAATGGGACAAGGCAGTTGAATCAACTTCCACAACGTGTCCCCAATGTCCAGTTGGTTGTCAGCTGAAGTTGGAAGTAAATAAAAGAGGTAAAGTCATACGCGTGATCCCCGAATTGGAGGCTGAAGCAAACAGAGGGCAGGCTTGTTTCAAGGGTAAATTTGGTCTGGACTTTATAAACAAAAGATCTAGATTGAAGAGTCCTATGATTCGAAGAGACGGTGCATTAGAAGATGTATCTTGGGAAGAAGCAATGTCATTTGTGGCAGATAAACTTAATCTATACAAAGGTTCTGGGTTCGCCGCATTGAGTTCCTCTAGGTCTACTAATGAAGAGGCCTATATATTGCAGAAATTTACTAGGTCGGTGATGAATAGCAACAACGTGGATCACTCGTCAAACATGAGGCCTGAAGTCACAGAGATTTTGGGAGATGTCCTTGGTTATCAGGCGGCTACTAACTCGATTTGGAGCATAGAAGAATCCGACTGTATATTGGTGGTTTCTAGTAACGTTACCGAAGAACATAATGTGGCATCAGTTGCTGTAAAACGGGGATCCAAGAATGGGTCTAAACTGATTGTTATAGATTCCAGAGAAGTTGAATTAACTAGATCTGCTAAGCTATGGCTCAAGCCTAGACCAGGAACAGATTCGGTTCTACTGGGAGGCATCCTAAAAGTCATCTTCGATGAGTCTTTAGAAGATCAAGAATTCATGAATGCCAGAACTGACAATCTGGACAATTTCAAGAATTCTTTATGGAAATTTGACTTGAAAAAAGTTCAAGAAATCACTGGAGTTGATGAATCCGATATCCGTACAGCGGCGAGGTATATAGCGGAGAGTGATTCCACTTCTTTCATATATGCCCTGGACAATTTGAATGACGCCCAGAGGTCGGAATCAACCAGGTCTGTCATAAACTTGGCATTGGCAACTGGTAATATAGGGAAAAATAACGGGGGTCTATACCCTCTGAGATCAGGCACTAATGATCAAGGATCGTGGGATGTGGGATGTGTTCCTCATTTATTGCCAGGCTATAAAAATCTGCACGATTCAGCCGCTAGAGCAAGTTTGGAACAAAACTGGGGGTTGAATATACCTGAAGAAACCGGGCTTGGTCTGAAAGAAATGTTTCCAGCAATCATAACTGGTGATGTTAAAGCTATGATGATTGTTGGCAACAGTACCAACTTCTCGAATGGTGATTTGGGTGATGTCCTAGAATCTGTGAAAAATCTTGAATTTCTGGTTGTCCAAGATGCGTTTTTAACTGACATTGGTATGTTGGCGGATGTCGTTCTTCCGTCAGTTACGTTTGCTGAAAAAGAGGGTACTTTTACCAATATGGAACGAAGAGTCCAACCATTAAAGCAGGTATTGGAAATTAACAACACTTATGCAATGCCTGATTGGTGGATCATAACCGAACTTGCCAAGGCTATGGGATATGATTCATTTAATTACCACTGTGCAGCCCAAATTCTAGATGAGATATCCAATAATATCCCTTTTTATGCTGGTATAAAATATGATCGTTTGTTGTCTAAAGAGGGCATACTGGAACCTGCAGGCATACCTAACTTCCCTATACCTAGCCAGATGATTCCTGCATCAGGCGGGCGGAATACAGGTATTCAGTGGCCATGTTTGGATGTTCAGCATACTGGTGTAAAGGTTTTGTATACTAATATTGATGATAGTAATAAGTTTTCAATGCAATCACTAGAAATTGTGGATGGAACTAGTGTAACTACTAAGGAATACCCTTTGTTGTTTGTGCCAGGAAGGGTGTTGCACGATTCAGATGACGTGAAAATAGAAGTTATAAATAATAAGAATGTAATTGTGAGAGATGAAGTATTACAACTAAATCCTGAAGACGCCAAACGTCTTGATATAGGGGACTTTGAAATGATTCAATTAGAATCAGTAGATGAAAAACTGACATTCCAGGCTAGGATTGTTAAAGAGTCTTTCGTGGGAGTCGTATCGTCTACAACTCTTTTCGGTTCACTTATAACTCAACTTGATGCCAGTGAAGATCCCGATCCAATGGGTAACGTTCCGACTTTGAAAACAAAGGCGGTTAGAGTATCTAAACAGGGAAGTTAGCATCTGAGTATTCATGCAAACTGGATTTGCGTTTCATGGGGCATCTGTTTGGAACTATTGATGTGGCAATTGTAGTAAAAGTACCACTCCGGGTTTTATTTTAGGACGCTATAGGTTATGAGATGGTAGCAGAAAATACTCCGATAAGAGAACAATACCTTAGAATAAAAAATCAAAATCCAGATACGATATTACTTTTTCAGATGGGCGATTTCTACGAAACATTTGATGAAGATGCCAAAATTGCGTCAGCGGAATTGGAGATCGCATACACTTCGAGGGAAATGGGTAAAGGTAATCAAATCCCTATGGCAGGCATACCCAAACACGCATTAGAAAACTATCTTCCAAAATTGATCAAGAGTGGTCACCGTGTAGCTATATGTGACCAAAAGGGAGATTCTACAGAGAAAGGTTTGGTAGAAAGGCAAGTTGTTAGAGTTGTGACTGCGGGGACATTAACTGAAACTTCAATGTTAGAAACATCAGTTAACAACTTCTTAGCTGCCGTTGTATTCGAGGAGAATCTGGTAGGTTTATCTTATGTTGATATAACCACCAATGAATTTGCTACCACTCAAATACATAGAAAAGACCTTCCGATGGAATTAAGCAGACTACGTCCTGCTGAAGTTATATTAATTGATAATACTGACCTTCCAGAAACGGGCACAGAATTTATAACTACAGTTGTGGATTCAGGAAGTGCTATAGTTACAGACTCTGAAATGCATTTGAAGCAACATTTTGGAGTCCAAAGTCTGGAATCTTATGGGTGTCATGATATGCCTTTGGCAATAGGATCTGCAGCACTTATTTTGTTTTATCTGGAAAATACTGATAAATACGTCTTGGATGGATTAAATTCACTTTTCACGTATTCCCCATCCAATTTTATGGTATTAGATAATCAGTCTAGAAACAGTCTGGAATTGTATATGTCTGGGAGATGGGGAGGCGAGAAAAATTCATTACTGTCACTTTTAGACATGACTAAAACTTCAATGGGGGGGAGATTGTTCAAGAAATGGATAGGACAACCACTTCTTGACTTGAATGAACTCAACAGCAGGCATGACGGAGTTGAATTTTTGATAGATGCCGTATTGGTTAAAGATCAGATAGGTTTTTATTTGAAGGATATGTATGATGTAGAACGTTTGATCAACCGTATTGGTTCGGGTTCTGTTTCAGTTCGGGATATTGTATCTCTGGCATCTACTCTTTTTGCGGTGGCCGGACTCAAGGATTTCTTAAATAAACAAGAATCCTTGCCGCATATCCTGCAACAGTATTTAGATCCTTGTGAAACGGTGCAATCACTCATATCCAACGGCATAGAAAATATTGAATCTGCCACTTCGGGGTCACATGGATTGATTCGCAGAGGATTTTCTGCTGAACTCGATTTCTTAAAAGACGATTCTTCAGAAGCGAGAGATTACATCGCTGGTTTGGAAAAAACTGAAAGAACTAGAACAGGGATAAGATCATTAAAAGTTGGCTATAATCGGGTGTTTGGCTACTATTTAGAAGTCAATAACTCCAGTATAGGCCAGGTGCCAGATAATTATACTAGGAGGCAGACTCTGACTGGGGCAGAGCGATATATCACTCCTGAACTCAAAGAATATGAAGCCAAGCTGTTAAATGCTCAGGACAAAATCGATGAATTAGAGTCAATTCTTTTCAGGAAAATTTGCGAAGATATTTATAAACATAGAGATTCTATAAAAAGAACTGCGTTGTCAGTTGCGAAAATAGACGTTGTCTTATCTTTATCTTTGGTGGCCTCTGAATACAGATACTCTAGGCCTAGGCTTAACACTAGCAACATTTTGGATATTAAACAGGCAAGGCATCCAATAGTTGAGCATAATGTATCTTTGGGATCATTTGTTCCAAACGACATCCTCATTGGTGCTGAGAATGCGAGGATATCTATAATTACCGGCCCAAATATGGCAGGTAAGTCCACATACATAAGACAGGTGGCCCTGATAGTGCTTATGGCACAGATTGGAAGTTTTGTACCAGCTGAGTCAGCTGACATTGGTATTGTTGACAGGATATTCACACGTATTGGCCTTCAAGATGATCTGTCTGTAGGACAATCAACATTTATGGTAGAGATGATTGAGACAGCCAATATACTTAACCATGCTACTAACAGATCTCTAATAATACTGGATGAAATTGGCAGAGGAACTAGCACCTATGATGGTTTGGCGATTGCAAGGGCGACAGTTGAACATATACATAATAACGAAAAATTAAATTGCAGAACTCTTTTTGCCACGCATTACCATGAACTGATCGAGTTGTCTGATGTTTTCCCTTGTGTCAATAATCTAAATGTTTCGGCTAAAGAATCTGATGGGAGACTGTTATTTATGTACACAGTCATGCAAGGTGGGGCAGATAGGAGTTACGGGATCAATGTTGCTCAACTTGCGGGGATGCCAAGGGATTTGGTCATAAGGGCTTGGGAGATTTTAAAGAAGTTGGAAATTGAAAATCAGGGTATTGTACAAAAGCAGCTACCGATGTTTGACATTCCAGATCCCATAATACTGTCAATAAAGAGTCTGGATATCGAGAGTATGACACCCATAGAAGCCATTAACAAGCTTAATGATTTGAAATACCAAATAAGACAATACGAGAAATCGGAATGAGATATAGGAAATGAGTATAAAGGTATTGTCAAAACAAGAGTCATCTGCCATAGCTGCAGGTGAAGTAGTTGAACGTCCAGCGTCCATAGTTAAGGAACTAGTAGAAAATTCTATAGATGCTGGAGCAGATACCATTGTTATACACATCGAATCAGGCGGAATTAAGGCAATAGCGGTTTCTGATAACGGTAGTGGGATAGCCTCCAATGATGTTGAACTAGCTTTCCATAGATTTGCCACTAGTAAATATCCAGAGAACGGAGATTTATTCGGTATAGAAACATTGGGTTTCAGAGGAGAAGCTCTGCCAAGTATCGCATCAGTAGCTTCAATTAGAATGGTCACTAGAGTGGCTAATGAACAAAATGGTACGAGTGTACATATTGATAATGGCAACTTGATTGAGGTTTCATCAATAGGTTGTCCTCTTGGAACTACAGTGACCGTAACAAATTTATTTGCTCGGATACCGGCTAGACTAAAATTCTTGAAATCTCCATCTGTTGAATCTCAAAGAATTCACTCATTGGTTCAGCAATTGTCAATGGCATTTCCTTTAGTGAGCTTTCGTTTTGATGTGGACGGCAAGATCCGATTGAACACTAGAGGCAATGGTGATTTAAGAAACACTTATGCGGAGATATTCGATCCAAGAACAGCTGATTCAATGATGGTGGTTGAATCTGGCAAAGACTTCGGTTATGCGACAATATATGGGTTGATAAGTTCTCCGGATACAACTAGATCCAATAGGCATTTTATAAATCTTGTGGTCAATGGCAGATGCGTTCAAAATCGTTCCTTGGCTTTTGCTGTTGAGGATGCTTATAAAGGATTTCTGACTGTAGGGAGGCATCCACTGTCATTCTTATTCATTGATGTACCTAAAGAAGATCTAGATTTTAATGTTCATCCTGCAAAAGTAGAAATTAGATTGAAGGATGAAAATCAGGTGTTTCGCTCTATACAAAGATTAATAAGAAATGCATTAATATCTATGTCACCGGTCCCATATACTCAATTTATGGGTGTTTCACCTGCCGTGGAACATGATGTGGATGACGGGTTAGCTTACAAACAATCAACGGAATCGTATCAGCAATCACTTTCTCTATTCAATGATCAGAACTATTATGAGTCTGAAACAAATTTTAAATTCCAGATAAGGAACCTGCGTTTAGTAGGACAGATAAATGGCTTGTATATTGTAGGGGAAACCGATGAGGCTATATACCTAATTGACCAACATGCTGCACATGAGAGGATATTGTATGAGCAAGTACAGGATGTAACAAAAGTGGATAGACAGGGTATCTTGGAGCCGATTGTATTAAGATTATCTCCTGAAAATGAACAAGTATTGACCGCAAACTTGGATTATTGGGGAAAATGGGGTTTTGATATTGAGTATTTTGGTTCTCATTCCTATTTATTGAGATCAGTGCCTTCAGTGTTTGGTAATGTTGACCCCGGCAAGGAATTCCTGTCAATTTTGGATGATTTGCTTGTAGATGATTTCTTCGGCGAAGGTATATCGCATGATTGGCAACTGAAGATATGTGCTTCTATAGCGTGTCACTCTGCAGTTAAGGCCGGGGACATTTTATCCGGTGAAGAGATGCAGAACCTGTTGGCTATGCTCCAATCTGTCAAGCAACCAAATAATTGTGCACACGGCAGACCAACAACAATAAAATTTGGCCTTAAGGAACTAGAAAAAGAATTTAGGAGGACTTAATCAGGATATATTGTCAGTTAATTTAACTGGCATTTAAATATTCTATTACTAGGTTTCTTTGTTCCTCTTTGTTTGCTGAAGTAACAAAATCTTGCATGAGATCTTCCATGTCTGCGGTTGGCACCAGTATTTCCCCTTCATACATTATAGGGAACTGGTGGATTCTTTTAAGCAATCCTCCCAGAAGGATTATTTCGTGCGTTCTTTTGTTCTGGTGTAAACTCTTCTCTACACGAACAATTCTCTGGACGTACTCCCAATCTTGCAGATAGGTTCGCAGTATTTGGCGTTTATTATGCTCACTGTCTGCGCCGGAAATGCTATCATGAAGGGTGTTAACTCCGGGTAATCCATCTTGATCCACTGAGGACACCAGTTTGTCCCCTTGGCATTCTACGCTGGTCTTATCACTCAAGGAGTTTTCTATATTATCTTCTATACAAGAAATCCTTTGATTTATTGTGATGTAGTTCTTAACTAAAGATTGTTGTTCCGTTCTGGTTTCCGCCTTGTCCAAATCATCTGCCAGGTCGTTGAGTTCGTGGGCGTTGACTAGAACCGAGTTTTGATATTCGATATCGTTAGTTGACGTGACAGCAGAATCTATATTGGACAAGACGTGATCTGTTTGTTGAATAATGGGATCTGTAACACAACCGGAGGAAGTCAGGATAATGAGAACGGACAATGAAACGATATATTTTCCAGCAAGTTTTTTCATAGACTCCCTGTGTTTCACGTTATGGTCGATACACGATGCTTTAAATTCATGCTAGAGGGGCATCTCGGCGATTTTCGTGCCGTGCCTGATTATAAGTCTCTGGTGGGTTATCTTAATCTAAAGTTATTGAAGCGGTTACGCCAATAGTTAAGCTTAGAGCCAGGCCTAGGAGTGAATATCGATCCTGTATCTTTAGATAAGTTTGACCTTCTTAGAGAAGTCGGTCTGGAGAGAGTAGTTAAGGTTGCTATGCCTGCAACGGCCACGATAGACCTCTTTATAAAGCCTCGCCTGTCCATCATCAATTTTGGATCCAATGATTCCTCTGACATCAATGCCTCCTAAAGCTTTTCAGTTTCCATTTGCCAGAAAGTTTCTACTGAGCAAGTAAATCGTATCTGGTATTGACTATGATACTCTCTCATTGTACACTACGTGAAACTTATTGCAAAGTGCTCACAGAAACAAATAATCAATCTATCTGTGTGCCTATTTATTAGAGAGGTTAGATGGATCCAGAATTCATTACAAGTGCAGACTGGGCTAGAATCGGTAATCTACTTCATTTCTTCTGGTACGCTGTCCTTTGTTCTATCGGATTCGGATTCAACTTCCTGTTGGCACATGCCATAATACCTTCTCTAGTAAGCACTGGTCATATACCTCAGAGTGTAAACAGGGCAAGGCGCATGTTTTATATAGGTGCCTTAGGTTTCTTGTCTCTCGTTGCGCTTAACCTTATAATAATAGCGTCCAAATTAGATACTCTGACGGTCATTTGGGATAGGTCTTGGATTTAAAAATATAAAGCTTATCAATAATAACCATAATGCTTAAGAAACTAATAATATTATTTACTGTGTTGGGTGGATTAGCCGCCGGTGGTCTGGTTACTCTGTTATTGGTACTGTTTGTTGCTAGAGCCTGGTGGTCTACCCCATTTGAAGTCGGACCCTTTGGTGGTTCGCCTGAACAACCGATAGAATACCCTCATACAATACACGCCGGATCAGGTGTGCTCTTGTTATCAGATGGAAGCCCTAAATTAGATGGAGATGGTAACGAGCTCCATGGATTGGGCCTAGATTGCACATTTTGTCATAGGAATGTTGACAAAGGTGAATCTGCTGGAGTACCTCCAGTGGAGCAATGTATATATTGCCACAAAGTTATCAATTCCGATGAAGATTTGCCGGAAGTTGCCTTACTGATTAAAGCTTGGGAAAACAAGTCTCCAGTAGTGTGGGAGAGAATTCACAGACTACCGGATCACGTAAGATTTGTACATGAAGCACATATAAGATATTTTACCGAGCCTGGCAATACTATGCCTTCTGGTGAGCAGGCCATAGTGGCTGCTAACGTGTGTGCAGTTTGCCATGGGGATGTAGGAAATATGGAAGAGGTTAAACAGGTAAGAAGTCTGAAGATGGGCGACTGCGTCGATTGCCACAGGGACAATGGAGCTCCGACGGATTGTACAACATGTCATTATTAAGGATGAGTATTTAAAGAAATGGGCATAACTAGAAGACAATTTTTGAAATGGTCAGGCGTATCTGCAATGGGTGCGGTGGTTTTTAATGGGTGTACCACACCAGAGCAGGAACTTCAGGTTGAAAGTCCAGTAAACATGCCAGAGGATTTGGTTAATGGTATAGATAATTGGTACGCCACCATATGTCGTCAAGAACCTGAAGCGTGTGGAATAATAGTTAGGGTGGTTGAGGGCAGAGCAAAGAAGATAGAAGGTAATCCTGACTACCCAATAAATAGAGGAAAACACAGTGTCAGAAGTGAGGCAGGAGTTCAAGCCCTGTATCACCCTGACCGTCTCAGCGGCCCTATCTACAGAGATAGTAGGAATGATGAATTTAGGGAAATATCGCTCGAAGAGGCGCACAATCTTGTTCTAAACAAGCTTAACGTTCTAAATTCCGAAGGGCAAAATGACCGCGCCTTACTGATAACCCAACCTTTGAGAGGGCACCTAGCAGCAATTGCTAGTGAATTTTCTAGTGGATTTGGTGGCAGGCACATGGCTTTTGAAGCACTAGATAAAGTGGCACTTAGAAAGTCTCTGGGCAGGGTATTTGGTCAGAGTAGATTGCCTAAATTCGACATAGAACATTCGACTTATCTGATATCTTTCGGAGCCGATTTCTTATCCAGTTGGGTATCACCGACTAATCATTCAAGGGCGTACGGGGAATTTAGGCAAGGACATGCACAAAGGGGAGTTCACGTTCAGGTGGATCCCAGATTTTCAATGAGTGCAGCAAATGCCGACGAATGGCTACCTGTGAAGCCAGGTTCTGAAGGAATACTGGCTATGAGTATGATATACGTAATAATCAAGGATGGTCTGGGTGATGTTGCAGCTGCTGATAATCTTACCGGTGGTCAAGGGCATCAAGCTTTGGAGATTTTTTCTAACAACAGTGCTGGAGTAATTGAAGCTACAGGCATAGATGGCGCTCGCATAGAAAAGATAGCTCACGATTTTGCGAATAGCCATCACCCACTCGCAATTGGTGGCGGATCTGCAGGAGCTTCCGCTAATGGAAGTTTTAACTTGGATGCCATATATTCTCTTAATGTGTTGGTTAATAATCTAAACAAGGAAGGTGGAGTTATTTTCAACCCATCTCCGCCTATATCGGTTTTGGATAATGATTCTGTGTCGGGCGCCGGGATGCCTTCTTCATATCAAGATTGGAAGAATATCAGCCAACCTAGAGTTGTTATGATCAGAGGTGCAAATCCAATTCATGGTTTACCTTCAAGTGCGGGATTCTCGAATATTTTGGATAACTCAGAATTCATTATTTCATACTCAAGCTTTATGGATGAAACCGCTGAAAAGGCAGACTTAATTATACCGGAAAGTAACTATCTTGAAGATTGGGGAGATGATGTGCCAGAGCCGGGTCCTGGTTATCAAGTTATAGGGATTCAACAACCTGTTGTAGGGCGATTCCATCAGGGAACGGTTAACTTCGGGGATGAGTTAATTTACTACAGCAGATTTCTTGGTTTGGCACTGGACGCCAATTTGGGCTTAACTGAAGGATCTGGATTCAAGGAATTAGTGGAGGGAAGTATCAGAGAGTTGTGGTCTAAGAATTCAGGTTCTGTGAGGTCTTCTGACTTTGACGCGTTTCGGCAAGGAGTTCTCCAGCGAGGTGGTTGGTGGGATGTTGAATCCGGGGCTAAAATTGAAGAAATGTCCTCTAACTTACTGGATACTTCTTGGCCTGATGTGTCTTTCGTTGGCACAGGCGAATACAATCTAATACCATTTTTGTCCAACTCATTAGGAGATGGAAATCTTGCGCACTTGCCATGGTTACAGGCCGCACCAGATCCTCTTACCTCAGTAGTTTGGAATACTTGGGTAGAGATAAATAGCAAGAAAGCAGAGGAGCTCGATATAATACAGGGAGACATACTTACAGTAGAATCACCAGCTGGAAGTTTAGAAGCTCCTGCTTACATCCATCCAGGCGTACCACCATGGGTTATATCAATGCCTATCGGTCAAGGACATGTTTCATTTGGCAGATATGCTGAAAATGTGGGCGTGAATACTATTTCGTTATTGTCTGAAGTTGAAGACAAAGGCAGTGGTAGTTTGGCTTGGGCAGCTAATAAGGTATCAATATCAAAAACTGGTAGACATATTGATATATCTAAATTCGAAGGAAATGTTCCTGCGTTTGAAGTGGATGAGCAGAGAATTATAAAGATAGCTCCTCCTGAATCGCATGATCATAAAGAACATCATTAATAAGTATAGTTGTTGAGTAGGAGTTTTTAATGGCTACAGAGACAATAAATCATAAGTGGGGAATGGTAATAGATATAGATCGCTGCACAGGCTGTCAAGCATGCGTTGTCGCTTGTCAGGCGGAAAATAACATCCCACTTAACACAGAAGATAGATTCAGACAACGCAGAGCTATTGAATGGATAAGAGTGGAACGATACTGGGAAGGTGAATTCCCAAACATAAAAGCTAGATTTATACCGATCCTATGTCAACATTGTGAAAATGCCCCCTGTGAACCAGTTTGTCCTGTGTATGCCACTTATCACAATAATCAGGGTATGAACGTTCAGGTTTATAACAGGTGTGTTGGTACCCGATATTGCGCCAATAACTGTTCTTATCAAGTGAGATTTTTCAATTTTTGGGAGCCGGTATGGCCCGAATCCCTCAAGAATCAGTTAAACCCGGACGTCACGGTTAGGAGCAGAGGCATAATGGAAAAGTGCACCTTCAACATCCAGAGACTGCGCAAAGCTGAAAGAGTAATAGAAGGACAACGCGGTGAGAGGATTACAGACGAAAATCTAAAAGAAGGCAACTTTTTACCAGCTTGTGTCCAGGCATGTCCTACAGATACATTAATTTTTGGCGACTGGAATGATCCATCTAGTAAAATATCTAATTTGAAAGAAAAACATTTTGTGGATGGTGGTAGAGGATATAAACTTTTAGGTGACTTAGGAACTCAACCAAACGTGATTTATTTAAAGAAAGTAGATATTAATGCCGAACATAAGGTGGATGCTCATGCATGAATCCCACCACGTAGTAGCACCATCATATCTTGATATGACTGCTCAGGAGATAACTAACGATGTGCTAAAAAGGCATCACTCTCCAGGCAACCAGTTTTGGACAATCGCCATGATACTTGGTGGGCTGTTTGTTGTAGGATTAGTTGGATTGTTTATGCTGATTGCAGATGGCTTCGATAACAAGTCAGCCTGGGGTTACTACGCTGCTACATTTGGCTACGTTTTTAGTTTGTCTCAGACAGCAGTTTTGGTGTCGGTAGCGTTACGAATGGCTAAATCCCACTGGCGTCGTCCATTAGCAAGGATTTCAGAGATGTTCGCGATAGTGGGTGTCTACAGTTTTGCTATGTTGCTCCCACTGCTGTGGGTATTGCCGTCAATCGAAGGACGAAGAAGTTTGTGGTTCGAATGGCCGGGTAATACCCCTCATATCTGGGACACAATGGCACTGGGAAGTCTAGTTATTTGTGGGTTGGCGATACTATATTTTGCTTCTCTTCCGGACTTAGTTACAGACAAGGAAGTATCTGGTAAATCTGACGAAGATGTTTCTTATCACCCCCTTATACCGCATTGGTTTGGAGCTCCCAAGCATTGGCAGTTGCAAAAAATAGTATTAGGGCTTCTGGGTGGATTTTATTTCCTGATGCTTATAATTGTCCATATGCTTATAAGTGTCGATTTTGCAATGGCCTTGATTCCGGGATGGAAAGATGCGATATTCCCTGCTTTCCACGCTATAAATGGCATTCAAGCTTCGATAGCATTGATAATCGTGACCATGTTTATTTTGAGATCTAGGAGTAGTCTAGGGAAATACCTAGAACTGGAACAATTTTGGGCCTTGAGCAAGATATTGTTGGCCACATGTTTGCTCTGGTTTTACTTTTGGTGGTCCTCGTTTTTCACGTATTGGTATGGAAGAATGCCGGCGGAAATTGGTGTACTCAAGTATATTATGTTTGAGACTTATAGTACGGTGTTTCTCTTGGCCTTCACTATGTGCTTTGTGATACCGTTCCTTATACTGGTGGTGAATGTTGTTAGAAAGACCATTTGGGGACCGACATTGGCGGCATCTGTAATATTGATAGGTACCTTCTTCAATCAAGTAAGATATTATGTGGCTGGATTTTCTGTGGAAGATCATACGTTGCATGTTTTAGAAAATCTGCCAGATTTCACCGCTCCCGGACCGATTGATTTTATGGTTGTAGTGGGCGGAATATCGGGGGCCGTATTGACCTATATGCTAGGCACACGAATATTTCCAATAATTTCTATATGGGAAATTAAAGAAGGATTAATGTTACAGAGAGTCAGAAAATTCATGAAACGAGACATCAGAGTATTGGCGAAACCGGAATAATTATGAATAGAATGTATGAAAAATATGGGATGCTATTTGCCAGGAGTGTTAAATAATGCAGGAACGAGTCCGAATTTCTGATAGTCAAGTAAACACAGATTTAACTAGTTCTATATTTGAATCGTCCAAACTGTATTGGATTTTGGTTGGTTTCTTGGCACTTGTTGTGCTGTGTGGTTTTACTGCCGCAGGCTACATGTTTAATAGGGGCCTTGGGGTGACTGGACTGAATAGGCCTGTCATGTGGGGTTTCTTCATAACTAACTTCGTGTTTTGGATTGGTATAAGTCACGCGGGTGTTATGTTGTCAGCTATACTTAGATTGGTTCAGGCGGAATGGAGAAGACCTGCTACCAGGGCAGCGGAAGTATTAACAGTTTTCTCTTTGATGACGGCCATGACGATGCCGCTTATTCATGCTGGAAGGCCTTGGCGAGTGGCGTATTGGGTCTTTCCCTACGACTGGGCTAGGGGCATATATCCCAATGTGAGATCCGCTTTGGTATGGGACCCATCTGCTGTATTCACGTATCTCACTAGTAGTATTTTATTCGTCTATATAGCTCTGATACCAGATTTCGCTGTGTTAAGAGACCGAACAACAGGTGTGCCTCATATCATATACTCTATTTTGTCTTTGGGTTGGAGGGGAAGTGTTAGGCAGTGGAAATTGCAGATCATAGCAGGTATATTACTATCCGCCATAATCCTGCCTATTTTCGTTTCCGTTCATAGTATAGTTTCTTGGGACTTTGGTACTGCAATGTCAGTGGAAGCTTGGCACAGTACTGTTTTCGCTCCTTATTTTGTGATTGGAGCGGTCCACTCAGGTGTTTCGGCAGTTGTTACCGTCATGATAATACTGAGGTGGATGTTTCATTGGGAAGACTATATCAGACGAGAGCACATGGATTCATTGGCTAAGTTACTTATAGTTGTTGCGACAGCTTGGTTGTTTTTCTTCGCTCTAGAGTTTTTCTTCGGCCTCTATGCCTTGGAAGGACCTGAAGTTGCCTTAAGAGAACTGCAGGTGTTTGAAGCTCCTTGGAAATGGTACTTCTTAACTTTCCTAATAACTTCTTACCTTATTCCGGTTCCCATGTGGTTGATTCCAAGTGTGAGGCGGAACCTGTGGTTGATGGCGTTTACAACGATTTTGGTCAATGTAGGCATGTGGTTTGAAAGATTTATCATTATCGTTCCCGGTCTGATGAGAAAACAGGCATTTGTTTTCACCTGGGGTGGATACACTCCTAGTATTGTCGAAGTAACAATTATAACCGCTACATTTGCGATGGTCTCGATGCTGGTATTGCTCTTTGCCAAAGTAGTGCCTTTAATACCGATAGGTGATGCAAAAGAGGGTATGATATTACACGACGAAATTAAAATTGGAAAAGTTATGGTTCCTGCTGTGATGCGGGAAGAGTAATCTGAGGAGGTTGAAATTGGCCAGAAAAAGTATATTGGGATTGTTTGATAACGCAGATTCTGCGGCTGATGCAACCGACGTGTTGCTGGAGGCAGGGGCGACTCAGGATGATTTTGACGTCCTGACAGGTAGTCCCTATCCCGAAGGAGCATTTGGTGAGAAAGATCCTGTTCACCACATATACGTGTTTCCAATTATCGGGGCATTGATGGGCCTTACTATGGCCTTAGTACTTACTGCAGGCACACAAGTAGCTTACCCGATGGTAACAGGAGGAAAACCAATTTTAGCGTTTCCTGCGATGACCATCATTTGTTATGAAGGAACGCTTTTAGGAGCCGTGCTCTTCACAATAATTGGTATAATTTTCGAATCCAGATTACCCAGATTGAGATTGGATCCATACGACGCCCGTATCAATGAAGGATATATTGGTCTACTTGTTACTACAGAGGAAGAAAAATTGGACGACATGGAAAGAGCATTGATTAGAGGAAGTGCACTTGAAGTAGTTCATGAAAGAGGTAGGGCTTTAAGGGGATAACTGAAGAGTTATATAAACTATGAAAACATCGTTATTCAAAAAACAAAAATTTAATCTGACACTGGTATTGATAGTAGTTGGACTTATCTCATCTGCCTGTATGCCTTGGGGTAGAGGAACCTATCAGATTGAAATATTCAGTGAAATGCATTACGCCCAATCCTATAAGAGCCAAGAACCGCCACGTCTTTATCCGGCCCAGGGATCAGTTCCTTTCATGTCGCATGAAGATGGAACTGATGGGATATTGAATGTCGCGAGTAACTTCTTGCTAGAAAAAACAGAAGCGACTGTTTCAGCTGGCTCAGGACTATACCAAGTTAATTGCGCCGCTTGTCACGGAATGACAGGTAAGGGTGATGGGGCGGCTAAAAGTTACTTAATAAAGCACGGTGGGCTACCACCGGCTGATATTACTGGACCAGCTACGGCAATGGCATCAGATACGGAATTGAAAGGGTTTATAGGGTTAGGGGGCCGTATAGGTTATTACTCAGGTGGTAATAAATATGACTCCCCGTCGGCTATGCCTATGTTTAATAAACTGCTTACTGATGAAGAACTGTGGCAATTGGTTCACTATGTACGTAGTTTACAGAACTAGTGGTCGAACATATTGTAATACGTGTTGTGATTATTTACCCTTGATTCTACATTTATGATCCCGTTGATTGGATTGGAATTGATTCCTCTTACAAACCTAATTAAGCTCTTGTTATTGATTACCATGAGATGTAGAATATTGGACGTAAAAATACATACTGTTGACGAACAATTGACACAAGGACAAATAGATGGACTTAAACTCTATAGCGTTAGTTGAAAGAAACGAAAAAATACAGGAATTCTCTCCTGGGGACACAGTGAAGGTGACTATAAGGATAAGAGAAGGGGAACGGGAAAGGCTTCAGGCGTTTCAAGGTGATGTCATTCGCACGAGAGGTAATGGCGTGGGTTCCACTTTTACTGTTAGGCGCGTTTCTTATGGTGTAGGAGTTGAGAGGACCTTCGCATACTATTCTCCGACATTAGATGCCGTTGACTTGGTACGGCATGGGAAAGTTCGTAGGGCAAGACTTTATTACCTCAGAGACAGGTACGGTAAATCAGCTAGAATCAAGGAAGATCGAAGACGGTCTAGAAGGTAAAATGACTCGTAGTCACACATCTGTGGCTTGATATTAAAGACCAAAGATGAGTAAGTATGCTGAGGTTGCAGTAGATTCCCCCGCATCCAACAGAAGAACCTTTACCTATTCGATTCCTGATGATGTGCCTGCTATGCCTGGTCATCTAGTTGAAGTGCCTTTCGGCCCTCGTTCGTTGATCGGAATAGTTTTCAAGACATCAGATTTTGTAGAACTAGATACGGTTAGACCTGTGAGAAAATTGATATATCCTGATCCATTGCTATCTACCGCTAATCTGGCTCTGGCAATTTGGGTCAGTCATTATTATATGGCTGGTCTGTTCGATTCAGCTGCTATGATGATGCCGCCAGGTTCAATGATAAGAAGCAAGCGATATGTTCGTCTTAAGAATCCTAACGCGTCACTTGAAAAAATAGATGATCTACAACTTCAAAGAATCACTAGAACTCTCAATAGACGTGGCAAAATGCGTCGAGATACATTAGTAAAATCTTTGGGTATGTGGTCAGACAGGGTTCTGTCACAAATGGTCAGAGACGGCCTCATAGATGAGACATCGGAATGGTTAAACGCTTCTGTAGGTCCAAAGTACAAGTCATTTGTAGAACTCACCAATTTGGTTTCTGGGAGTGCCGATATATCTAATGTTTTTCATAATAAATCTCCAAAACAGGAATCACTGTTGCAACATCTTATCCTTGCCAAGGACCCAGTGAGTCTACTCGAGTGTAGAGACAACTTTGGACAATCTGCCGTTAATGGTTTAAGAAATAAAGGATTGGTCAATATAATTCAGATTCGTGAGGAACGAGATCCATTGGCGTCAAGAACTTTTGACTCTGATATTCCACCTGTACTTAATAATGATCAGGAGATTGCGGTAGATCATATATGTGAGGCGATTGCCTCAAACTCCCCTGACGTGTTTTTGTTGCAGGGTATAACAGGTAGTGGAAAGACAGAGGTGTATTTACGGGCGTTGGATCGAGCTATTGCTTTGGGTAAACATGCTGTAGTGATGGTTCCAGAATTAGCATTAACACCTCAGACTATAGAACGATTTGCCAGTAGATTTCCTGACGATGTTGCCGTATTGCATAGTGGTTTATCTCTAGGTGAACGTTTCGATCAATGGTGGGGAATAAAGGAAGGTAAGTATAAAATTGTCATTGGATCTCGTAGTTCGATATTTTCTCCACAACCAAATTTGGGTTTGATAATAATAGATGAGGAACATGAGTGGACTTATAAACAAAGAGATACTGCTCCTAGGTATGATGCAAGAGAGGTGGCTATAAAGATTGGAGAACTCACAGAAAGTGTTCTAGTGCTTGGGAGCGCTACACCTGATGTCATTTCGAAAAACAGGGCAATCTCGGGTCAATATAGGTTATTGAAGTTGCAAAACCGTGTGTCTAGAGGAGTTGTAGGAAATCAAACGTTAGAATTGACTCTTCCTGAGGTGGAAATAGTAGACCTTAGAGACGAATTGAAACATGGAAATAGAAGCATTTTCAGTTCTGTACTTCAATCTAATATAGGAAACAAGATTGCTTCAGGCGAACAAATAATACTTTATATAAACAGAAGAGGTAGTGGTGGTCAGATACAATGCCGTGATTGTGGCGATGTATTGAGATGTAACAGGTGTCATATGTCGATGAACTATCATGGTGCATCTAATGCGGCTGTTTGTCACATATGTAGTTATACGATCAAACACCCGACCGAATGTGAAGTGTGTAATAGTCATAGGATAAGGTATTTAGGATTAGGCACACAAAGAGTAGTTCAGGAGCTAGATGAATTATTTCCGGGTGTAAAAACTTTACGATGGGATAGAGATGCTGCTTCATACAAAGATGCTCATGGAGAAATGATGGCTAAATTCTCAACAGGTCAAGCCCAAATATTGGTTGGCACGCAAATGATAGCTAAAGGTCTACATTTCCCTAGAGTCACGTTAGTTGGCGTTCTGTGTGCCGATATAGGTCTGTTTTTGCCAGATTTTAGAGCAGGAGAACGGGTTTTTGAATTATTATGTCAGGTTTCAGGTCGCACAGGGAGAAGTGATTTGGGTGGTAAAGTGATCATACAAACTTATTCTCCAACAAATTACGCCGTTCAGTCAGCTGCCGTACAAGACTATGACATGTTTTACGCTCAAGAAATTGTTTATAGACATGAGCTTGGCCTTCCTCCATTTGGTAAATTGATAAGATTGATGTATTCACATAGGAATGAAGATACTTGCGCTAAGCAAGCCTTATATTTGGGTAAACGGTTTAGAGAGCAACTGGAAGTAATGGGTATCACAGATATCTCTGTATTAGGCCCCGCACCTGCTTTTCCTTCAAAAATCAGGGGAAGATATCGTTGGCACATTATTTTGAAAGGTATTGAGCCTAGAAGATTGATAGACGAGACTAATTTACCTTTAGGTTGGATGGTTGAAATTGATCCTACTTCTGTGACCTGATTTAGATTTACACAATTGTGGACGAATAATATAATGGTCACAGCAAGGATCACAAGCGGGGGGAATAACCAGTGTCAGTTTTAAGCATTCGAACATTACCAGATTCTGTGTTAAGAGAAAAAGCAAAAAAAGTTACATTATTTAATGAATCATTACAAAATCTTATAGAAGATATGATCGACACTATGCGATATGCTAATGGAGTTGGTTTGGCGGCTAATCAAGTTGGTGTGTTGCTTAGAGTAGTTGTTATAGAGATACCGGATGAGGAGGAAGTGAGGATACTTATCAATCCTGAAATTATAAAAGTCGAGGGCGAAAGAAGAGTCGACGAAGGATGTCTAAGTATACCGGGCTATAGAGGAGAGCTAACTAGATCAGTAAAAGTTAGAGTTAAGGCATTGGACAGAAGAGGCAAGGCATTGAGGATAAGAGCGGAAGGTCTGTTGGCTCAAGCTCTAGAACATGAAATTGACCATATAAATGGTGTTTTATATATAGATCATCTTTCGAGCCACGAACACCTTTGGAAATTAGAAAGAGACGAAGTGGAAACGACAACAGAGGCGATCTAATGTCAAGCGTTTCAATACCAAAATCTCCTGAACTAAATTTTGACAACCAGATAATACAGTTTCTGGAACCTATTAGAGATTTCTTTTCATCAGAAAATGTGAGCGCCTATATAGTGGGTGGTTTTCTCAGAGATTCTTTGATGGGCAGGTATAGTTTTGACATAGACATTGCTATTGACCATGACCCAATTGAGATTGGCAATAAACTAACTGAGTTGATTGGTGGTAAGTGCATCGTTTTAGATCATGACAGGAAGATCGTCAGGATGGTTTTGCCAACATGTCAAACAAACTTATCGCTCTTGCCTAAACATATAGATTTGTCATTCGTGTCTAATGGTATAAGGGACGATCTTTCCCACAGAGATTTCACCATAGATGCTATTGCTTTGCCTTTTTCGACTATAAGCAATCCATCGAACGGTGACTTGATAGACATTTATGGTGGCTTGTCGGACATATCTTGCCAAGTACTTAGAGTAGTGTCAGGACAATCACTTACGGAAGATCCAGTTCGGTTGGTTAGGGCAGTTCGTTTGTCTGCCCAACTGGGATTTTCGTTGGATGAATTTACAGAACATAGTATATCTAAAAACTCTCATCTAATAACTTCTGTATCTACGGAGCGCGTTCGAGAGGAATTTCTTAAAATATTTGAGCAGAAGAATATCTCAAATAGTTTAAGGATTATGGATGATACTGGGTTACTGTGCAAGATAATACCGGAACTGGATACCACTAAAGGATCAATGCAGCCTAAAGAACATTATTGGGATGTATTTAACCATTGTTTGCAAACACCAGGCAAATTGGAAAAAATTGTTGATTCTCCAGATGATCAAATATTTTCTTTAGTACCGCGGTTATTTGATATGTATGAATATTTTTCAGAGATAGTAAGTGACGGTCATAATAGATTAACTATGGCTAAAGTGGCAGGATTGCTTCATGACATAGCAAAACCGGCAACTAAAACAGTGGATGGAACAGGAAGAATACGATTTATCGGCCACGATCTTAAAGGGTCTGAGGTTACAGAATCTTTCTTAGACAGACTGAGGTTTAGTAACAAAGGCAAGAATCATATATCAACAATGGTCAGACACCATTTAAGGCCGACACAAATGAGTTCTGATGGTCAATATCCAACAGACAAAGCAATGTACCGCTATTACAGAGACCTGAAAGATGTAGCTTTCGATATTTTATTTTTGAATTTGGCGGATTATTTGGCAGCCAAGGAAGATATGCTTGAGATGGATGATTGGCGCAGTCATTGTGGTCTCATAGATTTTATTATGAAAAAAGGATTAGATATTCTTGCCGTTGACAACCAGGTTAGGCAGGATCGTTTGATAGATGGTTATGGTTTAATGAAAATTCTTGGTATAGGACCCGGGGAAACTATCGGAGTTTTGTTGGAGCAATTGGAGGAAAGTCATAAATTAGGGGAAATAACCACCAGGAAAGAAGCTATTTTATTGGCTAGGACGCTTTTTGCACGTTTGTGATTGGATTTGGTCAGTATTAGTATTAACCAAATGTACCGTGCATAACATCAATATGTTGTGTATTGTAATATAATTCACACAAAATGCTGTATCCCAAAGCTTGACTGTAGTTATATTGCAATGATAGTATTGTCAATATATTTTGTTATGGAAGGCTTCACTGGAATTTTTCTAGGTTTGTGATTCAATGCATTGCCCTTATTGTAATAATAGTGAGTCTAAAGTAATTGACTCAAGAGATGCCACAGATGGTGTTAGGCGAAGAAGAGAATGTATACGATGTGGTCTTAGATTCACGACATACGAAAGAGTGCAAACTAGTGCTCTTATGGTAGCGAAGCGTGATAACAGGCGAGAAGAATATAACAGAGAAAAACTTATGTCCAGCATACAAAAGGCTTGTGTAAAGCGGCCTTTGCCTACTGGGGCCATTGATAAACTGGTTCACGACATAGAAATTCAATTACAGGATACAGGTAGAGCGGAAATCCCCAGTGTGTCTATCGGTGAAATGGTTATTGAACATCTACGAACCATGGACCCAGTTGCGTATATTAGGTTTGCTAGTGTGTACAGGGATTTTGCAGACGTCGAGAGTTTCAAGGAAGCGGTAGAAGCATTGGAGAAAGCATATCACTCTACGGACAAAGAGAGAGATTCGGCTCAACTACCTCTTATAGATGAGACAATTTTCTCAACCAAAAAACGGTTAAGAAAACCTAGGGCAGGTTTGGATTTGAACATAAGTATTGGAGATGAAAAAAGATAGTTTACAGACTATGCTAGTTATAACTCAAACATTTGGTGAAACTTGATTACCTGGAGGCATGAATGACCATCACTAGGGGAAAAACAGACGATAGAGACTCTCAAAGAGGCGATAAAAATTTGAATGATGTGCTATCTGCATTGAGTGCAGCAGGTATAACTGATCCAAATATGGCAAAAAAAATAGCGGCATCACTCGATGGATCGAGATCTACTGCTGAATTGACTGGCCACAACATAATAGATACTGGGATATCAGATAACGCGATGGTCGTATTGAAAAAACGATATTTTATGAAAGATAGTAAAGGCAATGCGGTGGAGAATTCCTGGAGTGATATATCCAGAAGAGTAGCCAGAGCTATTGCTGAAACAGAACTACTATACAATCCCGAAGCAGATGTAAGTTATTGGGAAGAGAAATATTATAGTGTCATGGTAAGTTTGGAGTACGTACCAAATTCTCCTACCCTTATGAACGCTGGCACAGGTGCCGGAACCCTTTCTGCTTGTTTTGTGATGGGATTAGAAGACAGTATGGAAGGCATAATGGAAACCGCTAAAGAGGCCGCTTTGGTTCAAAAATTCGGTGGAGGTACGGGGTTTGCCTTATCGAAAATAAGACCAAAAGGCTCTCCAATAACTACAACACATGGTAAGGCATGTGGTCCCATAGCTGTGTTAAAACATCTGTCTTCAGTGTCTACTTTGGTTACTCAAGGTGGTAAACGAGATGGGGCGAATATGGCGGTTATGGATGTTCATCATCCTGACATAGAAGAGTTTATTACTTGCAAAACACAAGAAGGACAGATACACAATTTTAATGTATCAGTTGGTGCCAGTGAAGTGTTTATGCAGGCTGTAAGCAAGGGTGAGGATTACGAACTGAAGGATCCCCATAACGGGGAAGTCTTAGGGAGTCTGAACGCAGGAAAAATATTCGATAACATTATAGAGGGCGCTTGGCTTAATGGAGAACCAGGAACAATTTTCCTGGACCGTGTTAATCAGGATAATCCGACGCCTCATATAGGGGAAATGATCGCTACTAATCCATGTGGTGAGCAGCCTCTGCTTGCCTATGAATCTTGCAATCTGGGTTCAATAAACCTTGCAAAATTTGTTTTATTCGATGAAGGCGAAACCAAAGTAGATTGGGATCGTTTGGCAGAGGTGACGAGTATTACAACGAGATTCTTAGACAACGTTATAGATGCTAACAGATACTCAGTACCGGCTATAGAAGAAATGACGAAAACTACACGTAAAACCGGACTTGGTGTAATGGGATTCGCTGATATGTTGGTGATGATGAATGTGGCTTATAACTCCCAAGAAGGATTGGATTTGGGCCGGGAAATTATGAGGTTTGTAAAGGAACATGCAGATGCGACAAGTGAGGATTTAGCCGAAGAACGAGGTGTGTTTCCTGGATACGAAGGTAGTATATATGAAAAACAGGGACGGCCTATGCGTAATGCATGTAGGCTTACAGTTGCACCAACGGGTACTATATCCATGATAGCTGGTTGCTCGAGTGGCATAGAACCACTTTTTTCTCTCTGCTATCACAAACACAACATATTGGAGGGCGAAAGTTTACTTTACATAGACTCCAATTTTGAACGTATGGCAAGAGAACAAGGGTTTTATAGTGATGAACTGATGGAATACCTTGCTGATGGTGGGTCTATACAAGATAGGGATGATGTTCCAAGCTCTATTAAAGATATTTTTGTTACAGCTGGTGATATATCACCCGAATATCATGTTAGGATGCAAGCTGTTTTTCAAGAGAGCGTAGATGCTGCTATATCTAAGACCATAAATTTCCCTAATTCAGCTACTAGAAATGATGTGAGAACAGCCTATATGTTGGCTTGGGAATTAGGATGCAAAGGTATAACTGTTTATAGATCGGGGAGTAGAAATCTTGAAGTTTTAACATCTGGTTCGGCCAAAACGGAATCTGCAGATTCCGTGTCCATTAACGCCGATGACTTGCAGAATACTATTCATGATAGTCAATTAAACAAACCAGCTCCAAGACCTGCTCAAGTGAGTGGGATCACAGAAAAAGTGAGAACTGGTCACGGCAATATGTATATCACTATAAACTCTAGGGAAGGTCAACCCTTTGAAATCTTTTCAAACTTAGGCAAAGCCGGAGGTTGTGATTCTGCTCAACATGAAGCCATATCACGACTGGTTTCTTTGGCTTTACGTTCTGGTATAGAACCAAGTGAGTTGGTTGAACAACTTCGTGGTATAACGTGTTGTCCTCAGTGGGATGACGGCAAATTGGTTCGTTCAGGACCAGATGCAGTCGCATTAGTTTTAGAAAAACATACTGGTAGCGATAATGGTGAGAACAATCTTGTGACCTATGCCTTACAACCAGGATTACCACTTAAACCAGATACTAATGGCAATGGAGTAATTGGTAAGGCAGCATGTCCAGACTGTGATGGGTTTTTGGTATATCAAGAAGGTTGTGAAATGTGTCCATCTTGTGGATATTCTCGTTGCGGATAAGGCACTGCGAGAGCGTGATTCGGGACTTAATTTGTGATGAACACACCGATTCTCGGTGATACGTGTGAGATCGGTGTGATACGGGGTAGACGCTTGGCGTCTATGGATAAAACTAATCCGCGCTCTTGATAGAGGGAGCGTGCAAATCGGGCGGCCTCTTTTTTGGGGCCGCCTAGCATTGTAACACATTTTTTTATTATAATGGCTAGGTGGAGTCGTTAAATGGATAATTTACCTATCATAGGCATAACAATGGGAGATCCGGCAGGAATAGGGCCAGAAGTTATAGTAAAGGCATTAAATAAACGTTGGTTAACTGATTCTTTTCACCCGTTAATAATTGGAAATCTACATTTGTTATCTAAGGCAGCCAAAGATTTAGGATGTGATCTAGAATTCTCAGAAATTTCTTCTGCGCAAGACGCTAGGGTGAACCGCATATCCGTCTTTGATATGGGTAATCTGAATCCTGAAAATGTTGAACATGGAAAAATTTCTGCCGATTGTGGTCGGGCAAGTGTGGAATGGATTTTAGAAGCAGGACGAATGGCTCTAAATGGAGAAATAGATGCCATTGCTACTGCTCCCATACACAAAGAAGCTGCACAATTAGCCGGCTACAAAGATATAGGTCATATGGAGTTACTGCAAAAACTTAGCGGGGCGAAGGAAGTTGCAACAATGTTGACAGCTGGTAACTTAAGAGTTGTACATCTTACGACCCACAGATCCCTTGCAAAAGCTGTTGAATTTGTAAGAAGGGAGAATGTTTTGGCAAAGATAGAACTTACGTACAATAGTTTTAGAGAATGGGGTTTTTCAGATCCCCGTATTGCAGTGGCTGCACTCAATCCACATGGTGGTGATGGTGGTTTAATAGGTAGAGAAGAAATAGAGGAAATTTCACCAGCTGTTAATGATGCATTAAAACTAGGTATTAATGTCACCGGGCCTATACCAGCAGACTCAGTATTTCCTCAGGCTATAAATGATAATTATGATGTCGTGGTTGTGCTATATCATGACCAAGGTCACATACCGATAAAAGTAAAAGATTTTGAGGGTAGCATAAGTATAAATCTAGGATTTCCATTTACTAGAACATCCGTGGATCATGGAACAGCATTCGACATAGCTGGAAAAGGTATAGCAGATGCTACTGGTATGATCAAAACCCTAGAGGCTACTGCTTTCATTGCAAACACAGGTAATCTTCCATCTGAGTGATATTGAGTGAAGAATTGTAGGAAAAGGATCAGAATATGAAAGCTGATGTGAAAATCTCCTTTATCGGAGGCGGTAATATGGCGGAAGCTATAATATCAAGTATCATTGCAAATGGATTAATTGATCCCAAGAACGTGCTAGTAAGTGAACCAGTGTCAATGCGCAGAGAACACTTGTCTGCAGCGTATAACATATCATCGTACTCTGATACCAAGGCATTATTGCTTGATATAAATGAATCCAAAGAGCCGAATGTTATTGTTATAGCTGTGAAGCCGCAACAGTTATATCAGGTGACTAGAGAATTAAACAGTATTGTTTCAGAAGACCATGCAATACTCTCGATAGTGGCTGGTGTGAGTATAGATACATTAACACAGTCATTAGGGCACAATGCTATTATAAGGGTTATGCCTAACACTCCAGCGCAAATTGGCAAAGGTATGTCAGTTTGGGCTGTTTCTGAATCAATCTCAGACTTATATGTAGATATTGCTCGTGAAATTTTTCAAGCGTTGGGCCTGGAAATTTTGGTCGACGATGAAAAGTACATAGATATGGCAACTGCTTTGAGTGCTAGTGGACCTGCATATGTGTTTATGTTTTTGGAAGCCATGATAGATGCTGGAGTGTATATAGGTCTATCTAGAGATATATCTAGCAAATTGGCTATCCAGACAGTGCTAGGTAGCATAGAACTTGTGGCTCAAACCGACAAACAACCCTCTGATTTGAGGGCTATGGTCACTTCACCAGGAGGTACTACAGCCGAGGCTATTTTGGTATTGGAAGAAGAGGGCTTCAGGAGTGCTATACTTAATGCGGTTATAGCTGCATATAACAAGGCTGTACTGTTGGGAAAGCAATGATATTTTCTAGAGGTTTTAAAAGTTTTGATTGAAATATTCATAGCCCTGTTTGATTCATTGATATTTTTCTTGACACTGGCAATATTTGCTAGAGTAATAGTAGATTGGCTGCTGGTAGCTGGGATAGTTAAATATGAGAATGTTATAGTTACCATACATCAGTCACTGTTAGTAGTAACTGAGCCAATTTTGTATCCTATTAGGAAATATGCCAGAATAGGCATGATAGATCTAAGTCCTATGGTAGCTATAATAGTTCTGAGCACACTCGGAAGAGTACTCACTGGCTGATAATTAATCTATTCTATTGCTCTTGTTGGTAATCTGGTATATATTAAACTCCTTTTTATCCAGATTTGATAAAAAGAGTTAGAAATACAGTAAGTCATTGAAGGATACAAGTTGTTCGAGTTTTGAATTACTATACTCGTTATTGTAAAATACCCACATTAGAATGGAAGTTTGATTATAATATGTCTGCCATACCACAGTTACCAGGAATGAAAGATGAATCACCTGATGAGCTACGGGCTAGGATTGAATTGCAAGATTCAATTGTCTCCCAGTTAACTGATCAGGAATATTTGAGTATCGATACTCCGATAGTTCAACCTGCTGAACTCTTTTTGAGAAAATCTGGTGGTGAATTAGCCAGTCGAATGTACACGTTTGATGACCCTTCCGGCAATAAAGTAAGTCTTAGGCCAGAATTTACAGCATCTGTGATCCGCTACTGCATAGAGCACTTATCGGATCTTAATTTGCCAGTAAAGATTCAGTATAGTGGCCCGGTGTTCCGATATGATGAGAAGAAAATATATGGACAATTTAATCAGATAGGTGCCGAGATTCTAGGTAGTAGTAATACTATGCTAGACGCGGAATCTGTTTTACTGGCATCGAGTTGTCTGTTAAACGTCGGATTATACTCCCATAATATGCGCATAGTACTAGGCGATGTAGGAGTACTGCAAGCAATCTTTAGTGGGATGGGTCTCTCTCAAAGAGCTCAGACGTTTATGATATCTGGGTTACTGAAATTAAAGAATGGCACGACAGATATCAATTTACTAAAGAACGAAGCGATCTCTTTGGGTCTTATTAAATCGGTTGGACACTCCGATGAGAACCAATTATTAGAACAAGATATATATGACGAGAACGTTTTGGGTATTATCGAAGATCTTTTTAGAGACTCACTGAGTAACGTATTCGGAGCCAGGTCTGCCGAGGACATTTTGACGCGATATATATACAAATTAAGAAGAGGTGACTCAGGCAACACTATCGATCAAGCTCTGGAATTTATTTCAAATTTGTCAAGAATCCATGGTCCGGTTAAAGAAACATTACCGAAACTACAATTGTTGATCACCAAATATGATCTAGACAAAGATCTCTTGCAACCTGTTGAAAAAATACTGAATGCTATTTATTCGTCTGCGGACCCCATGACAGCAGATTCATTGATTCTGGATTTAGGATTAGTCAGGGGTATAGCCTATTATACTGGTATGGTGTTTGAAATATTGGATGTAAATTCAGATTTGATCTTATGTGGCGGCGGTCGATATGATGGTTTGATTAAAGCATTGGGCGCCGAAGAAGATGTACCGGCTATGGGTTTTGCTTATAATGTGGAATCAATGGTCAAAAGTTTAGGAGGTTAACATTTTACGTATAGCAATTCCAAGTGATGGCGAATTATATGACTCCACTCTAAAGTTTCTAGATGACAGTGGACTGACAGTAAAGCGTTCTAGTCCACGTCGTTATACCGGAAGCATTAAAGGCGTGGATAACACTAGTGTCCTTTTTCAGAGGGCAGCAGACATACCTTATAAGGTGGAAGAAGGCAGCGCGGATATAGGAATAACTGGGCTAGACAGATTTTTGGAATTGGGATCAGATTCCGGGGACTCAAATGTCGTGATCGAAGCTTTGGGCTTTGGAAGTTGTGAATTGGTAATAGCTGTTCCAGACTCTTGGATAGACGTAGATTCAATGTATGATTTAGCTGACTTGGCCTTTGATTTTCGAGAAAATGGACAAGATTTACGTATCGCCACTAAGTACCCTAGGTTAGTTCAAAATCATCTGCTTACATATGGGATAAACTATTACTCTATAGTACAGTCCAGCGGTACTTTGGAGGCAGCTCCAGCGATGGGATTCGCTGATATCATTGCCGACATAAGTTCAAGCGGAAATACTATTCGGGAAAATCGTTTAAAAACTATAGATGGTGGATCTATATTGACTTCGCAGGCTTGTATAATAGTTAATGAGAGGACTTTACGCGAAGATGCCGATGCAATAAAGTCCGCAAGAATATTGTTGGAATTAGTGGAAGCTTATGTGAGAGCCAGAAATTTCTTCAGGATAACTGCTAATGTTAGTGGTGATTCACCTGAAGAAATATCAAAAAAATTAGCTACGGAACCAAATGTTACTGGATTAAAAGGTCCTACTATATCCAGAGTGTATGATGGTGAAAGTGGTAATTGGTATGCTGTGACTATGGTTGTGCCACGTGATATTCTTATAAAGACTGTAGATCATATCAGGAAGATAGGCGGTGGAAGTTTGACAGTCTCACAGGAGAACTATGTTTTTGAACAGGAATCCACTTCTTATACGGTATTGCTTAATTCTGTTTCTAAATCTAGTATGCTATAAAAGTAAACATGCCTAATCTTATTGCTCATCTTGGAATTGCCAGAGGTGCTGCAGAACGCCTATCCAACCCAATGATAAATAAACACTTGGGACCTTTTCTGCTAGGATCTGTTTCCCCAGATATAAGAATAATAACCAAGAACCGACGGGATGATACTCATTTTGTGGATTTGAATTTTCAGCATTGGGGAGCGGGGATAAAAGGATTGTTTAATGCTCATCCTACCTTGGCAGACTCCAAAAATCTGAATGACGCCACAAAGGCATTTATTGTTGGATACGCATCCCACTTGCTTGTAGATGAGTTATGGGTGCTGGATTTTTATAGACCATATTTTGGGAATCGAGATTTTTACCCAGAAACATTATTCGGAGATGTTATGGACAGAGCTCTTCAATTGGAACTGGATCGAAGAGAAAATGAAATTATAGGTGACATCCGGGCGTTGAAAACTGATATCAATTATGCTTCTAATGACGTCAAAGTAGCCTTTATTGATGAGGAAACTATGGTTGATTGGAAAATATGGATAGAAGGAATGCTAGACTGGGAATTTTCTTGGGGCAGACTTGAATTTATGGCTAGAAGAGTTGCATCGAGGCATACTGGAAATGCCTATACCAAAGTCAAAACCATAGTTGATGACTTTTTGAACTCAATTGATAATAGTATGGATAACATATATAGAATTATTCCTTCTGAAAATATAGAGTTGTACAGAGAAAAAAATATACAACAGATTATAAATTTTGCTGAGGAGTATTTGGCTTGAAAGTGATCTATGGAATACAAGAAGGATTGGAAGTTCTTTCTCGAGAACTGTTTTTTTCCGATCAAATGTCTAATAACAGTATAGAAGAAAGTATATTTAAAATATTTGGGCGTCGATTAACACCAAACCAAGTGGTGAGTGAAATATTGTCTGAAGTTGCCAAGACTGGTGATGAGGCACTGAAGAGATATACCAAAATGATAGATGGTGTGGATTTGCAAGATATAGTTCTGAACAAAAACCGCATTCTTGAGGAAATCAGTGATTTGAATGCCGAAGTGTTCAACGCCCTGAGAATTTCAGCGCAACGCGTTAAGGAATTTCATATGAATACAGTCCCGGAATCTTGGTTTGATGAAGCAAAAGGTTATGGGGAAGTGATTAGACCAGTGGAAAAAGTTGGTATATATATACCTGGAGGAAGAGCTTCTTATCCATCAACTGTCCTGATGACGGCTATACCTGCCAGAGTGGCAGGAGTTAAAGAAGTATTTCTTGCAACTCCCTCAACTGGCCAAGCCGGGATAAACTCTGATGTCTTAGCTGCTGCACATGTTGCAAATGTAGATCAAGTTTTCAACATTGGCGGAGCACAGGCGATAGCAGCTTTCGCTTATGGGACAGACACTATACCTAAAGTAGACATGATATGTGGTCCTGGAAACCTTTTTGTAACCATAGCCAAGAAAATGGTATATGGACAAGTTGGTATAGATGGATTGGCGGGTCCTACTGAAACCTTGATTGTAGCAGATGATACTGCTGACCCTAGACTCTGTGCTGCAGATTTATTAGGACAAGCAGAACACGACCTCTTGGCTACACCTGTATTGATAACTACATCAGAATCTTTAGTAAGCAAAATTATGTTGGAAATCGATAAACAAATGGAAAGTCTCTCAAAAAAGGAAACAGCTAGTGCTTCCATTGAGAATAGAGGTGTCATTGTAGTTGTAGATGCTATAGATGATGCTTTGGCAATAGCCAATTCATATGCCCCAGAACACCTATGCCTTATGATTGAGGAACCTTGGAGTTCAATTGATAAGGTAAGTAATGCGGGAGGTGTATTTCTGGGAGAAAATTCCCCTGAAGTCATGGGGGATTATATAGCTGGACCCAGTCATGTTATGCCTACAGGTGGTACGGCTAGATTTAATTCATCTTTAGGAATTGCACAATTCATAAGAAGAACACCAGTGGTTTCATTGAGTCAGAGCACTGTAGACGAATTGGCCGAAACTGCCGTAACGTTGGCTAGACTGGAAGGGTTTGACGCCCATGCTCTGGCAGTTGAACTAAGGGTGAATTCCGAGTAAATATGCTGTAGGGCTAATATATTGGATATAAACAGATTATTTAACAAAGATTTAATGAAAATAGCACCTTATGAAGCAGTTGATTCTCCGGAAACTCTATCCTTGTCTTATGGGATAGAGATTAACAACGTTATAAAACTTAACGCTAATGAGAATCCATATGGACCCTCACCCAAATTATCCAAAGCTTTGAATGACTTCAGGGATTATCATATATATCCTGACCCTAATCAGAAAATAGCTAGGGAAGCGCTATCTGAGTATGTGGGTGTTTCTCCAAATCATATATTGGTGGGAGCTGGAGCGGATGAGTTAATTGACCTGATATTAAGATGTACAGTTGAAAGAGGAGATTCAGTAATGATCTGCTCTCCAACTTTTGGAATGTATTCGTTCAGTACATATATAAATGCTGGTCTACTGATCGACGTCCCTAGGAACCAAAACTTTGACATAGATCTGGAATCTATTAATAGATCCATAACTGATCGGACAAAAGTGATATTCTTGACATCTCCTAATAATCCTACTGGCAACATGATTTCTCTGGATTCACTTACGAATATACTAAAGAATGACATTCTGGTGGTAGTGGACGAGACTTATTACGAATTCAGCGGGAAGAGCGCAATTGGACTTGTATCTGATTATCCAAATCTTGTTGTGCTTCGAAGTCTAAGCAAGTGGGCTGGTTTGGCTGGGTTGAGGGTGGGATACTCTATAATGGATCCCAGTATTGTGAACTTCCTTATGAAAATAAAGAATCCTTATAATTTGAACATTGCGGCTCAGATAGCGTTGATGACTTCACTTGAAGATATATCGTATTTGCAGAGTAATGTGAACTTGATTATAGAGGAAAGAGAAAGACTTCATGCTGTATTGTTGTCGTCAGATGGAGTAGTACCCTATACATCCCATGGTAATTTTATTTTGTGTAAATTTAATGATGGCATTGCGACAGTATTGTATAAAGAACTAGCTAGTAGAGGTATATTTGTGAGATACTTTGACTCACTGGTGTTGAAAGATTGTTTACGTATATCGGTAGGTAAACCAGAGCATAATGATCTTTTAATCGGAGTGATACGTGATACATTAGGTAATTAATACAAAGTTGTAGAGATTTAAATATCATATCAGGAGAAGATTGTGAACGACCGGGCAGCTAAAGTACAAAGGTATACAAAAGAGACTCAGGTTGATATCGAATTAAACTTAGACGGTATCGGCAAATCTGATATAGATACTCCAAATGGCATGCTGAACCACATGTTGGAACAGATAGCTCGCCATGGTTTGATAGATTTGAATGTAACAGCGAAAGGCGATGTGTCTCCTGGATGGCATCACATGATCGAAGATGTGGGTATTGTGTTGGGTCAGGCATTTAGAGAAGCTGTCGGGGAGGGGAGAGGCATAGTTCGAATGAGTAGCGTCACATTGCCCTTAGATGAAACTTTGGTTATTGTAGCGATGGACATTGGAGGCCGTCCATATTCTGTTGTAAAGGCAGTTTTCAAAGACTCCGTTATAGGAGATATGCCCTCGGATTTAGTCAGGCATTTTTTTGAGGTATTCGCCTTAGAGGCAAAGGTGAATTTGCACGCTAAAGTTTTGGAAGGTACTAATGATCACCACAAAGCCGAGGCTTTGTTCAAGGCGTTGGCTAGGGCAATTAGGGCTGCGGTTGCTATTGACCCACGTATAACAGGAGAAGTTCCAAGCACCAAAGGCACTATAAGCAGCTAGAACGGTGTATATCTCGTACTAAACTTCGTTTGAACTATAATAGATACTAATGGGTCTCTTCTACTTCGAACGTGTAGTTTTCTATGATTGGGTTGGCTAGTAACTGTGAGCACATGTTCTCGACTGATACTCTAGCCTTCTCAATACTGGAACAATCTACGGTTATTTCTAAGAACTTTCCTATCCTTACATCTCTTGTATCAGAGAATCCAAGACTTTGTAATCCTGTGAGTACAGTTTTACCCTGCGGGTCATTTACCGCTGGCTTTAGAGTTACATAGATCTTTGCTAAAAACATATATCAACTTTCTCTTACTGTTCTTTGAAACTCGCAGGCCCTTTATCTAAATGCATCTGTATAAAATCTTCTATACGTAACTCGTCATATTCTCCGAAAGTATCCAACCAACCCCATGAAGAAAGAGCAAGAATAACTTCTATATTCTCGTTGTGCACCTGGACCACTCCTTCTGGGTATCTATTAACAATAACTCTAACATTATCACGTAGTTCGGTACACTTATCTACGGTTTGGAGAAAGAAACAGTTATATTGGATTAGTACCGCCCCTTTCCTGAGGTAGGCGACTTGCTCCTCCGGTTTTAATTCTTCAATTATTTCTCCCCACACCATAGATTCCTCTGGTATATCTTGGTACCATCCTGAAGTCGGTGGTGACGAGTTGTATTCAGGGTGAGTTTCATTTTCACCTACAAGTATCGGGTTTTGAACATCGATACGGCTTCCTTCTGCATACGAGGTGGAGGAAGCAGGATTTACGTTTCCTAAAGATCCAGGTAATACCAAAGATAGTATTATCATAAGGGCTCCGATACCGGTCACAGTACCCAGGATATATCTTCTGATTCGTTTGCGTTTACCCTGTCTATCTCGTCTAGTTTCCCTTACTTCAGCCCTGCGGTGAGCTCTTTTTCGTCTTTCTCTTTCTCTCGCTGCCATTTAAGTTAGTTCTCCTATAACCCTTAAGACCAAGAAGTCCCAGTTATTCTTTCATAGGCCTCTATGTAACGCTCAAGGGTTTCGTTTACTATTTCGTCTGGTAGTTCAGGCCCTGGGGGCTCTCTGTCCCATCCGGATTCCGTTAGCCAATCTCTTACATATTGTTTATCGAAACTAGGTTGTGATTTTCCAGGGGAGTATAATGCTTTGTCCCAGAATCTACTTGAATCTGGTGTTATCAGTTCGTCTATTAATGTTAGCTTAGATTCTACGATGCCAAATTCCATTTTGGTATCGGCCACAATTATACCCTTTATCTCACTTTCATCATGCGCATACGTATATATTTCTGTCGTTACTGCCTGAAGTTTATCTGCCATTTCAGAACCAACCATCTCTCTAACTTCGTCCATGCTCATTGGTAAGTCATGCCCTGTTTCTGCTTTGGTGGTTGGAGTAAAAAGTGGCTCTGGGAAAGGGTCTCCTTCTTTCATTCCAGAAGGCATTTTAACTCCGGAAACTGTTCCTGTTTTTTGATACTCTGACCAGGCAGATCCAGTTATATATCCCCGGACTACACATTCAATATCTATCCTATTTGCTTTCTTTACTACCATTCCTTTCGACAATATTTCTGTGGGGAATAAATCAAGTGGTACGGCAGTATTTATTTTGGATATCTCGGCTTCATTATCTCCAAGGCAGATCAGATGATTTGGTATCAAGTGGTTGGTATTATTAAACCAATATTCAGAAAGTTTGGATAGAATCAACCCTTTATAAGGTATGATGGTTGGCAGAACGACGTCGTAGGCTGATATTCTGTCGGAAGCTACCATTAGAAGGTATCCGTTTCCTATATCATAGGTATCCCTTACTTTTCCTCTATGTATTGGTTCTGGGGTGTTGTTTTGGTTACTGTTAATAGTCAATTTTAACCTTCCAATCCTAATCTCGAGTATGAATCTCCTACATGTTTGGAGAAGTGGCCATAATCAAATATGTTTTCAAGTTGATCACCTGGGAGCCTTTCTCTGACTTCTTCTATTTCCCGGATTATTTCTCTGAAATCGGCAGATTCTTCCCAAGAACGCATAGCACATGACTGTACTATTTCATACGATCGTTCTCTGCTTAACCCTGTTTCGAGCAATGCTATCAACAATCTTTGGGAGAAGACTAATCCTTTTGTCATCTCGATATTTCTCCACATTCTCTCAGGATATACACGTAGACCCTCTATAACTCCCGTGAATATGTTCAAGATATAGTCTAAAGCCATACAAGCGTCTGGTAATATTAATCTCTCTGCCGAGGAGTGGCTAATATCCCTTTCGTGCCAGAGTGCTACGTTTTCGAGAGATGTCATTGCGTATCCCCGTATAAGTCTAGCAAGACCACAAACTCTTTCTGAAAGCTCGGGGTTTTTCTTGTGTGGCATTGCTGACGATCCAGTTTGACCTTGCCCGAACGGTTCCTCAACTTCTCTAACTTCAGTTCTTTGTAAACTCCTGATTTCAGTGGCAAATTTTTCCAAGGATGCTGCTACCAATGCTAGAGTCGTAACAAATTGAGCATGCCTGTCTCTCTGTATTACTTGGTTAGAAACTGGAGCTGGCTTCAGGTCAAATTGTTTGCACACATTAACCTCTATCTCTGGAGGAACAGACGCATATGTTCCTACTGCACCAGATATCTTACCCACTGCTATTGTATCTTTAGCGCTGTACAATCTTTCTCTATGTCTTTTCATCTCTTCCCACCACAATGCCATTTTTAGACCAAAAGTGGTAGGTTCTGCATGAACACCGTGGGTTCTGCCCATTATGGGGGTATCTTTATATTCTAAAGCTAGGGTTTTTATCGCTAAGATAAGCTTATCCACATCATCGATTATTATGTTTGACGCCTCTACTAGTTGCAGATTCTGGGCCGTATCCTGTACGTCGTGAGACGTTAGGCCCATGTGCAGCCATCTTCCTTCTTCACCTAACCCATATGTTACGGACTGCAGAAATGCGGTCATATCATGCCTAGTCCGCTCAAAAATTTCTTTAATTTTGTCTGGGTTGTACTGGGCCTTTCGGAGTTTCTCCATGTCTTCCACGGGTATTATACCCGTGTCTGTCCATGCCTCACAGACCGCTATTTCTACTTGCAGCCATTTGTCATTTTTGTTTTCTTCTGACCACACGTTTTTCATCTGCGGTCTAGCGTATCTATCTATCAAGTCGCACCTCTAAATCAACCATTAATAGTCATGAAGAATCATAACCTTTACATGTGTAATGAACAATACTGTTTCGGGCACAAATTTAGGAAGCAGACAAATCTTGTCTGTAACCTTCATAAGATTTCTTTACATCCTCGTGCTTAAGGCTCAGTATAGCTGCAGCCATGTAGGCGGCATTTCTGGCGCCCCATAATCCTATAGCCATACACGCTACAGGTATGCCGGGTGGCATTTGAGCAATCGTATATAAAGAATCCACACCATTCATATCGCTTGAGGCTATAGGTACTCCGATAATTGGTAGAGTAGTCCAAGATGCCAAAGCTCCAGGTAAAGCTGCTGACCCACCTGCTCCAGCGATTATTACTTCAATACCCCTGCCTGCTGCGTTTTTCCCGTAGTTTCTAGTCTCCTCTGGCTTCCTGTGAGCGGATATAACGGATGATTCGTAACTTATCCCTAGACTATCTAACACTTTGGCTGTTTCGTCTGCTATATCTTGGTCCGATTTACTACCTATTACTATTCCTACTAACGGCATTGTGTTCTCCTATAATTTATCAAATATTTAATGCGATATCATTGCGATATGACGCACCTTCAAATCGGATGGTTTCCACATTTTGATATGCTTTTGATCTAGCAATATTCATGTCATCTGCCTTACTTACTACTGTCAACACTCTACCCCCATTGGTGACTATACCGTCATTTGGTAGATCGGCATTTTTCGTGCCCCCATGGAAAATTATTCCCTCTTCGTCCACATTATCTAATCCATCAATTTTGTAGCCAATATCGAAGTTTGCAGGATAACCCGCGGATGTCACTACTATACCAACACAAGACTCATTACTCCAGGATATGTCAATCTCGTCAAGTCGTTCTTCTATGACGGCAGTAAGTATTGATGGCATATCTGAGACAAGAAGTGGCAACACGACCTGTGTTTCTGGATCCCCAAACCTACAATTGAATTCTAGAACCTTTGGTCCGTCTGATGTTAATATTACTCCACCGTACAATATACCTTTGTATTTTGACTTTTCTGATGCTAATGCTTTTATTGTGGGTAGCATTATTTTTGATCTAATTTCATTTGATAATTCTTCGTTCCAGAAACTAGGCGGGCTGTAGCTACCCATTCCACCAGTGTTAGGTCCTAAATCATAATCGTAAGCTCTTTTGTAGTCACAAGCAGCTATTAGGTTTGAGCAGTGAACACCATCAGTGAACCCGAAAACACTTACTTCTCTTCCAGACAAGAATTCTTCGATCAGTACGGATCGTCCTGCATCACCGAATACTTTTTCCACCATGAAGGATTCCAGAGCCTCTAGTGCTTCTTCCTGTGTGTAGGCAATTATTACACCTTTACCAGCAGCAAGACCATCTGCTTTGATAACCAGAGGTAAGTTTTGTTTCTTAACGTAGTCTCTAGCCGTATCAAAGGATTGAAAAACTGCAAAATCGCCTGTTGGGATACCATATTTCCTCATCAGATTCTTGGCGAACACTTTACTGCTTTCTATTCTGGCAGCACTTTGAGTTGGACCGAATATTCTCTGTCCCATTATTTGGAAGTGATCAACTATTCCTTGAGAGAGCGGAGTTTCAGGGCCAATCATTGTCAAGTCGATCTCATACTTTACGGCTGCATCTGCTAATGCCTCGAAATTGTTTTGTTCTAAAGAAAGATTTGTTGCTATCTGTGCAGTGCCAGCGTTTCCTGGAGCAACGTATACGTTTTCAACAAGGGAACTTTGGCTCAATTTCCAGGCTATTGCGTGTTCCCGAGAGCCATTCCCCACTACAAGTATATTCAAGAACGAGTCCTCATAGATATGTTAGCTATAAAACGTGTTGATATTAGTGCATATTGGTTAGCAACCAAAATTCAACACTAGTCCTAATGGATTCTCAGCCTTGACGAAAGCGAGTTACAGAATCCACGATAATGAATAATATTATAGCATGACAGCCACGAATTTTCAGTATGATAGGAAGACTTTCGAGTACATTTTCGGACATGAATTAACTAATTATTCTTTACCGAAAAAATCTTGTCGGTCTTGTTCAAGCTCTTCTAGAGTTTCAGCAGTATCTGGTTTTTCGTCAGGACCCATTAGGGTGGAATACGATTCCGGTGTGCCAAAGTCTCTAACTTTGACTACTATCGGCATGGGTACTGAATGTCCAAAGATCAATGATTGCTGTTTGCTTTCAAGTTTACTAAGAACAGATCTGAGTTCTCTGGATCCACTTGCACCTGACATGACCGAATCAACATCTTTTTCGTTGTCCAGTAAACACGATAATTTCGTTCCAAGTTGACTCATTACTTCATCGTCAATCCCACTAGGTCGTTGATCTACTATTAGTAAAGTCACCCTTCTCTTCCTGTCTTCTCTTGCAATTGTTCCAAAAACAGTTTGAGAGGCTATGCCTTGATTCAGAAATTTATGAGCTTCTTCTATAGTTATAACTAACGGTTTTGGCATTATGGATTCATCACCCATTGCTGCATCAGCTCTTTCCGCATACATACTGTGGATTCGCCTGGTTAGTAGATTAGTTACTAATATATAAGCATCCAAGTTATCCTTGAAGCCTCCAAACTCCAATACTATGTGCTTGCCGGCGTCTATGTTATCCAATATTTGTTCCACTAATCTCCCCGTAGACTTTTCTTCTAAGAAACTGAAACGTGTCAATCCTCTTATTCTGTTTTGCAACGTTGATAAAGCCATTAGGTTCAAGTTATTTTTGTTAGATAATTCTTGTAGCGCCTCCCGATCCAATGCGATCAATTTCTTGATCCAATTGTCTTTTCCGTATACATCTCGTAGGGTGTAACAAGCATCTGCAGCCACAGAAGACAGGTTTAGATTTTCTCTAAGAATTTCTATGTCTTCTGGTTCGATCTCGTTATATCCGATTTTTACCAAATAATCTGGGGTTATATTGCGCCTCCGAGAGTAATACTCGTCTAATGAGAACACAGCCACCTTAGAAGGGAACAAGTTTTTGAGCCCTTTTACACTACCTGGTCCTTCAAAACTTCCTGCCCATCCATATTCGTTTTCCATATCGAATACTAGGTTGACTGCGGTATTTTTTTGCACAATACCTATCAACAACAATCTAGTCAGGAATGTTTTTCCAGTGCCACTCTTACCGAATACACCGTTGGATCGTTTGACAAATTCTTCCAAATTGAGCCTTACTCTGGACTCCAAATCTGGCGGAGTTCCAATCCAAAAATGCCTTTGGTCTTCTGAACCAAACACCATATTTATATCTTCGTCTGAGGCGAGGTAAACTTTGGAAAAATGATTAGGTATATTTCGGGCAGGTTTGGGGGGATCACTATCAGAAATAGTGCCACTTATCGTCAATGCCATGATTACGCGTATAGTTGCATACATGGCAGCTTTGGATGTTATAGATGCCATGACCGGATCAGAAAGGTCAGGGGGATTGGTTTTGATAGACTGATCAGTGGATTGTAGGGTTATATCAGTTATTATACCAAAAAACCTCATGTTTTTCCCCTGTATGACTACTTGCTGGCCACCGCCTATACCCTCGATATCTGCTTCCGGGTCAAGAAGAACATCCACACCCTGATTTAGAGATCCTCCAATCACGAGCCCCAGATAATTGCCAACGGGGTTATCTGTAGTCATCTTGTTACCCTTTTCAATATGTATTCGACTTTTTTCAATTCTCCGGGAAGGTTAGATATCAAATGGACCCCCACGGTTTTAAGGAATTCTGTGTTATCTAGTTGGTATTTAAATCCATTCCTGATGTATGCTGATATGACTTCTTCAATGGCTTCTAGGTTTGATGTGGCTAGAGTCCTTAATACAGACATATTGGATATTATGGGTTTTGTGTCTTCCTCATCGCAAGTGTGAACAAATGAATATATGGGAGGTGGCACAGGAGGAAGATGATAAAGCATCTCAGACCCCATTTTGTGGCCAACTATGATTGCTTCAAAATCTGTACGCAATAGGTGTTTCAATTGTGGATTGTTGTTATAAACGTCTTCTTCTTTTTCTTCGTTTTGTCCTCTGGCAGTTGGTTTTCTTGTTGGGTCCAACCCCCCTGTATATATGTTATAAACCACTCCGAATGTAGGATAGTGTCCGTTGGTTTTAACCAAGTCTCCTAGAGCGGGCGAATGGTACAATTCATAACATTGAGCTGTGAAAGTTCCGGTTGATGTTGCTATAACGTCACCTAATCTAACCATTATTTAACCCCATTGCGGTATGAAAAGTCACGCTTTCCTCCATTATATTATAACCATTTTGTACGCTTAGACCTGTTTTTTTCTGAAGTATAATTTGGTAAATTATTCCTCATTAAAGCCTCTTCGAGAACCTTTCTAAACTCTTCTCTGTCATGGTTTGTTACTACTGCCTGTTCGTGTGCCTCCATCAAGGCTACCGGATAACCTCGTCCCTTATCGCATTGATTGACAATTGCTGCATGGGTTAGATCTAGTAAATATTTGTTGGAGTGAACCCATTCTGGGATTTCTACTCTGGATATTTCGTTACCGACGTGCAGGTAATAAAAATGGATTTTATGATGATCGTAGTACCTTTCTACTATTGAGGACGTTGACATAAATGATTCTGATCTTTCCCCCACCTCCAATAGTTTATCGAATAGATTTCTGTCCATTATTTCAGTAAATCCATCGCATGGTCTTTCACCACTTGTTAATGAGCCACAATGAATAGAACAATTTGCATTTTGATAGGGGCAATTATGTTTATCTAACCTTAAGGCGTTAGCAACCTCTTTGCTTCGCGGGAGACTTATATAAGAGGCTAGAGCCAAAGGAACAGCCCGGCTTATTTTATGCAGTCTTGCTAGGGCAGGCAGGAACATATCGTCTAATAGTCTATTTCTCACAAAATCTGGGTATGTTTGACCAACTATGCTCCAAAGTATCAGAGATCCGTCTATCAAAGCCAAGGTAGGGGTGTCACTCCGAGTTTCTTCCATTAGGTCTGCCAAAGATATCATTTCCTCAACAGCTCGTAATGCACCTAGTAGAGGCCCTTCTAACGTTTGATATCTGTTACCGTTTGTTTCGTGTAGTTGAAGGTCTTCTTTTTCTGAGAAAAGCCTTGGATGGTTGCTGAGCGCAGCAATAGGGGAATCTCCGTATCGGATATGAACCTTTCCTATGTTTATCAAACAACATTGGATTGGCAAATGCCTGTCTATGTCTATGTGCGAGCCGTCTACGGCTAACACACTGTGATTTTCAGGTAGATCAGGCAACTTATATTTTGATGAGAGCGATTTGGATATTCCAGGAATAAGGAAATTAGTATTACTAGATGTTCTTTTAGCTTCAATTTCCGTTGCATTAGAGCCAAGGAGTGTATCGTAGGATCTATTGAGTTGTTCGTGGTAAAACTTGTTCTGTTCCCTGATGTTATTGGTTGCACCCTCGATTTGTTGTACAACGTTATGTATATCTAGTGACATTTATTACGACCTCTTTATTATCCATTGGGCCTAAGAAGAGGATATCACAGTAGAGTATATCAAGCCAAATATAAGGCAAGAACGTCGTCTAGAAAAACTTTAGGAATACCTCATTGGAAAATAGATTGCCTTTGTCTGTTAATTTCAATGTACCGTTTTCGTTTATCATCAAACCTAAATCTATAGCTTCAGCAATGGATTCTTTAAAGACTTCATGGATAGACAATCCGAAACGATGATTGAAAGACTCCTCGCTGATGCCTTCTGACAATCTGAGTCCTAGCATTATGGTTTCTGACATCTCTAATTTGGATTCTATATATTCGATGTTTTCCACTGTGGGCATTGTGTTTATTGTTTGGGAGGGGAGACGTTTATTATAGTTTTTGTTTGGGTCTATATGGTTCAATCTTTTTATGTATTGTCTGGGGGAGTTAATATTGTTGAATCTTGTTTTATGTACATATGAGTGACCTCCTGGTCCCATTCCTATATATTGTTTGTTCCTCCAATAAGTTAAATTGTGGAGACTATTTAAACCGGGCTTAGACCAATTGGAAATCTCGTACTGATCATAAACTGTGTTTTCCAATATTTTGTTCGCGGTTGTGTACATGTCAGCGGCTAGATCTTGATCTGGTGACGGTATGTTAGCTGAGTCAATGCTCTTCTTCATGGGTGTACCTGGTTCCAAGGTGAGACAGTATAGAGATAAATGATCTGGGTTTATCTCTATAGCTTGATTGAGTGTGTCTTCCCATTGTGTCAAGGTTTGGCGAGGTAACCCGTACATGAAATCTAGGCTTATATTGTTGAATCCGGCTTCGCGTGCCTTAGCAAAAGCGGTTAACGCGTCTTCTGAAGAATGCCTTCTACCTAATATAGTTAATAGATTATCGTCCAAGCTTTGTACTCCAAAGCTTAGTCTGTTTATCCCTGTTTTCCTCAGATAGGTTAGCTTGTCGGTGTCTATATCATTTGGATTACACTCTATTGTAATTTCTGGAGCGCTTTCTATCTGGAAAAATTTATATACCTGATTGAGTATAGATTCCAAATGACCTTCTGGTAGATAGGATGGGGTTCCTCCGCCAAAGAATATAGTTCTAACACTTAAATCATTCAGTGAATCTCCCCAATAGTGTATTTCTGAATTTATTGCCTTTACGTAATCTGGAATAAGAGATTCTATACCGGAATAAGTGTTGAAATCACAATATGGACATTTAGTTTGACAAAAAGGTATGTGAATATATATGGATAGTGAATCGTCTTGTATCTCGGGATTAATCATCATACATTAAAAAGAAAGTTTATGATGTCGCCATCTCTTACGTTGTAAGATTTCCCTTCCAGTTTTACAAGTCCTTTCTTTTTCCCAGCTCCTAAACTCCCAGAGTCCAATAAGTTTTGATACGATATAACTTCTGCTCTGATGAATCCCCGCTCTATGTCTGTGTGAATTTTACCGGCAGCTTTTGAGGCCTCTATGTCCTTCTCTATCGTCCATGCTTTTACTTCATCTGATCCGACAGTGAAGAAAGAAATTAGTCCTAGTAACTCATATGAAGAACGTATGGCTTTATCGAGGGCAGGTTCATCAATGCCCATAAATTCCCTAAACTCATTGGATTCATTCATATCCATGATTCCTAGTTCCATCTCTATTTTCCCAGATAATGTTACTACTCCCACACCAGGGCGGGCGAATTGAGATCTTAATTCATCTTCTATAATTTGTGAGTTATCTATATTGTTTTCACCGATGTTCCATACTATCAACATCGGTTTAGCTGTGAGGAACTGAAAATTCGACATAATTTTTTGTTCCTCTTCGGAGATATCCTGTTCTCTTATTGGTATTTCTTGCTCTAAGTCCTTTTTGACTCTAGAGAGTATCATTTGTTCTTTGAGTTTAATGTCACGTTCATTGGATTTGGCACTTTTTAATTCGTTGGCCAATTTTTCCAATCTGCGTTCAAGAATTGTTAGGTCGGAAAACGATAGTTCCAGATCCATTAGGCTAATATCTCTAAATGGATCTATTGAGCCTTCGACGTGAGGTACCGAAGGGTCTTCAAAAGACCTTACTACTTGTAATAAAGCGTCAGCACGTTGCAAGTAGTTCAAGTATTCACCGGATATGCCTTTTGACTTAATATTGACCTCCTGAGATTTTGGGAAGTCAATGTACTTTACTTCTGCCGGTGTTGTTTTGGCTGGATTAAACATATCCTGCAATATATTTAATCTAGGATCGTGTACTTTAGCCACGCCTAAATTTGGCTTATTGGTGTTTAGCATAGAATTGGTAATAGTGGATTCACCACCACTAAGGGCGCCGAAAACAGTGGTTTTTCCACATTGAGGCAATCCTATTATTCCGATTTCCACATTACACCTTATTCAATGGCGTATAAGGTTCCATCTTCAGAAGCTAAGTACAATACACCATCTGCAACTACAGGAATTGTAGATATATTGTTGGCTGCGTCTATTTGCCATAAGGGTTCCCCATTATGTTTATCAACCGCGTGTAATTTACCCGTTGCATCGGTTAGCAATAAAGTGTCTTTAACTATGGTGGATGAGGATATTTTCAATGGCCTTACGTCGTATAGCCATTCTCTCTTACCCGTTTCATCATTAAGGGCATGCAATAGTCCTTCTTGTGTCGATACGTACACTCTTTGACCATCTGACGAAGTTGTTGAGGAGATTGTACCTCCCATAGGCCTGATCCAGTTTACACCTTTAGGTAAACCTGGGTGATCCATCATGCCCCACAGCCAAAGTTGTAGTCTAAGGCGGTAATATCTACTGAAAAACAGTACCTCTTCCTCGTGTAAATTTACTGAAATTACATATCCATTCCTGTAAGTTACATAGATGGAGTCACCTGATATGTTCGGAGATCCCATAATATGGGGACCTAAACCGCGAAAGGAAAATCTCCTTTTCCCTGTATTTGTATCGTGTATAGTTACTCTACCGTCCATAGAGGCAATAACAAGAAGGTTATTTGATATGGCAGGTGTGTTTGTTAACCAGTCTCTGGTCAGATAGTCCCATTTTAGCTCCCCAGTCAAGGCGTCTAAAGCATATAGTTTATTATCTCCTGATCCAATATATAAAACTCCATCTTTCACGATAGGGGATCCTTCAAGGGGAAGAGCATCCGGGTTGTCTGGCATGACAAATTGCCATTTTTTATCCCCATTGTACCTGTCTAATGCCAGAACCTTGTTATTTCTTAGACCAATAAAAATTAAGTTGTCAGTTACTGCTGGAGATGAATCAACGGGGATTTCCGTAGGGCGTTCCCATATTATAGCCCCAGAATTCCTATTTAACGCTACAATTCTGTGGTCTTGAGTATTGAGATAGACCATATCACCCTTCAAAACGGGTGTTGATACTATTTTTGCATTGGTTTCAAACGCCCATTTTACATTGCCAGAGATAGACAGATCTTCAGTTTCAATGGTATGTAGTCCAGAATGATCCCTGTGGATCATTGCCCATTCACCCGGCTCCGAAATCGAGCTTATGTTGGATGTTGGAGGTGGCAAAGGAAAAGTTATGTCCAAGAATTGAGTTATAGAGAAGGCTAGGAAGCATATTGATATACCTCCTACCAATGTTCTCCTGATCCTGTCCCTAGTTTCTTTTATTGAAGATCGTTCTTCTGAAGTTGCAACTTCTTCGTCTTCTCCGGCGCCCGCTCGCTTCAATATGCTTCTACAACCCATGCACCATTCTATTCCCGAACTGTTTTCATATCCGCATATTCTGCATCTAATGCTGGTGCCATACTCGACAGTGTATTCTCTTGTTATTTGGTTTTCCAATCCAGGGATTGGCTTTTGTGTTTGGTTGTCGTTTGCCATACTAGGTATATTACCAGAATTACTAATTAAAGACAGGCCTATTAAATCATTCATGAATAACCTTGCATTTTCATAACGCATACGTGGATGAGGAGAAAGAACTTTGTTAAATATGAAGTCCACTTCTTTAGGGAGTGTTCTATTCAGTGTGCTAGGTCCCTTGGGTGCAGAACTAGTTTTTTGACTGTATGACACTGAGTGATCCAAGGATTTATACGGTAGCTCCCCTGTTATTAACCTGTATGCTATAACCCCTATTGAATATGTGTTGGAGCTTAAGCTCATAGGCTGGTTGTTCAATGATTCCGGTGCTATGTAAGGTGTTTCAGGTCTGTTTATAGCTATATAAGTATTGTCATTTGAGCTTCTTAATGCCTCGCTTATAGCCAAACCGCTAATTTTGACTTCAGAAGTTATGGTATTAACGAATACCTTACTTGGAGTTATATTAGTGTGATATATTCCCATATCGTTGAAAAAACATATAGTGTCAGACAGATTTTTCAGGATAGTTATGATTTGCGATAAACTATTCATATTGTCCAGAATCGTCTCGAGGCTTTGATATTCACAATATTCGGTGACTACACAAAATTTTCCATTCTCTTCGCCATGATAGATGACATCAACTAATCCAGGATGGTTTGTGGTTGAGATCAATTCAGATCGGCGGTTCATTTCAAGAGAAATTTGAGGAAAGCTAGACAAATTTGGACGAAACATCTTTATAACGACTACTTCATTTTTGTTATAGGTGCTACTGGCTTTGTAGGTCGACGAGATACTATTAGATCCAAGGACTTCTAATATCTCGTATCCTAAAATTTTTCTTTCCAATTAATTAATGTCCTTGAAGAGTGTGAGTTCTCCGAGCTTGAAATGCTGCATTGACAATTTTGGCGGATTATACATGGCAAATGTTTGCAAATCTACGGATCGATATAAGGCTTTATTGTGATTTTTTGCCAGAATCCTCTTCATCTATAAGTTGGTACCTAGCCTCTATAACATTACTGTATTTTTTATTGGTAGATTCTTTTCGTTTTGCATTGTTTGAGTTGCTGTGGGATAATTTTATTACAGCTATTATTATCCCTGTGAATCCAGCTATGACTACTCCCAATATTATTAACCTGAAAAAAGCTGTTATAGATAACAGGGTCAGTAAACCGTAAATTAATAACCGATATGTAATAGCTCTACTCATGATATATTTGTGTTTTAAGTATTTCTCTAAGATCCTGTTAATGATACATTAAGTACAGTGATTTTGTACCTAAAAAGTGGTTTGGTTTTATTATGATATACGTATTATATGGCATTGACGATTTTTCTATCAGGCAAGAGTTGTCCGAAATACAAAATTCGATAATGCAGGATGACATATTCAACACTAATGTAACTAAATTTTATGCCTCGTCTTCCACTCTGGCTCAAATAAAGGAAGTGTGTAGTACCTTACCATTTATGGCTTCTAAACGTCTCGTAATATTGGAAGGTTTGTTGTCTTTGTTTGACAATAAAATAGTGAATGGAGAAGTGACCAAACAAGATAGTTGGATATCCTTTGATAGTTACGTTAAAGAGATGCCGGAAACCACTGATTTAATCCTAATTGATGGGAATATAAATGATCGTAATAAGTTGTTAAGACAATTGGTGGGAACCGCAAGCATAAAGCCATTTCCACCGATAAGAGGTAACAATCTTATTAATTGGATTAATCATAAAGCAAAGCTTGAAGGATGTACCATATCTGTTCCAGCCGTAAAATTGTTGGCAAGTGTGGTTGGAAGTAATTTGTGGATAATGGATGGTGAGATAAATAAGTTATCATTGTATTGCTCCTATAAGCATATAACAGTGGAGGACGTGAGCACGGTGGTTTCAGATTTGTTTTCCAGAGAAGTAAGAATATTCGATGCTATCGATTCTATATTCTTGGGGAACAATCCGGAATTTTTGAAGGTAATACAAAAACTCCAAAATGAAGGAATGATGACATCCCAAGTTGTTACTATGTTCGCTCGCCAACTGCGACTACTTTTATTGGCGAAACACCTTCATGGAAAAGGAGTTAAGGTAGGCGCTTTAGATAAATTGTCTTCATATACGAATAACAGGTGGGTGGCCCAGAAAATATTAGATCAATCTCGCAAATATCCGGAAGACGTACTTCGCAACATACATACCGCTTTTATAGACGTAGATTATTTATTCAAAAGTGAATCTATTAGTCAGGACTCATTGGGAAAAATAATGATCGAGACTATGGCATCCTCTCAGCGGCGCTGATCCCATCAACCTTCGTCCCAATTACTCACCGGAGTTTTATGTATTTGAATGCCTCTGCGTATTTCATAGCGTGGGGTGTTCCAACATCGCTGGCTCTTTGCTTTAGACGAGTCTCCAGTCTTTCCAGACTTTCTGCATCAGTGCCTACTTGGGAAGCATGCTGTTTAAGGGCAGATACTTTGATGTCTATTGTCTCTGTAATGTCTATCCAGACGCTTGCGTTACCTTCTCGTGTTGAAAGGTATACTTCTAGCACTTTGTGAGGTAGAAGGCCTTCTTCTTGAACCAATTCTGGAAACATATGGTAATCACGTGCAGACGGAAATATTGCGTCTAGCGCAGTATCACCTGCTGCTCTGTGATCAGGATGGTTTATATTGGAATCCCCGTAGCGGTTGGTGGGGTCTTGGCAAATAACAACATCTGGTTTGTGAATTCTGATCTGGCGCACGATATCCTTACGTAATGTGAGAGTGTTTTGTAACATACCGTCTGCATGTCTTAGAAAAATCACCTGTTCCCCCCCGATCACTGTACAGGCATTTTCTTGTTCTTTTTCTCTGATAACGGCGAGTTCTTCGGGTTTCGTTTTCGGGTCTGATGTCCCTTTATCGCCACTCGTGCAGAGTAAATAAACTATGGAACACCCTTCTTGGGCCCATTTAGCTAACGTTCCTGCTGCCATAAAGTCGGCATCGTCTGGATGAGCAACTATGATCATAACTTTTTTGGTGATGCTATCTGTATATTCACTCATTTTTATCTCCTAGGTTTACTTTTCAGCACAGTATTGATTTTTTCAATGATCGTTCAGAAGTTGATTAATCACATTCAAGAAATTGTTTTGTTTAGTACTCTTGACATTACCATTCTGTAAGATTTGTATGTCTTTTGTTTTATCTAGCATTTCCAAATGACTGACAATCTCTGATAGAGCGGCAAAAAATCCACCACCTACCAACTTTCTTGGTGGGAATAGTTTTCTTGTTATTTCTGGAGGGCTTTGAACGCCAGATTCTATTACATTTACAATTCTTTTAAGTCTCGTGGAATGGTGTCTTATTATATCCTTGCCTCTCATCAGATTCCTGATGTTGAATTTATTGTTGTTGAATAATCTATGTGCAGGTAGAACCGTTTTACGGTTATTCAATTTCAATGCTTTTCCCAAAGAAGACAAGTAACAATAGAGTCCATAGTGGTTGTTTGCATCCTTGTATGGGTCAGGTATTTTATCCATCAAATCTGCTGGGTATTTTCTCACTATGGTGGGGTGTGGGGTTATTTGGGGCAATATATGATCACCTGTAAATAAAACTCCGTCCATATCTATACATATTTCGTCTACCGAATGACCAGGAGTGTATAAGAACGTCATTTTATCGAGAGAGTCTCCATCCTTTATGGTATGTATCTGAGAAACTTGTTTAATGATTTTCTGTCTTGATTCGTCGTACCCTCTAAACCTTGATCTGTATTTGGCATAGTCACTTTTGAGTCTAGATGGTGAATTCTCAGTGTGATTTCTAAATTCAAGAATAGATTTGTGTAGCAGGGAGTCAGAATTCAATCCTGAATACGAACTGTGTTGGCCAAGAAAGAAAAAATACATCTCTTGCGCCCACAATACTGCACCACTTTTTTCTATTACGTCGTATGTGTTTCCATCGTGATCTTGATGTCCATGACTTATTATAACTCGCTCGATATCTGTAATCTTTTTCCCTATAATTCCCAATCCTGCTTCCAACGAAGGGAGTGCTCCATAAGGTCCGGCATCTATTAGTGTCCAGCCGTCGTTATTTACGAGGTAAGACCAAGTTGGTCCAGTTCTATTAGGCAGAAGATGAGGCAATGAGATAGCAAAAATTTCTAACGAGCTTTCGAGTGTTATATGGATAACCATATTGTATCCATCTTCATCACCGTTTTTTAAGATCTCGAGATCTTTTAGGTACGGATTAGTTGAGGGATTCCAAAGTGATGATCCAGATTGAATTGACAAACTACCTCGCCTTAACATTTGAATGAATATGGGGTGAGCGGAGGGATTTGAACCCTCGATCTCCAGGGCCACAACCTGGCGCCTTAACCACTAGGCCACGCCCACCACGAAACCCTTTCGCAGACGCGGGGAATTTTAACATTGGTCATGGAAGAGGTCAATGATGTATGTCAAATTTTGAAATTGATAACGCTGACATGGGTTTGAGGACAGGCCCATGTATTTGACGTTATGCATAGGTTGATATCAGGCAATTGCGTGCCTATTTACCATGTTTCTGGCTTTCCTTAGTATCTTGTGCAGTGCAGGATATATATCCAAAGAAGAGTCTATAATGTAGTGTTGTCTCAGGATAGGCTGGGCTGTTTCCTTTAATTTATTGTATACAGATATATCAGCAGAAGAATTATTTTTTGGATCTGGTTTGACTGTTCGTTGATAAAGCCTATCTCTTACTATCTCCTGTGGGGCTGTTAAGGCTACTAATATCACATTTGCATTACTGGTTTCTGCTATCCGATATATTCTTTTCCTGTTTTTCCTCAATAAGTTTGTCGCATCCAGGAGTACCGAGACATTGCTTATTAACAGTTCTTCTATCAACGTGTGGCAGACACTGAACACTGTAGCATTTTCGGCCCTGCTATAGTCTGGGTTTTTGAACAATGTACGCCTAATGAAGTCAGTTTCAATTATAGTTATGGGTAATCTATCTGCTATGATATTGGCTAGATGTGACTTTCCTGTTCCAGGCAGACCGCTGAGAATAATTAAGATGGTTTTATTCGTATCACTAGGTTTGGATAAATTTGGTAAATTCCTGCGTATTTCGTCTAGATTATATTCACGAAAGCTCATGATGGTTATAGAATTCTTGTTTATTAACCAATATTTGGCATTATAATGCAGACATATAATTTAAGAAACAGTAGATTGTTATTTCCATTTTTTGTTATGTCTATGATATATTGCCATAAATTATAAGAAACTCTTTAGGGGCGCAATGTTTAATTTAGGAATATTAACTAGTAGTGATGCCGGATCTTCTGGCAAGAGAGAAGATACTAGTGGATTATTTATCAAGGAATTGTTTTCGGGCAGGGGTTTCAGTGTGGTTTGTTATGAAATAGTTCCGGATGATATCGCTACAATTGAAAATAAGATAATTTCATGGGCTGATGGTGGTGAAGTTAATCTCATTATTACTAACGGAGGGACAGGTTTGGGTCCCAGAGACGTTGTCCCGGAGGCCACGAAGAATGTGATAGAACGGATGGTACCAGGCATTTCGGAAGCTATGAGGCAGCATGGTTCTAACTATACAAAGTTAGCGATGATCAGCAGAGGAGTCTCTGGTATTCGTAATAATTGCCTGATAATTAACTTGCCTGGTAGTTTGAAGGCCGTAAAGCAATGTTTAGAGGCAGTTGAAGATGTGATCCCTCATGCTCTAGAAGTATTGACGAAGATAAGGGTAGAGAAACATCCGTCTTAATTGAATCAACCATGAAGATCTATGTATTGACACTTTTCCCGGAGATGTTCCAAGGACCTTTCCAATACAGCATAATTGGTAGAGCTATTGAAAATGAAATTGTAGATATCGAGCTTCATGATATTCGTGATTATTCGGAAGACAAACATAGGAAGGTTGACGATTATCCTTTTGGTGGAGGAGGTGGCATGATTCTGAAACCAGAGCCTATTTTTTCCGCCATTGAATCAATAAAGAACAAAATAAGAAAACAGGATGGAGAACATGTTGTTGCCGATACTAAAGTAGTGCATTTGTCTCCACAGGGTGATGTCTTTGATCAGAGAAAAGCAATGACACTTTCTGGATACAGTTCATTAATATTCTTATGCGGACATTATGATGGAATTGATGAAAGGGTTATAGATCAGCTGGTGGATCTGGAAATAAGTATAGGGGACTACGTACTTAGCGGAGGCGAATTACCTGCCATGGTTGTAATTGACTCGATTGTTAGATTATTGCCTGGAGTGCTAGGAAACCGCAAGTCTATAGAGGATGATAGTCATTACATCGAGGGGTTCATACAATTCCCACAATATACTAGGCCGTCTTCGTTCAGAGATCTCGATGTGCCAAATGTGTTGCTTTCAGGAAATCATGAAGAGATCCAGAAATGGAGAATAGAGCAATCCATCAAACGCACTATAACCAAAAGGCCAGATCTATTCGATTCCTTGGAATCGGATCGTGGCATCGATTCTCTGAATGATACAGAGCAAGCATAAATTATGTCCCAAGCCATAACGCTACACAAATAAAGTCGTTTAATCGTCATCTATTTTTAAATACTTTTCTAAGTTCCCAGAATTAACACATATTTATTCCTGTTTATTCCTGTCTCACTCCATGGTTAAGCCAGTGTTTTAAACGCGATCATAAATTCATCAAAAGTTTTTTAAAATAAGGCTTGCATTTTACAACAACTAGTATTATTCTATGGTAGAAATTGGAGTAAACAGGAAAAATATGGGGACAATAGTGAATCCTGCTGAACTTTTCTATGGAGAACTGAATAAGAAAGTGGACCTGCAAGGCAGGATCTCGCTGCCGTCCCGTTATAAGGAAAGATTCAAGGGGGGGCTAGTCTTACAACGTGGATACGACCGTTGTATAAACATATGGCCTCCTTCTGAATTTGGAGACTATGCCAGGCAGGTCGCGGCTTTACCTACTAATATCTCTAAGGAGCGTAGGCAGAGAAGGAATGTGTTTTCGTCGTCGTTTGATGCGGACATGGATAGACAAGGAAGAGTTTTAATACCTAGTCGTTTGAGAGAGTATGCACATATAGACGAAGAAGTCGTAATAGCTGGCATGGGTTCCTACTTGGAATTATGGTCTAAAGACGAATGGGAACTGGAACGAGACGCCATAGAGGCTGACTCTTCTAGGATCGCAGAACAGGGGGAGAATTACAGATGAGTAACTCTTTCCCTAAATATCACGTACCAGTTTTGTCAGAAGAGCTTGTTGATAGTTTAAGTGTTAAGCCAAAGGGTAAATATATAGATTGTACCCTTGGTGAGGCTGGACACACACAGGCGATTTTAGAATCAACAAAACCGGCTCCAACAATTCTGGGTATAGACTTGGACCTAGATGCCATATCTTCCTCAATAAAGTCTCTCGACAGTTATTCAAAAAACGTTACGTTAGTCAATGACAACTTTGGTAATCTTAAAGCAATAGCAGCTAAAAACGGATTTTCTTCTGTGGATGGTGTTTTCTTCGATCTTGGATTGTCATCTTTGCAACTTGAAAAACAGGGTAGGGGATTTAGTTTCAGGTCAGATGACTACCTTGATATGAGATTTGACAAAAATCAAGATTTTACAGCCTGGGATGTTATAAATACCTATCACGAAAAAGACATTTCTAGGATTGTTGCGAATTACGGAGAAGAATCTAAGCCTGATCGTATAGCTAAAGCAATTGTCAGAAACAGACCAATTGATACCACTTTGCAATTATCAACTGTTGTTATTAAAGCACTGAAACGTCCTTGGAATAAGATTCATCCTGCTACTCGGACTTTTCAGGCAATTCGTATGGAAGTTAATGGAGAGATGGAAAACTTAGAATCTGCGCTTTGTCAATCACAAGAAGTCTTAAGTCCAGGCGGTCGATTGGCAGTTATAAGTTATCACTCTTTAGAGGATAGGTTGGTGAAGAATTTTTTAACTCAAAAACATAGGGAAGGCGACACTTTAAGGATAATCAATAAAAAGGTGATCAAACCTTCTGATACTGAAATTAGGTTGAACAGAAGGAGTCGAAGCGCCCGAATGCGGGTGGCGGAGCGAATTTAGAAGGTTAAACCTTCTATTAGATACTAGCTGGTACAGGGGGAACGTCGCAGTATTAGAATAGTAAATTTGATAGAACTAAACAGATATATAAATATTTTTGCGATCGAACCCAAGATGCAAATACATTTACTAGGCGATTTCCCCCACACACCAGTTAAATTATTAAATATGTAGAACACTGAAACAATGCAAAACGAATTATACCATACAGTAATAGATGTTGGAACATCCAAAGTTTGTACTCTAATCGGTAGATCCGGCGAAGATCAAGAGATACAGATTATAGGTATGTCATCGGTCCCATCTAGAGGCATGCAAAAAGGTCTTGTTAGTAATTTGTCAGAAGTAAAACAGGTCGTACAAAATTCACTAAAGGAAGCAGAATCACAAGCTGGAATAAAATCCACGCCAGCCTATGTGGGGGTAACTGGTAGCAGGGTTAACTACGTTAATTCTAGAGCTGCTATGGACAATCGTTCTTATGATGAACCCGTTTGTGCTAAAGATGTTGAGCAAGTGATTAAGGCTAGTTATTCTTCAAAATCAACTAATGTAGACCGTATTCTGCACGTTATACCTCGGGACTACTCTGTAGACGGACACTGGGGCATACATGACCCGATTGGTATGAAGGCTTCTTCGGTTGAAGTGGAAAGCCATGTTGTAATGACTGATCCAACATCGGCGGATAATTTAACAGAGGCCATGAGAATCGCTGGAGTTAAGATAAATAGTTTGGTTCTTCATCCACTTGCAAGTGCTGAATCGGTTCTGTCCGAAGATGAAAAGAACATAGGTGTCGTTATGGTAGACATAGGAGGCGGCACAACTGATGTGGCTATATTTATTAATGGCAGTGTATGGCATATAAATGTGATACCGGTTGGAGGGGCACAGATAACTCGGGACATATCGATCGCGTTTACAACATTTGCTTTGGCCGCTGAAGAGGCAAAATTAAAACACGGCGACGTTTCCTCTTCTGAATTTGAAGACTCGGAACTCATTCGTGTTCCTGGTTTTGGCAGCAAGATATTCACCGATGTGGACAAGAACGTTCTTCGCCAGATTATCAAGGAAAGAGTAAGAGAATTGCTCAGTCTTGTGCTAAGAGAAGTTCACAGTGCTGGATTAGACAGAGCTCCTTCTGGCGGATTGGTTTTGACAGGCGGGACTGCTAAATTACCGGGTTTACAAGAATTGGCTAGCGAAATATGGCCAGGAACAGTGAGAATTGGCATTCCAGAGTATCCTTCATGGGTTCCGGAGGAACTGGAAGATCCTGCCTATGCTAGTTCACTAGGTTTGTTGTATTGGGGTGCTAAACATCAGCGAGAAAACCTAAGCAGTTCATCTATAAATAAAATAATTAATACAAGTCTTCCTTTTAGAAAATGGTTAAGTATTTTGACGAGTAGGATCAACGTATAACGTGCACGTAATGAAGGAGGTGTAATTATGAGTCAGGTCTACGATCAACAGCATGATGGGGTAGCTAAAATAAAAGTCGTTGGGGTAGGAGGAGGGGGTTGTAATGCAGTTTCCCGGATGTTTAGAGAGAGGGTGCAAGGTGTTGAATACGTTGGAATTAACACTGATGCTCAAGCCTTAATGCGTTGCGAGGTTCCTTTAAGGATTCGTATGGGAGATCAATTGACTAGAGGACTTGGAGTAGGTGGTGATCCTGAAAGAGGTAAGGACTCAGCCGAGGAAAGTCGGGAAGAATTGATTGAATCTCTAAAGGGCGCCGATATGGTCTTTATTGCTGCAGGTATGGGTGGAGGAACTGGTACCGGGGCAGCTCCTGTAGTGGCCGAAATTGCAAAAGAAGCTAATGCGTTGACAGTTGGAGTAGTAACTAAGCCATTTGGATTCGAAGGAACTCGCAGGAGAAAATTAGCAGAAGAAGGCATCGCCAAGCTCAAAGAAAAAGTCGATACATTAATAATAATACCAAATGATCGTTTGTCTCAGGTTTCTGACGAACGTCTTACTATGGAAAATGCTTTTAAATTGGCTGACGATGTGTTAAGACAGGGAGTTCAATCAATTGCCGAACTAGTTACAGTCCCTGGCGAAATCAACTTGGATTTCGCTGATATTCAGACTGTTATGACTAATGCAGGACCAGCTTGGATGGCAATAGGAAAAGGGACTGGAGAGAATAAAGCCGTAGACGCAGCAAGGGCGGCTATTCAAAGTTCTTTATTGGATGTTTCTATCGATGGAGCTAGAGGTGTTGTGCTCAATGTCACGGGTGGCACGGATTTGACTTTGCAGGAAGTTGAGGATGCAGCAGATATTATAAGAGCGGCAGCTGATCCAGATGTTCAACTCTTTTTTGGATCCGCAACCGATCTGAAAATGGAAGATGAAGTTAAAATAACCATAATCGCCACTGGTTTTTCATCTGAAGAACAATTTAATCCTACACCCGAGCAAATTACTCAGTTGACCAACATAGATGAACTAATGGGGTCTTTACGTGAAGAAGCTGAATTAGACATTCCGCCATTTCTTAGAAGAGCCTCTAACGGTAATGGTAGGACTGGAATATATTAATAGCAATTAACAGTAATTGCTTCTAGATCAACCCATCAAGAGGTGAACCTTTTTATAAGGTTACCTCTTTTTGGTTTTAAATTGTTACTAATTACTGTACTATACCCCTTGTCTTTTCTGGGAGGTAACGTAAAATATGGTAGATTTTGAATCTAAGGATGGTACATGCGTAGATTTCCGTTAAAGCGTGCTCTCTTAATTACTATAATAGTTTCTTTCTGCTCTGTAGTCTTGGCATATCAAGAGTTTGATGTTTCGTTAGGTAGCTTCAACATCAACAGAGGTGATGACACTTTGTTGGGCCTTCAACTTGGATTGGATTTAGAGGGAGGCAGCCATTTAGTGTATGAGGCTTTGCCAACAGAAGGTGAAGAAGTCAGCGAAGATCAAATGGATGGTGTGATACGAACTATAGAGAGGAGAGTAAACTCATTTGGTGTTGCTGAACCAATAATCCAAAGAATGGGTGGGGATAGAGTTCTTATTCAATTGCCAGGAGTAGGAGTTACCAAAGCAATCCTCCAATTCCCCGTTGATGTCACAGAAGACGAAATAAGAAATGTTCTCGCCTCGGTGGACCGCCCAGAATCCGAGATAAATGAGCAAGAAGATGGATCTTTTATTGTTGAATTACCGTCCCTTATTTCTGAACGCAGAGACGCGGAGGGGAATGTTACTCGTGTAGGGGAGAGACAGAGTATTGAAGATGCTTTGAGGAGACAATTTACGGATACAAAGATACGTGTGGCATTCTCGGAAGAAGTAGAGGCTGAACTTATACAACAAGTTATGGAGGGATGGCTAGACACCACGATTAATACTCTCAATAATCTTCAATACGATATTATCGTAAAACAATTAATGCCTGAGCAGAGAGATTACTTGGAGGAAGAGCTCGCTAAACAGTTTGATTCTTTTGTATCTTTTTATACCGAGGATATGACAGTCACTATCACGGGTGGTGTTGAAGAGGCGAAGAGGTTAATTGGACAAACGGCACAATTGGAATTGAAGGAAAGGACCTGTCTAAACGATATTTCCGATATCACTCAAAGCTGTCATGATCCTGAATATCACGTTGATAATCCACTGAATTTAACCGGAGACGATCTCCTTAGGGCATATGCATCAATGCATCCCAGCATGGGTGTTCCTGTGGTTAATCTAGAATTCAATGATGAAGGTGCAAAAATTTTTGGTGAACATACTCAGCGTATTGCAGGTACCAACAACAGGACGGCGTTCTACTTAGACGACGTGTTATTGATAGCGCCTGTTGCAATGCAGGCAATAACTGGTGGTAGAGCTTATATACAGGGTCCAGATTTTACTATGACGAGAGTAAGAACTATAGCAATCCAGTTGGAGTCTGGTCGACTTCAAGTTCCGCTTAACCTTATACAAGAATTGGATGTGGATGCTACTCTCGGTGAAGATTCTTTAGCTAAGAGTGTTGTGGCAGGACTTATAGGTTTAGGCTTGGTATTGTTGTTTATGGCCATATATTACAGATTGCCGGGAGTTCTAGCCTGTTTGGCTTTGATTATATATTCAATTATTGTCTTGGCTATACTTAAGTTGTGGCCCATAACGTTGACTCTTGGTGGTTTGGCTGCGTTTATTTTGTCTATAGGAATGGCCGTGGATGCGAACATTCTGATTTTTGAACGTATGAAGGAGGAACTTCGGGCTGGGCGCACTTTAATTGCCTCTATAGAGACTGGGTTCAACCGAGCTTGGCCGGCAATTAGAGACAGTAATGTTTCTACTTTCATAACCTGTGCTATTCTTTTTTGGTTTGGAACTAGATTAGGAACTGGAGTGGTTACTGGATTTGCTGTAACTTTATTTATAGGAGTCGCCGCAAGTATGTTCTCAGCTCTTACTGTCACACGTACTCTACTTAGAATAGCAGGCATGTCACCACTTAGTAGGTTTAGTGTTTTATACGCACCAGTGAAAAGCGATTCATAAAAAATAATCCCAAAATATTTGGGGGAGAGGTATCGAGGTATAAAGTGGATTTCGTTAGCAGGCGCAATTGGTTTTTTCTGTTGTCACTAATAATAATGATAGCTAGTGCTGTGTCATTAATGGCCCCAAATGGATTGAAAGCAGGTTTGGAATTCACAGGAGGCTCGTCGATAACTTTAGATTTTGCGGATAGTGTGTCTCAGGAGGCCCTGAGATCCCAATTAGGGGAACTAGGCCATGCAGATGCTGTTATCCAGAATGCGGGTGCGGGAAGTTACTTTATAAGGACTAGGACTTTGGAAGAAGCTGTAGGAAATCAGCTATCAGAAAGAGAGTCTATTATAGCCGCTCTGGAAGCAGCTTTTAATACTGACGTAGAAGTTCCAGATTTTTTCTCTGTTTCACCTAGTATAGCTACAGAAACGGTGCGTAATGCCTTCTTTATAGTTGTGATAGCTGCTTTGGCTATATTGCTGTACATGACTTGGGCTTTCAGGAGAGTGCCTTCTCCTTTTAGATATGGTGTCTCAGCCATAGTGGCTCTGATACACGATGTATTGGTGGTAATGGGAATATTCTCTTTATGTGGGAGATATTTTGAGTTAGAAGTTAACGCAATGTTTATAGCAGGAATTCTTACAATCATCGGTTATAGTGTTCACGATACTATAGTTGTGTTTGATAGAGTAAGGGAGAATCTTATCAGAGGCATAGGATCTAATTTAGGAGCTACGATCAATATTAGTATTCAGGATACTATAGTTAGATCTTTGAACACTAGCTTGACTCTACTCTTTACAATATTGGCTCTAATGATTTTTGGCGGATCCACAATACTTGATTTTCTTGTGGTTCTGCTGATCGGTATAATAGTAGGTACCTACAGTTCTATTTGGATAGCCAGCCAGATTTTGTTAGTTTGGGAGAATGGAGACTTAGGTAGAATGCTACGTAGACCTTTCTCTTTTAGGGGTAACTAATAAATATAGGAGTCTGATTTTGAAAATCGGGGCCCATGTTTCTACTGCTGGCGGGGTGGACAAAGCTATAGATAGAGCATCCTTAATAGAGGCTGAAGCAGTACAGATATTCGTATCTTCTCCAAGAGGTTGGACATTCAAACCTTTGGACTCGGCAACCATAGATTTATTTAGAGAAAAATCTTTCAAAAGTTCCATAAATCCTGTGGTTTTTCATGGGATTTATTTAGTTAGTCTGGGAACGGATAATCAAGAAAACCTGGAAAAAGGTGTTCAATCTTTAATAAACTATATGACAGTATCAGAACAGTTAGATGCTTTAGGCGTTGTATTTCACGCGGGTAGTCATAAGGGTCGTGGATTTGATGCTGTTTTTGATCAGGCTGTTAATACCCTTGAACGGATTCTCAGTCAATCTCCTAATAATAGATACCTTATTTTAGAAAATAGTGCAGGAATGGGTGATCATCTGTGTTCTAGTTTCTATGAAATAGGAAGAATACTCCGGGCTTTGGAGAGTCCAAACCTAAAGATTTGTCTTGATACACAGCATGTTTTTGCTGCCGGATATGCTATAAACGAAAAATCTGGTCTGGAACAAATGTTGGATGAGTTCGATAAGCACATCGGATTGGATAATTTAGTGGCGGTTCATGCTAACGATAGCAAAACACCCCTTGGTTCATCTGTAGACAGACACGAGAACATAGGCCAGGGTTATATAGGAGTAGAAGGATTCCAAGTAATAATGGCCAACCCTATTTTTAAAGATGTACCCTTTTTTTTGGAAGTACCGGGAATGAACGGTGACGGGCCTGACAAGGAAAATGTAGCCATATTAAAAGATATCAGAGACAGATTGTTTAGTGAATAAGTTGCAAGAGGTTTATACTAGATATTCTTGCTACTCTTGACTGAATTTATTCTTTCTTCAGCTATGAAATCAGCAGCTGCTGCAGTAGTGATACTATTTTGTTTAGACGTTTCTATGACCAGTCTGATTTGTTCGTATATTCCTGCGACGCGATCTGCAGCTATGTTTGGACTGTATTCTTGACCTATCTCAACTGATATGTTTATAACTCCTCCAGCGTTTATCAAGTAATCAGGAGCATATAATATGCCTCTGTTTTGGAGCATGGACGCATGTTTGTCTTCTAACAATTGGTTATTAGCGCTTCCTGCTACTATTTTACACTTAAGCATTGGTACAGTTTTGTCATTTATTATTCCTCCTAAAGCACATGGCGCAAATATGTCACATTCTATGTTATAAATATCGTCTGCATCGTTTAGCACCTCTAGTCCCATATTTTTTGCTCTTGCCTGGGCAGCACTGTTTATATCCGCGACAATGACTTTAATATCGTCCTGTATTAAGTGTTTGGACAAGTAATAGGCAACTTTTCCGAATCCTTGTACAGCAACCTTGCGGTTTCTTAATGATGTATGGCCCCACACTTCGGATGCGCATGCTTTCATTCCTTCATATATACCGTAAGCAGTCATTTCCGACGGATCTCCACTTCCTCCCAGCGATAGAGACAATCCTGCAATATGCGAAGTTTCTTTGGAGATAATTTCTATGTCATCGGTTGTTGCACCTACGTCTTCAGTAGTTATATACCTGCCTCCCAGTGATTCTACGCACTTGCCAAAGGATCTCAACATGGCTTCTGTTTTTTCGTCGTTCGAACATACAATTAGTGCTTTTCCTCCGCCAAAATCTAAACCGGCAGCAGCAGATTTGTAGGTCATACCCTTTGAAAGTCGAAGTACATCCATCAAAGCATCGTCTTCGGTTTTGTGAGGCCAGAATCTGACACCACCTAGTGCAGGACCCAACGTAGTATCATGAATTGCTATAAACGCTTTTAGCCCTACATTTGTGTCAGTAAATACACAAAGTTGTTCGTGACCGTGTGCTTCCATATATTCAGTTAGTTGCATTACGATTTGTTACTCCCACTCTATTGTGCCTGGAGGTTTGCTGGTGATGTCGTAGACCACCCTATTTACTGATTCAACTTCGTTTACTATGCGACTTGATATCTTTGCTAAGATATCGTAGGGAATCCTGGCCCAGTCCGCTGTCATGGCATCTTCGCTGGTTACTGCTCTTATTGCTACCATATTTCCATAAGTTCTGAAGTCGCCCATTACTCCGACAGTCTTTGTATCTGTTAAAACAGCAAAACTTTGCCACAAATCTCTGTAGAGGTTATGAGAATATATTTCTTCCATAACAATATTGTCGCAGGACTTCAAAATGTCTAATTTGTCGTGAGTAACCTCTCCCATTATACGTATAGCTAATCCTGGTCCGGGAAATGGTTGCCTATGGACCATATTTTCTGGTAACCCAAGCTCCAATCCTACATCTCTGACTTCATCTTTAAACAAATATCTCAAAGGTTCTACTAATGAGAATTTCATGTCTTCTGGAAGTCCTCCCACATTGTGGTGGGTTTTTATAGTCACAGACTCTTTACTGACATCCGATTTGCTTTCGATTACATCTGGGTATAGAGTTCCCTGTGCCAGAAATTCGACTGTGCCTAGTTGGGCTGATTCTTTTTCGAAGACTTCTATGAACTCATTACCTATAATCTTTCTTTTCTGCTCTGGGTCAGTTATCCCAGAAAGTTTATTTATGAATTGATCTGTTGCATCTGAATAGACGAGATTTATTCCCATGTTGGACTTCAAAGTGTTTACTACTTCTTCTGGCTCTCCTTGACGAAGTAGTCCATTATTAACAAATATACAGGTTAATTGGTCTCCAATTGCATGATTGATTAAGGCGGCAGTCACTGAGGAGTCTACCCCACCAGATATGCCGCATATTACTTTACTTTCTCCTACTTGGGATTTAATACGAGCGATACTATCCTCTATAAAACTTTTAGGTGTCCATGTACCACTTAAATTACAGATAGAATACAGAAAGTTTTCTATTATAGTTTTTCCGTCTGGAGTATGAATAACTTCGGGATGGAATTGCAATCCTATTTTCCCTTTATTGTCACCTATTACTGCCACCGGGGAATTTTCCGTGTACGCTATGGGATGAAAACCTTCAGGTATCTGTTCCACTTGATCTCCGTGGCTCATCCAAACGTCAATTGAACTTTCCAATCCCTTAAATAAAGGATGCGAGCCCTCTATTTGATGCAATAGAGCGTGTCCGTATTCCTTTCGGTCGCTGGGAACCACAGATCCTCCAAGTTGATGGGCTAGTACCTGCAATCCGTAGCAGATGCCTAACATTGGTATATCCATTTCATAAACCCAACTTGGGCACATGGGAGCATCTTTTTGGTATACGCTGGCGGGACCTCCAGAGAGTATTACGCCACTAGGAGCCAGGTATGCTATTTTTTCACGAGAGACATCGTGAGGTACAATTTCACAATACACTTTGGCCTCTCTAACTCTTCTGGCTATCAATTGGCTATATTGGGAACCGAAGTCTATTATCAGGATTGATTCACCAACGCTGGAGAGTTCATTTCTTGGTTTGGTCATTTCGTCGCCTTTAAAATGAATTCAACTGAATGGAACCTGTAAATTTCTCTGGTCAGTAGTGGAAATCGTATCATTGTACTCCAATGAATTTATGCCCACACATTAGCATCTGTGCTATACTCAGTCAAGAAAATGACCATTGATAATCAAGACAACAGCGTGATGATACCGGAACTGGAGAGAGCTTCGAATATATTAAGAAATGGGGGGTTAGTCGCGTTCCCTACAGACACTCTATATGCTTTAGGTGCAAATGTTTTTGACGAAAATGCTATAAAAAAAGTGTTTGTTGCCAAAGGAAGACCAACAACGATGGCTTTGCCCATACTGCTAGCCGATCCTAATGACTTGAATAATGTTGCCATTGATGTGAGTGAAGATATACGAAACTTGATAGAGATGTTTTGGCCTGGTCCATTAACATTAGTGCTAAAGAAACACAAATCCATATCGGATATTCTGACCTCCGGCAATCATACGGTAGCAGTTAGAATGCCTAATCATCAATTAGCATTGGAATTGATAAAATCTGTAGGAATACCTCTGGCAGGTACAAGCGCCAATATTTTCGGAGGAGTGGACCCAACTGACGCTTCTATTGTTGAAAAACAGATGGGGCACAACATCGATATGATTCTGGATGGAGGAGCATGCCCGATGCAAGGTGCCTCTACTATATTAGATGTGACCTCAATTCCTCCTAACCTAATAAGGCAGGGTGTATTGTCATTGGAAGAAATAAGTAAAGTGGTTGAATTGACTGAGAGTGGGAGTTAGTCAGGGTATGAACTTAACGACAATGTTAGCGCGTTACGAAGAAAATATAGAAAAAAATCTTAAGGCTGTCTTTGAAGGTAAAGATATTCCTTTGTACAACATGATGAGTTACCAAATGGGATGGATAGACGAACAAGGAGAGAAGGTGTCTGCAGGTGTGCATTTGCCAAGGAAATATGCTTCTATGTGTTTGCTTGTTTCGGAAGCATTTGGAGGATCTGCTAGCAATGCTATGCCGTCTGCGTGTGCCGTAGAACTTGTTAACAATTATTCTCTTATACATCAAGATCTTCAAGACGGTATTCCAAATCGGAATAATCGCTCAAGTCTTTGGTGGGTTTGGGGACCTGCACAAAGCATTAATGCAGGAGATGGAATGCATGCCTTGGCTCGCCTAACCCTATTGGATCAAAGGAACAAAGAAGTAGGACCAGAGCAGGTGTTGACATTGATAGAAGCATTGGATTCAGCTTGCATAGACATATGTGAAGGTGAATACATGGATTTGACTTACAGGGAAAGAGTGGATATATCGGAAGATGCTTATTTAAATATGGTAGAAATGAAATCAGCATCTCTCATGAGTTGCGCTCTTAAATTAGGCGCAATTTCAGCCAACGCCTCTTTAGAGCAGGTGGATATCATAGCTGATTTCGGAAGGAAAGTAGCTGTAGCAACACAGATTCGAGACGATATTTTTTCTCTTTGGAACACCAAAATCGATGAGTCTTACCTCTCAGATGAAGTACTAAATAAGAAGAAATCCTTACCGATAATTTTCGCTTTAAAGAATGCAAGAGGTTCTGAAAAACATATTCTTGGGGACGTGTATTTTAAAAGAGTTATTGACCCCGAAGATATAAATAAAGTGATTGATGTATTGGATGTTTTAGGAGCAAAAGAGTATTCAGAACAAAAATTGATAGAAATTAAAGACCAGGCTTTGGATTCCTTAAACAAACTAAAGTTACCTGATGAATTTAGCAGTCAGCTAGAGAATATAGCCAATATATTGTCCGTATAGGATATTACTAACATACCCAAAGAGAGGTGTTATGCAAAAAAGAACCGTACATGATATAGACGTAAATCTCAAAACTGTTCTTGTAAGAGTAGATTTCAATGTGGAAATGTATGACGGAGGCATAGCGGACGATTCTAGAATAAAAGCCTCTATACCGACTATCAAATATCTACAAGAGCATAATGCTAAGGTGGTATTGTGTTCCCATTTAGGCAGGCCTGGAGGGAAAGTGGTTGAAAGTCTAAGAATGAAACCTATAGCGACACACCTAGCTACACTTTTGGATCAGGATGTAATATACGTTGACGATATAGATATTGATGATATAAATGCCAAGGTACGGTTAATGGATCCTGGGGATGTATTGATGCTTGAAAACCTTCGTTTTAATACTGGAGAGGAATCTAACGACCCTGATTTCTGCAAGGCGATCGGATCTTTAGCGGATGTGTTTGTTCAGGATGGTTTTGGGGTCTCTCACCGTGCGCATGCCTCTACTGAAGGGATTACACGCTTTCTGCCTTCTGTTGCTGGATTACTTGTGGATAAGGAAATAGACATTTTAACTCAATTGACTGAATCTCCTGAAAATCCTCTTGTATTGATTTTGGGTGGAGCAAAGATAAGTGACAAGATAGGTGTAATAGAAAACTTTTTGGATAAAGTAGATACATTGCTGATCGGCGGAGGTATGGCTGGAACGTTTCTGAAGGCGCAGGGATTCGATATCGGAAATTCTATGGTTGAGGACGATAAATTACCACTTGCTGCAACTCTTATGAGTAAAGCTTCACAGAATGGTATAAAGTTGATAATCCCGAAAGATGTTGTTGTTGCCAAATTTTTTGGTCCGGATGCAGAAAGATTGACTGTTGATATAGACAACATTCCAAGCGAATGGTATATCATGGACATAGGGCATAAAACACTGGATATGTTCAAGTCAGAAGTATCAACTGCAAAAACCGTACTTTGGAATGGCCCAATGGGAGTTTTTGAATTCAAACATTTTAGTAAAGGCACTGTGGAATTAGCAGCTACCTTAGGTAGTTTAAAAGGTGTCACCACAGTGTTGGGAGGTGGTTCTACTGCGGAAGCTGTAGATTCTTTAGGTATAGCAGATAGGATCACACATGTGTCCACTGGAGGAGGAGCAACCTTGGAATTTTTGGAAGGCAAAGAATTGCCAGGTATAATGGCTCTTCTGGATAAGTAAATTGGTCCTGAGGGGTGTATATGTATGAGATAGTTTTGATTCGACATGGCGAGAGCGAGTGGAATTTAGCAAATCGCTTTACTGGTTGGGCCGACGTAGACTTGACCGATAAAGGTGTCTTAGAGGCCAAAAAAGCTGCGCAAGAATTGATGAAGCAGGGATTTATGTTCGATATGGCCTATACATCGGTTTTAAAGCGAGCTATAAGAACTTTATGGACAGTGTTGGATGATATGGATCTCATGTGGATTCCGGTGACTCGCTCCTGGCGTCTAAATGAAAGGCATTATGGGGATTTACAGGGACTTAACAAGGCAGAGACTGCTTCCGTACATGGAGAAGAGCAAGTCCTTATTTGGAGGAGAAGTTATTCTATTCCTCCCCCTCCATTGAATGACAAAGACCAGAGACATCCGTCGAACGATTCCAGATATAGTGAACTGAAAAAGCTACCCAACGTAGAATCTTTGAAAGATACAGTGGAACGGGTAGTTCCTTATTGGGAGAAAGAAATAATTCCTTCTGTGGTGAGCGGCAAGAAGATCCTTGTTGTAGCACATGGTAATAGCATACGGGCTCTTATAAAATATTTGGAGGATATATCGGAAGATGAAATTGTAAATCTGAATATCCCAACCGGAGTACCAGTTTTGTACAGGTTTACCGATAAGTTGGAAGTTTTAGAACGTAAGTTTTTGGGAGATGAAGAGGAAATCAAGAAAGCTATGGAAAATGTTGCTTCACAGGGTAAAACAAAATAACACATAAATCTGTTTAGGAGGGATCAGTTGATTAAGACATTAATAGCTGCTAATTGGAAGATGAATACTAATTTTAGCGAGGCACAGCAACTCACTAGAGATCTACTGTCCTCTATTAATGATGATGCACTCGTAGAAACAGTTATATGCCCTCCATTTGTTTATCTTCAAGAAATTAGCAAACTGTTAGAAGGTCAGTCTATTAAGATCGGTGCACAGAACGTCTACTTCGAAGAAAAAGGTGCCTATACAGGAGAGATTTCTTCCAGTATGCTGTCCGATTGTTGTGAATATGTAATTATAGGTCATTCGGAGAGGAGACAGTTTTTTGGAGACACAAATGAGATAGTGAACAAGAAACTTCGTTCGGCAATAGGACACAGTTTAACTCCAATTTTGTGCGTGGGTGAGAACTTGGAGGAACGTGAAAATGGTGATGCAGAACATGTTGTGGGAGCGCAATTGGAGGAATCCTTAAATAATATAGAGAAAACGGTGAATTTGGTGGTTGCATATGAGCCGGTTTGGGCTATAGGGACTGGCAAGGCCGCCACGTCTGATATAGCTGAAGATATAATGCGATTTATAAGATCAAAACTGGCTGATATATACGATAATACCTTCGCTGACAATATAACTTTATTATATGGAGGCAGCGTTACCGCTGACAATGTTAAAGATTATCTTAGTCAGCCAAATATTAATGGGGCACTAGTAGGTGGAGCAAGCTTAGACGCTCAGAAGTTCCAAGATATAATAGACAAAGCAGGGGAAGTTGCTCCACTTTGATACGCAATAGGTTAGATGGAAAATTCATCTGATTTTAAAAAGAATGCGCCGATTGTTCCAATAGTAGTTATTGTTGGGCCTACATCAATTGGTAAGAGCAAAATAGCAATGAATACAGCCCAGTTATTCAATGGGGCTATTGTTAATGCAGACAGTAGGCAGGTCTACAGATACATGGATATAGGAACTGCTAAACCCTCGAAAACAGACATGGATATAGTGGACCACTATTTATTTGATGTTGTAGATCCCAATGAAGAATACAATTTTGCAAGATTTTTGACCGATGCACGTCAATCTATAATTACCATAAATGAGTCAGGGAAATTGCCTTTGATAACAGGTGGAACAGGTCAGTACCTCTTCGGATTGATAGATGGTTATCAGGCACCTGCAGTACCACCCAATCCTTCTTTCAGAGCAGACATGATTAGGAAGGCCGAAGAAGAAGGTAGTATGGAGCTATGGAAGGATCTAAACCTAAGAGACCCTGTTTCCGCGAACAAAATAGATTATCGGAACATTAGGAGAGTTGTTAGGGCTTTAGAGGTGTGTCACGAAATGGGCAAGCCATTTTCGGAGGCGAGGCAACGTGCCTCAACTTCTTACGACGAGATTATAATCGGTTTATATATGGATAGAGATGACCTATACAGTAGGATAGATGCCAGAATTGATGCGATGATAGTGCAAGGCTGGCCTGAAGAGGTTAGGAAATTATTAGATATGGGTTTTACACAAGACCTTTCAGCTATGTCCAGTTTAGGATATAGAGAAATTGCATCTTATATAAAAGGTGAAGATTCATTGGAAAATGTAGTGTCGAAAATAAAAAGTTTGACTCATCGATTTGCTAGACAACAGTATGCTTGGCTAAGGCCAAAATCCAGAAACATAAACTGGGTTGATGTTAGTGATGTGCAATTCATGAGCGATATAAGTTTTAAAATAGAACAGCACTTGTCTAAATTTGATTTGACTGTGTAAAATCTAGTTGAAGGGTTTAAACGTTATTCGGAGGCAGTACTGATGGAATTCACGAAAATGCACGGAGCAGGAAATGACTATGTGGTAATCGATGGTCGTGATGCCGATATGGACTGGTCAGCTTTAGCATTGTCAACCTTAGAGAGGCACGTAGGTATCGGTGGAGATGGCCTTCTGGTGTTGATGAATTCCGCAGTGGCAGACGTCCGGATGAGAATGTTTAATCCTGATGGGTCGGAAGCAGAGATGTGTGGTAATGGTATAAGGTGTGTGGCTAAATATTGTTTTGAAAATGAATTCCCAATTGCAGATAAATCTTCATTAAATGTTGAAACAATGGATGGTGTTAAAACCATAGAGCCCATTTGGAAGTCCGGAGAAGTCGTACAAGCTATAGTGAACATGGGACAACCTGAATTCATGCCGGAGCGTATACCGGTTACGCTTTCAGATGATATGTCACCTGGGCCTGTATTGGATTTTCCTATAGAAATTGATGGTTATACATTGGAACTTAGTTTTGTTTCTATGGGTAACCCTCACGCCGTAGCTTTTATTGAAATGCCAGTGGATGAATTTCCACTAGATTTGATAGGACCTAAAGTAGAAAAGCACACCTTATTTCCTAACAAAGTAAACTTTTCTATAGTGAATGTTTTGAAAAAAGGATCAGTTAAAGCCAGAGTTTGGGAACGAGGAGCGGGGGAAACACTTGCTTGTGGAACTGGTGCCTGCGCCATAGCTGCCGTGAGTTCCCTTCATGACTATATGGATGGTGATATAGACATTGCACTGCGAGGTGGTTCGATTAAAATCACATGGAATAATCACAATGCAATTTATATGGAAGGCCCAGTTAAAGAAGTGTTTAGAGGGGAATTGCCTAGTTGAAAACCTCGATTAAACACAATCTTGGTAAAGCTGAAGCTTTGCAAAACGTTAAAAATAACATTCCATTATTGGAATCTAAAATCAATGGAATGGCATCTTCTGCTGGACAAATCGTAGACTTGAATCACAATTGGGCTGGTGATCAATTCGAGTTTCATTTAGACATTACTGGTGTTATGTCAGGAAAGATTGAGGGTAAATTACTGGTAGAACCTGATGCTATAGAGATTAATCTTGAATTGCCTTTAACCCTAAGAATGTTTGAGCATACAGTAAAAACCAAGTTGGAAGATGTAATTACCGAAATGTTAACAAATTAGAGAAATTTTCTAAGGAGGACACAAGAATGAAGTTTTCTAGAAGAATTGCAGAGATACCACCATACTTATTCGTTGAGATAAGTAGAAAAATTGCGCAGAAAAGAGCTGAAGGAGCAGATGTAGTTACGTTTGCTATAGGTGATCCGGATATACCAACTCC
>CEUZ01101570.1_pt1 | contig 80797 bp, 78 predicted proteins | sample 361511 | NCBI WGS metagenome assembly CEUZ01 (sample SAMEA2622822, study PRJEB7988) | marine metagenome | biome: marine biome (ENVO:00000447); feature: surface water layer (ENVO:00002042); material: "saline water (ENVO:00002010), including plankton (ENVO:xxxxxxxx)" | depth 5 m
TTTAAAACAAAATTAAATAAATTTTTTGCATATAAATTTGACGCAGACACAGGTAGTTTATTTAAAATATTCTTATCTCCCAATATTTTGACTCCATTTTTTTCAACAATTTCATTTACTTTGGTATAAGCTGCATTTCCACCTTGAGAAGCGGCTAAGTCATAAATTATTGATCCTGGCTGCATCTCATTAATCATTTTTTCTTTTATAATCAATGGAGCTTTTTTCCCTGGAATCAGAGCAGTACAAATGACAATATCTATTTTTTTTAAGGTCTCAGCTAATAGATCTTCTTGTTTTTTTTTAAATTCTTCTGAAGCTTCTCTTGCATAGCCACCTTCTGTTTCTAGATTTTCAGATCCATCTACAAATAAAAATTTTCCTCCAAGGCTTTCAACTTGTTCTTTTGAAGCGACCCTTACATCCGTAGCAAATACAATAGCTCCCATTCTTTTAGCTGTTGCTATGGCCTGAAGTCCCGCGACACCAGCTCCTACTACCAATACTTTTGCCGCAGATATAGTGCCTGCCGCCGTCATCATCATTGGAATTGCTTTTTTAAATTCTGCAAATGAATCTACAACAGCTTTATAACCTGCCAAGTTTGCTTGGGATGAAAGAATATCCATTGATTGTGCTCTTGTAATTCTAGGAAGAAGTTCTAGAGAAAAAATAGATGCTTTTTTTGATTTAAATTTATTTATTTTTTCTAAATTTTGACTGGAATCAAAGCTTCCAATAAGAATGTTATTTTCTTTTAAAAATTGTAAATTTATTTCTTCAGGTAAAGCTAATTGTAAAATAATGTCTGATTGACTTAAAATATTCTCTTTTGTATCTATTTTGCAGCCATCTTTTAAAAAGTCATCATCAGATATTCCTAGATGGGATCCATAACCAGCTTCCAATAAAATTTGAAAACCATTAGAAATATATTTTTTAGCAATATCTGTTGTTATCGAAATTCTTTTTTCTATTTCCTTATTCTCTGATATTGAACCAATTATCATAAAATAAAAAAACTACTTTTGTCTGGCTTTAAACTTAGGATTTTTTTTATTAATTATATATACTCGTCCTCTTCTTCTTACTAATTTCGAATTTAAATCTCTTTTTTTTAATGATTTTAATGAGCTAGCTATTTTCATAATTTAATTTTTTTGAAGCCTGGCAATGACCTACTCTTCCATGTCTTAAGACAAAGTACCATCGGCGCTGAAAGGCTTGACTTCCGAGTTCGGAATGGGATCGGGTATTACCCTTTCGCAATAATCACCAGGCAGTGGCTTTATAAAGCAAAAACAAAATTTGTAAATAATTTTATTTATTAACTTAAAAAATCAATTATTTGGTATTTTTTATTATGTTATAAATGTAATCTTTAAGGTCAATTTTTCCAAAATACTTGTAAACTTTATTTGATAAATTCATAGTTGTCAGTGCTGACGCATATCTTTCTCCTAATCTCTTTGGCAGATATTTAATTTTTGATTTAAACAATTTAGCAACTTCTTCAATGGAATAAGTTTTTTTATTTGATATGCTGTAATGTCTACATTTATTTTTTTTCCATGCAATATAACAAATATTTGTTGTATCATAGATGTGTGTAAACCTTCTAGATTGAGTTCCTGGCTTAACAACAGTTAATGGTTTCTTTTTTTTGTATTGTTCCTCAAATATTCCAATAACTGTAGCCATACTACCAGAAGATATTTGCATTGGCCCATATACATTATAAAAATAAATTATTTCAAATCTAAAATTAAACCATTTTTTTAAATTCTCCAAAAGTTCTAGATTTTTTGATTTTGTAAATGCATATGGAGATAAATTTTTATCATTGCCTTTATTACCTAAAGAGGCAGAAGTTGCAGAATATATAAGTTTTATTTTATTTGATAGACAAAAATTAAATACCGCATGAGTACCCACGGAATTAGATTCTAAACATTCTTCCATTTTTAAAAAGCTTTGATAAATTCTTGAAAATTCTCCAAAATGAAAAATTGTGTCTATTTGTTTTGGTTTTTTAATTATTTTGTCAATAAATTTGGTATTAGATTTAATATATTTGACTCTTTTATTAAAAATATGATTTTTTTTTGTACCAGAGCTGTAGTTATCTATACTAATAACCTTTAACTTCGTTTTTTTTAATAACAATTTGATTAGGTTTGATCCTACAAATCCTGCTCCACCTGTTACAATAATGTATTTTTTCATCAATTCTTTTCAACTTCTTTAAGTAACTCTTTATTAATAATCAACAGTTTACTGTTATTTTTTTTTGCTGATGCTCTATTTAATTTAGATAAAATTTCATCATAATTAAATAGTTTTTTATTTATATTATAGTATGGAACTTTTAAAGGTTGATAGCCATATTTTAAATTTTCGTCAACGATTCTAGCTACATTTTTAGAAATAAAAACTAAAATTGAAATTAGAATTAATATTCTAAATTTTTTTAAAATATTTTCTGTTTTATAAACATTGGAAAGATAAACTGACATTGGTATAAATAATAATAATGCAATCACAGAATATCCTCCATATCTAAGTGAGGGATGATTATAAAACCATTCAAAAAATAATAACAATAATATTACATAAAAAAATTTAAATTTAATTTTTGTAAACCTTTGTAATCCAGAGTTAAAAAAGCTGAAGACTGTAATTAAAATTAATATTAAAACTAAAATAAAATCAGAAACTTTGCTAAAGAAATAATTAGTAATCCAATTCGATGTCCAATTAAAATTCTTAATATAATCTGATGGATTTTCTACTCTGTATAATGGAGACGCTCCTGCTTTGGACCATAATTCATACCACTCTTGCATTTTTTTAACTTCATCAATTTGAATAGCCCAAGAAACTTTATCGAAACAAGTAAAAGAAGCTGGATAAATAAGACATCCTGTATTAAGAAACATTGTAAATATAACTAAAAATAAACCCGAGCAAAATAATATAGTAAATTTATCAATTAATATTTTTTTTTGGTTAGAAGTATCTTTTAAAACCGTATTATATTCATAAAGGAATAAAAATAAAAAAATTAAATATATTAGATAAAAAACTTTTAAAGAAATTATCAAAAATAAAATAATCAATATTTTATCATAATAATTTTTAAAATTATTAAAATTTTTATTTTTATTATTAATACTTTCTAAAAAAATAATAGATAATACAAAAATTAAAATTAATGCTGATCTATCTGTTCCATGTTCAGAAATTCGACTAAATACTGTATTTACAAAAATAAAAGAGAATAATGAAAGAAATAAAATAAATATATTTTTATTATTTATTTTTGATTTGAATATTTTTTCTAAGAAAAAAATGTTAGAAAAAATCATAAATAAGCTTGCACCACTGTGCATCATAAAATAATTAATGCCTGGCAAATAATAAAGGGAATTTAAGTAAAATATAGAAGATGGCGTTCTAAAGCCATGTTCTAAGTTTCCAATACCTATTATTTTAGTAAAATTTACTAAAGAAAGCGTATATCCAAAATGATAGTAGAAAAAATCATCATGATTTTTGTAAATTAAAATTCCTAAAAAAGATATTAAAACTAATATAAAAATTAATTTGTAATTATTTAAATAATTTTTAATTTTAAAATTTGAGGCAAATAAATAAAGTCCAATAAGTATTATTATAGAATTATGAATGAAATTATGTTTAACGAAAAAATTTGTAACATAAGATAATAAAATTAAAATAAATATACCTTTTAAGCCAACAATACCAAGAGATATTTCTTTCTCATTTTTTGAGGTTATTAAAAAACCAAATCCTAATGTTGATATTAAAATTATTAGATAAAAAAAAAAAAGAATTAATAAATTATGCATTATTCTATTTTATTTATTAAATTTCTATATTCAGGAAAATTTTTTTTCATATAATAATATCTTAAAAAGATTTATTATAATAAATAACTCTTATTATTAAAATTACAAATGTATAAAGTGGTATTTTTAAAAAATTTATAAATGCTAAATAAAACAAATATTCTTTTATTCTCAACATTACCTATCTCAATTATATTAGGTAATTTTGCACTAAATTTAAATATTATAATAATAAATTTAGTAATGTTATTTTTATGTTTTAAAGACAACAACTGGAGTTGGACTAAAAATATATTTTTTAAAATTTTAATTATTATTTACTTATATTTAATAATTAACTCAATTTTCAATTATTTAATTGATAAAACAAATGGTTTGGAAGGTATCTACAGATCACTGGGCTTCATTAAATTCATTTTACTTGGTTTTTCATTTAGCATTTTAGTTAAAACCAGAGAAAATTTAGAAAAAATTTTACTTAGTTGGTTAATTTTAATAATTATTGTCACTATTGATGTATTTTATGAATTATTTTTTGGACAAAATATACTTGGATTTACAAGTTTGGACGGAACCAGAATAATAAGTTTTTTCTATGACGAAAGTGTAGTTGGAGGATTTCTTTTAGCTTTTAGTTTAACTACATGCACTTACTTCATCAGCAAAAATTACAAAAATAAAAAAAAAATATTATTAAACCTGTTACTATTTTTTATCCCCTTAAGTATTTTTGTTACAGGCGAAAGATCAAATTTTTTAAAATGTATTATACTTTTTTCCATAATTATATTTTTTATTAATTCAAATTATTTAATATTTGACAAAAAAAAATTCTCTTTTTTTTTAATTTTTGGAATTATATTAGCTGTATTTACAAATCAAAATTTATATATAAAACAAACTGAATTTTTTAAGAGAATTTTAGTTATTGAAAATCCAGAAAAATTTATTGACCGCTTCCAAAACATAAAATATTTTTCACATTATGATACGGCGTGGAATATATTTTTGGATTATCCTATTAATGGTATTGGCAACAAAAACTTTAGAAAAAAATGCTCTGAGGAAAAATATTTTAATTCAAATTTAAAATTTTCAAGCATAAGATGCACAACTCATCCACATCAAATACATTTTGAATTATTATCAGAACAAGGATTAATTGGATATTTGTTATTTTTTTATTTTATAATTAGATTTGTGATGCAAAATTTAAAAAAAAATCATTCATCTAAAAATATTTACATTTATACAATAAATTTTTACTTACTTATTTTTTTAATACCGCTACTTCCCGGAGGTTCTTTATTTTCTTCATATAATGGTTCACTTTTTTGGATTATATTTTCATTAGCAAATTTTAACAATGATAATTTAAATAAATTATCTGTTTAAAATTTTATTTAAGTAGAAATAAGTTATATTATAAACTAATAAACAAATAAAAAGTATAAGCACTAAATTTTTTGTTTGTGAAATATTATTAAGGGCGTTATAAAAAATCAAAAAATTGAAAATATTAATACTTGTTCCTGTAATAGTGTTTAATGTATTGCCACTTAATTTAAATTTTTTACTTAAATACATATAAATTAATTGATGTAGATGGCGATTATCTGGATCGGTGATAGATAATTTCGATATTTTTTTTCTTATAATAGAAAATAAACATTCATATGCAGGATACCACAAAAGACAAGCAACAAAATAAGGCGAAATGCTAATTGTTAAATTTGAAACATAAATTAGGTAATTTCCAATAATAAATGAAATTAAATATGCGCCGCTATCTCCTGATAACAATTTTCCAAAAAAATTAAATAAAAATAAAACTAATAATATAATAATTAATATTGAAACAATATGAATATCTAATGAATTTCCAAATTGCTTCGTAACAAGTAAACATGCAGCTAATACACCCAAAAAATATCCTAAAAGCAAAGTGTTTACGCCATCAATAAAATTTGCTCCATTTATTAAAACTAGAAAACAAAATAATGTTAAAAAATATTTGAAATAGATGTTTTGAATTAATACATCTATTATTGGTAATCTAACTGAATTTATAAAATTTTGACTTAAAAAAAGGAATGCTAAAATAATTATTATCTGTAAAATAAATCTTTTAGTAGGAGATACCAAATAATTGATATCAGACAAAAAACCAATCATAAATACAAAAAATATAAATACTTTAAATTCTATTTTCTCATTAGGTAAAAAAAATAAACAAGCTATAAGAAAGATTAAGCCACCGGATATTGGTATTAATTTAGTTGTTGCAAATGATTTGTGTGGAGTAAATTTCTTGTCTAATAAAATCTGTTTTTTTTTCGAAATAAAGTTTATTAAAAAAGTAACCAATGATGTGAATAAAATTACATTAATCACCAACATTTTATTTTTTTAATTCTTTTTTTGCCTCAATCATATCCCCATCAAGCATATCCTTGACTAAATCTTTAAATGAATATTTTGGTTTAAAATTTAAATCTTTGAATGCTTTTTTTGCATTTCCTCGAAGATAATTTACTTCATTTGGTCTAAAATAATTTTTATCTATTTTTATTATAGTTTGATTTCTACCATTTTTTTTAATATAACCTACTTCGTTTAAACCTTTTCCTTTCCAATATATTTTCATTTCTAAATATTTTGATGCTAAATCGATAAATTGTCTTACCGAATGAGCCTGACCTGTAGCAATCACGTAATCATTTGGTTTTTTTTGTTGTAAGATTCTCCACTGCATTTCAGTATAATCTTTGGCATGACCCCAGTCTCTTTTTGCATTTAAATTGCCAAGATAGAGAATTTCTTTAGAGCCTAATTTTTTTTTAGTTAGAAATCTTGTTATTTTTCTTGTTACAAAAGTTTCTCCTCTTCTTGGACTTTCGTGATTAAATAAGATTCCATTGCATGCAAATATTCCATATGACTCTCTGTATACCGAAGTAATCCAATATGCATAAAGTTTAGCAACACCATAAGGTGACTTTGGGTGAAATTTAGAATTTTCTGTAAAAATAGATTTGCCATAAGTTTCACCAAATAATTCTGACGTACTTGCTTGGTAAAACTTAACTTTTTTCATTTTCAAAAATCTAATAGCCTCTAGAATTCTTAATGTACCAATTCCAGAAACTTCAGATGTTAATTCTGGATTATCAAATGAAACACCCACATGACTTTGCGCACCAAGATTGTATACTTCATTTGGTTTTACTTTATAAATTATATTATAAATACTATTACTATCCGTTAAGTCTCCATAATGTAAAAAAAAATTAGTTTTATTATGTGGGTCCACATAAATATGGTCAATTCTCTTTGTATTAAAAGTTGAACTTTTTCTTATTACACCATGAACTATATAATTTTTTTTTAAAAGTAATTCAGCTAAATAAGATCCATCTTGACCTGTAATTCCTGTAACTAAAGCAATTTTTTTTTTCATGTTTTTTTTATAAATAATTTAATAACAGAAATCAAAATTAAAAACCCATCTTTGAATTCATTGACCTTTTTTCTTCCACTTATTCTTGATCTTTCATAAGATGGATGGCTAATACATTTAAATCCATTCATTTTTGCCTTTACTGGTAGTTCAATACAAAATGTAAAATCTATATTTTTTAAATCTAGTTTTTTAAATGCATCAGATTTTCCCATAACATAGGTAAAAAGAACATCAGAAATATTTAATTTAAATAAAACTTTACATAATGTTGTGAAGAATTTATTCCCAATATATGTTAAAAAAGTGTCATCATCACTTCCTCCTTTTTTAATATATCTTGAATTAAAAACAAAATCATATTGATCTTCAAGTAATGACATCATTTCTACTAAATACTTAGGATCAAATGAGCCATCAGCATTAAATATACATAAATATTTAGTATCAACTTTATTTATACCTTCAATTAATGCACTTCCAAAACCTTCTCCTTGCTGTTCTACAATTTTACAATTAAAATTTTTTATAGCCTCTTTTGTTTCAATATCATAAGAAGGAATTACAACAATTTTACTTAAATCAAATTTTTCTAACTCATTTAATACAGTTGGGAGAGTTGTTTTTTCATATTTAGCAGGAATTACTAGTGTTAAGTTTTTCATCAGATAATTAATTATAAATTCTAATTTTTTTTATTAATGCATAAAATGATAACCTTAAAGTATAAAAAATAGATAATAGAAATTTATCTTGTGTATGTTTGCTATAGATTTGAAAAGCGTCAACAATTCTTCTAAATATTGGAGAAGATAATGAATCATCTAGTCTTCTCCAAGAAGTTAATTTTTTTTCAATGCCACAAATAATTTTAATTTTTTTTATTAAATTCAACCATAAATAGTAGTCTTCTTTGGTCTTAGTATTTAAGAATTTTTCTTTTTTCAAAATTTTTTTTGAACACATGACAGTTGATAAACCAATATCACAACTTTTTAACAAGTCACTGTAAATGATTTTTTTTTTAATTAAAAAATCAGAAATTTTTTTTCCTTTCTTATCAATAATATTATAACTTGAATGAGAAAAATTTATTTTATTTTGTTTCATAAATTTTAATTGTTGTTCTAATTTTTTGTTATTCCAAAGATCATCTGCATCACAAAAAGCAATATATTCACCTTTGGAATATTTTATTCCTATATTTCTTGAACCACCTGCACCTATATTAATTTTATTGATTATCAATTTTTTTTGTTTAATTTTCTTAATAACTTTTTTTACAAATCCCAAATCTTTCTTAGATTCATCATCGTAGATTACAATTAACTCAAATTTTCTATAGCTTTGGTTTTTAATAGATTTAATTGTTTGTTGAAAATATTTTTTTTTTCTGTGATAAGGTATTATAATACTTATTAAATTTTTTTTCATGAAGTTATTAAATAATTTAACTCAAAATAAAGTATTTAGTTATATATTTTGTTTTATATGTCTATGTGCTCTAACTATTAGCTTTATTTACAAAATTAATCTATCTAATTTAACTAAAGCATTTGAACTAAATCAATTTCTATTAAATTTTAATATTTATACAAAAAATGGTGGGGCTGTTAGTGATTTAATAACTCACTGGGAATATATTCAGGTTTTAAGACAAAATTTTCCAAATTTATTTTCATATGAAATGGCTGTGGATACAAAAATATTAAACTTTCCACTTCATAATATAATATTTTCTCAATTATATTTTTTATCAGATAATTTAAAAAATTATTTGTTATATTACTTTTGTTTTTCACTCATACTTCCATATATTTTTTATTTGTGTTTATTGGAAAGATTTAAAGAAATAAATAAACCTTTGTTAATAATATTATCATCAATAATTTATATATTTCCAGTTTTTCAATATTCAGCGATATGGGGTAGTTCACATATATCATCTTTATTTTTTTTTCTTTTAGGAATTCTGTTCCACATAAAATTTAAAATAAGTGAATTTAAAAAAATTAATTATGTTATATTATCAATAGTATTTTTAGCAGTAGCATCTTATATAAAACAATATTACGTATTCTTTTTCTTTTTTATCTTTTTAGAGTTTTTTTTTAGATTAAATTTTAAATTTTTTATTACAATTTCTTTATTTACAATATTATTGGGAATACCTGGGTTGTTATTTTTACTGAACAATCCTTTACTTTTTTTAGGTTATAAACGAGAAATAACAAATTTTGGTTCTTCAGTTTTAATTTCATCCTCAATTTGTTTTTTTTACATGTTACCTTTTATAATTCAATATTATTTAAATAACAATTTTGTAAAAAATTTTAAAATTAAAAATCATATAAAATACAAGAGTTTAATATTGTCATTAATTATATTTTTTATTTGTATATCTTTTTTTACCTATGATGGAAAAATTGGAGGTGGATCAATCTATAAATTATTTTATAATATTTTAAATCAAAAGATTTTATTTTTTATTTTTTCATTTTTAGGAATTTATTTTTTGTTTTTTTTCACAAAAAATAATATTCAAAGTTATTTTCTTTCTTTTCTTTTAATATGCTTATTCAGCACAGGTTATTATATATTTCAAAAATATTTTGAACCAATGTTTTTAATGATTTTTTTATTATACTTTGAAAAAATAAAAATAGTTAAATTCTTAGAGAAAAATAATTACATTTTAATCTCTTACTTCCTGATTTACTATTTAGTTTCTAATTATATATATTTTTTTGGTGTATAATTTATTAGACCCAAAAACCTTCCGGCTGATCTATATAAATAAAAAAAGGAATTATAGAAATTATTTTTTTTCAAAAATAAAAAAAATAAAGTAGATGATATAGAAAGCATATAAATGATTTTTAATATACTTAAAAAGGATCCAATAATAAATCCATATATTTTCTTATCTATATAATTTCCAGAATAGCCATATCTTAAATTTCTTTTTAAAAACCAATTAATATTTTCTCTATTAGCATGAATGTTTTCAATTACTTTCGAAGTAACATTCCATCTGCAACGAAAATTCATCATACTCAACTTTTTAAAAAATAGTTGATCGCTTCCTCCTATATTTTTTAGTTTCTCATCAAAAAGAAGATTTTTATTGATTAATATTTTGGATTTTAAAAAAGCATTATTAGTCGCAATCCAATCTACTTTTTGACCATGTATTCTTTTAGGCTCAATTAAGTCAAATAAACTTAAATAATAGTCATTTTTAACTTTATGTAATTGCGGTCCTCCCACAACGTCACAATTTGTTTTTTTAATAAAATTAATCATATTTTTTAACCATTGCCTTGCAACGATACAATCATCATCTAAAAATCCCATGTATTTTGATTTATAATTTCTGGTGTATTTCAAGAACTGGTTTCTAGACTGGGGTATCCCTTCAAATTTCGTTAATAATATTGTGTAATTTTTTTTAAGTAAAGTTTTTTCAATTATTTTTTTAAAGTGAAAATTTTTGTTTTCAATAATAAAAATTATTTTTAAAGTATAATTATTTGGGATTTCAAGAAGTAATAAAGATTTTAAGAGTTTTTCTAAATGTTTATAATTTTTTTTGCTGAGGCTTATTCCTAAAAAAATTTTCATTAAATTATTTTATTAATTCCTTTTATGAGTCTTATCAAATATATAAAATATACTAATAACTTACTTTGACCATTATCAATTCTTATAGTGTTACACTCTTTAAGATAATCTATAAACTTTATTTTTGAAGACAGTCCGCCTTGTCTAAATTTTCCAAATATTTCATTTTTTTTTGATGATAGTCCTTTTAATTTATGTTTTTTTATCATTCTTATAAAAAGATCATAATCTGCTGAATATTTGTATTTTAAATTATATAAGCCGACCTTGAACTGAGATTTTTTTTTTATAAAAAAACCTACCGAATGAGTTGAATAAAAACCAAAACTAAAATTTATCTTCCAGGGACTATAGCCGGATAATAATTGATGTTTATATACACTCCCAAATAAAAAATCTAAATTTTTATCCTCGGAGAAATATTTATTTACAATTTTTAATGTATTTTTAAAATAAATATCATCAGAGTTTAATATGCCAATTATATCTCCTTTCGCGTTTTGAATTCCAACATTCATGGCATGATACAAACCTTTATCTTTTTTATTATTAATTAATTTTACTTTATTTTTATAAGACTTAATTATCTTAATCGTATTATCTGTTGAATTGCCATCTACTAAAATATGTTCATAATTATCATAATTTTGGCTCAAAATACTATTTATATTTTCATTTAAATATTTTTCTGAATTTTTAGTAACAGTTATTATTGTAATCTTATGCTTTTTCATTAATTATAATTTGAAATAATTTTATAATATTTTTCACTATTAATTTTAAAATCAAATCTTTTAAGATGTTTTTTTGCTTTTCTTGTCTTGTTGAGAAGAATTTTTTTATTTTTAGAAAATTTTAAAATTAAATGAAAAAGTTTTTTGTAATCACCAACTTTAAATAAATCTCCTAATTTACCTTTTAGTAATATTTCTTTTGGGCCGGTAGGACAGTCACTTGATATAATTGGTATATTTTTACTTTGAGCTTCAATTAAAACATTGGGCAACCCTTCAAATTTTGAAGTAAGTATAAATAAATCACAATTACTTAAATAATTTTCGGCATTGCTTTTATAACCAACTAATTTTACAATTTTATTTAGTTTGTTTAAATTTATATAATTTTCTAAATATTTTTTTTTATCTCCATCTCCTATAATACAACATTTAAATTTTAATTTACTTTTATTTAATAAATTCAAACTTTTAAGAAGTGTAATTTGATCTTTTTGATGAGTTAATCTGCCAATATTAAGTATTTTTAAACCTTTAAAATTTTTAAAATATTTTATATTTTTTTTGTTATTAGATGATTTAAAAGAATTATAAATTAGAGTTGATTTTAATTTAAATTGATTTTTAAGCTCTTTTTTAAAAAAAATAGAATTTACAACTATTTCATCAGCAAGCTTGTAAATAAATTTAAATAAAATTTTTTTTGTATATCCTTTAATATATTTTTTTGTGCTGGTATTTAATCTAATAATAATACTAAAGTTTAAAAGTTTTGACACTAATATAGCTAAAATATTTGATTGAAATGATAAAACTAAAACTCTTTTATTGAAAAAATTTTTTATTAATAAAACAATTGAAATTAAAGTTTTAATAGATCTGCTCTTTCTTATCCATTTGTTTGAACTAGGACAAATTACACTAATATTTTTATCAAAGTTGTATTTATAATCAGTATTAGCAGTTATTATAAAAACTTTATTAAATTTTTTAGATAGATAATTTGAAATTAAAAATAAATTTTTTTCAACTCCTGCACGTTCAATCGAAGGTATAAATAATACTATACTTTTAACCATTGTAATTTAAATTAATAAAATATTTTTTAATAATTAGATTTATACCAATTGATTGTGCTTCTTAAACCATCGGTAAGTTTAATTTTTGATCTCCATCCCAATTTTTTAATGATTGAGATATCCAACACTTTACGCTTTGTACCATCTGGTAGTTTTTTATTAAATTTTAATTTTTTTCTCGAAAATGTAATCTCTTTTATAATTTCTGCAAATTTTTTTATTTTAAATTCTTGACCTGATCCAATATTTATTAAACTGTCTGATTTTATAAAATTCATAAGTTTTTTATGATTGTTAACTTTTAATTGAAGCAAATATCCAATAGCATCAGCTAAATCATCAACATGCATCACTTCTCTTTTAGGTTGCCCAGAACCCCAAATCTCAACCTGTTTCTTTTTTTTTCTTTTAGCTTCAATAAATTTTTTTATTAAGGCAGGGATAAAATGACTATTTTTTGTATTAAAGTTGTCATAAGGTCCATAAAGATTACATGGCATTAAAGTAAAGTAATTTGTTTTATACTGTTGATTATAAAAGTCACAAGTTTTAAGTCCAACAATTTTTGCTAAGGCATATGCTTCGTTTGTTTTTTCCAAAGGACCTGTTAATAAATATTTTTCTTTGATAGGCTGTTTAGAGTTTTTTGGATATATGCAAGAACTTCCTAAATTTATAAAATGTTTAATATTATTTTCAAAAGCAGTATTGATTAAATTTAATTGAATAAAAATATTATCATTAATAAATTGAACTGGATACTTCGAATTTGCTAATATGCCTCCTACTTTTCCAGCACAATTTATAATCACGTCAGGTTTATTTTTTTTTATATATTTTTTCAATTTGTTTAAATTTAATAAATCAAGTTTTTTTCTTGAAACTGTAATTAACTTTTTTACTCCTGCAATTTTTAAATGCTTAAGTACAGCCTTACCAACCATTCCGTTATGACCCGCAATATATATTTTAAAATTCTTTAAAGATTTTTTTTTCATATTTAATTAAAATAGTTTATAAACTTTGTATAAAACTTAAATTATTTAAAAAAAATTTATACACAAGCTTATATGCAATCTAAATATAATAAATTTAAACTAAAATAAATGAAAGTATGACTTTAAGTATAAAAAAAAAGTGTCCAAACAATGATTGTACTGGTGATATTGATATAAAATATCAAACTAACACTGATAATATAGATAATATAAATTTTGCTTGTACTACAAATACATATACTAAACCTACTGTTTTAATGTGTAAAAAATGTGGAATTCTTTTCTCTGAACTTATTTATAAATTTGGCGGAAATCAATTTGAAAAAAATTATCAAGAAATTGAAGATACAAAATATCTCTCACAAATAAAATATAAAAGAATTTATTTTGAAAATTTTTGTAAAAAAGTTGGAAATGAATTAGGAGATAATTTAAGTGTTTTAGAAATTGGTTCTTATTATGGGGTGTTAGGATCAATTATTAAAGATAAAGTAGGAAAATATAGTGGTCTAGAGCTTTCAAAACATGGCTCAAATTTTGCAGTAAAAAATTTTAATTTAAACATTTATAATGAAACGATTGAAGAACATTTGATAAGAGGAATTAAATATGACCTAATTATTATGGCAGATGTTATTGAACATTTTTATGATCCGTTTAAAGTTTTTAATCAAATTAGTAGCATACTAAAAAAAAATGGGAAAATAATTTTAACAACTTTTAATATTGACTCTTTTTATTGTAAACTTACAAAATTAAATTATCATTGGATTATACCTTATCACTTAGTTTTTTTCTCTAATAAAACTTTAGAAGATTTAGGAAAAACAAATAATTTGAGTTTGTATAAAATTGAAAACGATCCAAGATATGTAAGTGTTGGCTATTTATTAGAAAAATTAAATCTTATTTTTCCCAAAATAGGTTTTATTTTTAGATTAATAAATAAATTAAAATTCATAAAAAATATTTCAATTAAAGTAAATTTAGGAGATTTAAATATTTATTATTTTATTAAAGATAATTAATTTTGTGATTATAAGAAAATATATTTTATTATACATATCATTTTTACTAATAACGGTAAAATGGATTATTTCTTATTATTTTTTTCCAGATCCAATAGACCTTAGAATAATTTTTGACAGTGTAACAGATGGAAAATATTATTTTCCGTTAATTAAATATTTGTCAAATCTAAATTTAAATATTTCTTTTGATCCCGAAATTGAAAACCTAAATATTATACCTATACCATTTACAAGTTTAGTATTTCACTCTTTATTTTTTAACATACTTGGTTTTTATTCATTTATTTTTTTAGAATTTGTTGCTTTAACTATATTGATAACATTATTTTATAATATTAATCGTTTTATTTTTTCAAGAAAAATATCATTATTCTTATCTATTCTACTTCTGGCTTCACCAATCATAATAAAACATAGTTTTTTATATGAGATACAATATTTAAAAGTTTTTAGCTCAAATCTTTTTAATTTTAGAGTTCCCAGACCAATGATTTCAAATTTGTTCTTATTTAGTTTCATTTATTTAATTATTAAAATGAATTTGAGCAAGTTTTATAAAAAAAAAAATTTTATTTCACTAGGTATTATTTTGGGATTAAGTTTATCGAGTTTTTATTACCATTTTTTCTTACAATTTTTAGCAATTTTTATACTTCTAATTATAAAATTTAAAAAAAATATATTTAATGAAATTATAATTAAATTTAAATATTATTTTTTAACCATAATTTCATTTTTAATAACCACAACTCCTTTTCTTATAAACTTATATTTTCATGAAACTGATTTTACCTCAAGGCAATGTGTATTTAATTTGGAACTAAATAATAAAATAACTTTAATTAAATTTTATTTAAATCAATACAGTGAATTAAAGTTTTTTATATTACTAACTTCAATTACAATCATAACAATAATTATAAATTTGTATAACCTTAAGAATAAAAATTTTCTAAATATATTTTATTTATTATTCATATCATCTGTTTTAAATCCAATTTTCTTTATTTTAATATCTTCTAAGGCATGTGTTTTTTATCATTTTAATAATCTTATCATTATTATGAGTTTGATATATTTCATATTTTTATTACAAATTATTTTTAGATTTCTTCTAGAAAAAAAGATTTTAAATAAAGTTTTCAATTATTTAACTTTAATCTTAATAATTTTTTATTGTTACAATTTTTATTATTCTGCATCAAAAAATTTTAATGATCATGATTACAACAATTTAAGAAAGGAATTTAAAATAGTAACAAATAGTATTAAAAAAATAGATAAATTAAACAACATATCTATTTTAACATTTGAAAATGATTTTATGATTTGGGCAATAATAAACGATGTAAAATATTTAAACTTAATTAACGGTTTATTCAGTCCAAAAAAAGACTTTATGATTGAAGAAGATATATACTCTTCTTTTAAAATACTAAATCTAAAAGATAAAAATTTTGAAAAATTTCTTCGAAACGATAATGAAAAATCAGATTGGAGATACCTCAATAGTAATATTTCTAAATTCTTTTTTTACAAGTATCAAGCAAATTCAATGATAACTTTCAAAAAAAGTTTAGATTTTGAATTAGATGAGTTGGAATATATAAATAAAAGTTCACCAATTCTTCAACAACAATCTATAATTCCAAAATTTGAAATGGAAAGACTTAAAAATGAATTTACGAAATTTAATAAAAAAACACTAGATCCAAACTTCATAATTCTAAGTAAAAATGACAATTTTTATAATATTGATGAATTAAATCTTCAAAATTTTTGTTTACTTTTTAATGGAAAAGAGTTCGTTCTATATAAAAATAAACTGAAATATGAATGTAAGGTCAATTAATGATATTTAAATTTTATTAAATATATCTTCATATTTTTTTGTATGAGATATTTCTGAAAACTTGGATATTTTTTTTCGCGCAATTAACATTTTATTTTCAAGTAATCTTGGTTTTTTGTAGAATAAATTAATTTTTTTTGATAAATCCTTTGGATTATTTGTTTCAAATAAGTATCCTCCTTTACCATTTAAAAGAATTTCTCTTGTTCCACCTTTGCAGTTAGAACAAATGGAAGGCAAGCAGCTATTTATTGCTTCAACTATTGCATTAGGGAAACCTTCAAAAAAAGATGCATTAATGAATAAATTTGATTTCATTAAGTATTTCTTTGGATTTTGAAAACCCAATAAATAAACATTTTTTTTTAAACCATACCTTTCAATTATTTTATTTAAATTGTTCCTTTCGGGTCCATCACCTAAAATATGATACTTAAATTTTTTTGTTTTAATTAAAGTCAATGCTTCCAAAATAGTTTCATAACCCTTTTCTTTCACAAGTCTTCCGATTGATATTATTTTTAATTCTTTAAAATTTTTTTTTCTTTTTGGATAATATCTTGAAAATGAAGGTGAATGAATAGTTAAAACTTTTGCTTTTGTCATTTTTATTAAATCTTTTTTACCACTTTCAGAATTTGATATTATAACATTAGCTTTTTTGTAAAATATTTTTACAAGAAGTAAAATAAGAATATTTTTTAAATACTTAAAAAAGTTATGAAACCATAATAACTCACTTATATCTGATCTTTCAATTCCAATTATTTTTAAATTTTTAATTGATCTCAAAAAAATAATAGATGAAACGTTTGCATAATGATGAGCTGACAGAAATATGTTTTTTTTATATTTTTGATTAACAATTTTTTTTACTAAATTATGTATTTTAAACATTGAAAAAAAAACAGTATTACTGTTAACTTCATACACTTTGCATCCAATTTTATTCAATTTAGATTTATAAGAATTTTTTCCTAATGATATTAAACTAATATTATATTTTTTTTTATCTAAGTTTTTACACAATCTAAAAGTGGATTTTCCAGCTCCATTAAATGAGAATTTTGGTAAAAAAAAAATTAAATTATACATTTATTTAAAAGCAGTAATCCCTCCAACAAACTTTGTCATTTTTAATGTACCCTGCTTTAAAAATTTATTTTTCATTATTTTTTCTATTTTATTAAAAATTAATTTTTGATTTTTTCTTCTAAAAAAATCTGCATAAACTCCTCTTTTTTTTTCTAAAGCAGATTTGGTATAATCATAAAATGGGTGATAACTATCAAATATTAGTTCATTTTTGAAAACATCAATTTTTGCTTTATCAAATTTTTCATAAACTTTTTGAAAGATTTCAGAACTAAAACGAGAACTTCCAATTAACTTTGGAATTTTTTTATTTGCAGCCTCTTCTACAATTTCATTAAATTCGAATTTATTATTAGGCATAGGCCCTATAAAAAAAAGTTGACCATTTTCTTTTAAAATTCTTTTTATCTCTGAAAGAGTTTTATTAATATTTGAGGCATAATAAATTGCAAATGAAGATATTATCAAATCAAAACTATTATTTTTAAAGGGTAATTTTTTATCAAAGTTTCCAGTTTTAAATTTAATATTCTTATTTTGAATTTTGAAATTAGCATTCTTAATAAGTTTTTTGTGTTCATCAATCCCTATAATTTTAAAATTTTTTTTTTTATATTTTTTTTTCAAATATGAATAAATTGCAATTATTTGTTTTCCATCTCCACACCCCAAATCTAGTATTGTTTTTTTGTTCTTTAAATTAAGCCTATTTAACATCCATTGGTCAATATTTTTAGATCCATAAGTGTCATGTATCTTAATCCTTGTTTCTAAACTATTTACTTGTTCCTTAAAATTAATACTCATTAATTTATAATTCTATTTTTTTTACCACAACAAAACATTCGGCATATTTTACTCCTATCATTTCACCTCTAAATTTTGCTCTGGCTGTTATAGATTCCATAAAATTACTGTAATTATTTTTTTTTCTTTGAAAAACTGATTTATAACAATTTATAGACCTTATTTTAGTTTTCATGAAATTTGAAATATCTACAAAAAGTTGAGGATTAAATGCATTTGTATTGATACCCCCCGGAAGCATGGCTTCATACATATACAATGAAACATTATTTTTTCTTGAAACTGAAAATATAATTTTTGCCAAAGTCTTATGGTCTTGGTGTGTATCATGCTCCCAACATGAAAAAATTACATCTGGTTTTATACTTTTCACTTTTTCATCAAATATTTTTACGTATTCCCTATTAAATTTAAAATCATATGGATCTAAATTTAAAGTTTGCAAATTTGCTCCTAATAATTTTGAAGAATTTAATTGTTCTTGATATCTTTTATTTTCCATATACTCATCGACTTGACCTGATAAATTTTCTTTAGGCAAAATAGCAGTTAATATTGTCACATTATTTTTTTGTTTAACTAACTTTGCAATTGTACCACCCATGCCTATTTCTGCATCATCAGCGTGGGGGGACAAAACTAATACATTGAGTTTTTTTTTCATAATTTACTTAATTGATTATTAAGCATTAAAATTGTAATATTTTTTATACCATTGAATAGTATTTTTTAAACCTTTTTCTATCGGTGTAAATTTTTGTTGTCCAACAAAAGTTAAAATTTTTTTATTAGAGCCATGAGTTTTAACTACATCTGCTTTTTGAAGTCCTCTTTTAAAAGTTTTTGGCTTTTTTCCTGTAAAAGAATTTATAGAATTTATAACCGAAATTAGTTTTATAGGATTATTAGAACAAATATTATAAATTTCATGATTTAAAGTTTTCTTTTTTGAAAAAATTAGGCGTTTCATTATTTCACATACATCATTTATATATGTAAAATCTCTAGTATGATTTCCATAATTATTTAAATAAAATTTTTTTGATGAATTATAAGATGATGTTAAGTATTTCATCATAAACATGTCTGGTCTTCCCCATTCACCATAAACAGTAAAAAATCTTAATCCAATAAATTTTATTCCAAATTGACTAGAAAAAACTTCAGCCATTTCTTCGTTATTTTTTTTTGAAAGTGAATAAATATTTTTAGGCTGAATGTTGGTTGTTTCTTTTAATGGATAGTTCTTTGAGTCACCATATACTGAGCTCGATGAAGCATAAATAATTTTTTTTATTCGTTTTTTATTTGCTATATAAATTAAATTATAAAAGCCTAAAATATTATTTTTTACAAATTCACTTGGATTTTTTAAAGAATATCTAACTCCGGCTTGTGCTGCTAAATTTATTATAAGAGAGAAATTTTTATTTTTAAAAAAATTTTCTAACTTTATTTTATTTGTTATATCAATTTTCTTAAATTTAAAATTTTTAAACTTTTTTAATTGTTGAATTCTATCAAGTTTTAAAGATATTGAATAGTAATCGTTAATGTTATCAATACCATAAACTTTGATATTCTTATTCAAAAGTAAAAATCTTGATATATTAAATCCAATAAAACCAGCAACACCAGTAATTAAAATTTGCATAAACGAAATATTGATATATCAATAATTTCAAAAAAAAAGTATATAAATTTAATGCTTAAAATTGCTGTAATTGGCTTAGGTTATGTTGGATTGCCTATTTCATTAATAATTTCAAAAAAATATAAAACAGTAGGTTTTGATATTAATAAAATTAGGATATCGAATTTAAAAAAAAGTATTGATAATAACCATGAATATAAAAGAAAAGATTTTTTTAATAAAAAAATCAAATTTTCATCAGATATAAAAGACTTATATGAATGCAATTTCTATATAATTTGTGTACCAACTCCTGTAAAAAAAAATAAAATTCCAGATTTAAAACCTTTAGAAAAAAGTTTTAAAATAATTTCTAAAGTAATTAAAAAAGACGATATAGTTGTTCTAGAATCAACTGTTTACCCAGGTATAACAAATAAATATTCAAAATACTTAGAAAATAAAACTAATTTAAAAAAAAATAAAGATTTTCATGTTTGTTATAGCCCTGAAAGAATAAATCCTGGTGATAAAAAAAATAGTTTAACAAAAATTAATAAAATTATTGCTTATGATGGTAAAAATTTATTAATCAAAAAAAAGATTATTGAAATTTATTCTAAATTATCAAAAAAAATAATATTTAGTGATAAAATTAATGAAGCTGAAACGGCTAAAGCAATTGAAAATATACAAAGAGATTTAAACATTGCGCTTTTCAATGAGATACTTTTAATTTGTATAAATTTAAATTTAAAATTTAATGAAGTTATAAAACTAGCAAAAACGAAATGGAATTTTATTGAATTTACTCCGGGGCTTGTTGGGGGACATTGTCTTCCTGTTGATCCTTATTATTTAACACATGCAGCTCGTAAAAAAAAATACAATTCTAAAGTTACTCTTTCAGGAAGATTTATAAATGATTATATGACAAAATATGTTCTTGAAGAAACAACAAAGAAAATAAAAAAATTTTTAAAAAATAAATCAAATATTAAGATATGTGTCTTAGGGTTAACTTATAAATATGGAGTATCTGATACAAGAAATTCGCAAAAAATACTAATTTATCAAAAACTAAAAAAAAAATATAAGAAAACATACGCATTTGATCCATTTTTAAAAGATAAAGGTTATAAGAATAAAATAGACTATAAAAACAGTGATTATTTTTTATTCTTAACTAAAGGAAATACATTTAAAAAAATTCATAATCGAGTAAATAAAAAAAAAATTATAGATCCTTTTTTTTATTATTCGAATTAATAAAAAATTTTTTTAATACATCTATAATGAGAAAAAAAAGTAAAATTTCTACAGTATTTTTTCATTTTAATTTTTTTTTTATATAAAATATCTTCGCTTGAATTGTAAAATTCAAAAAATTTTTCTGCAAGGCTTCTCCAATCATCATTTTTAAACAAAAAGCCTCTTGTTGAATGATCTAAAATTTCTGAAGGACCAGTATTCGAGTCTGCAGCAATAACTATTTTGTTTAAAGAACCCGCTTCAATTATAGAAAAACCTGGATCTTCATATAAAGAACTGGATATAAAACATTTAGATCTAGAAACATAACTAAAGATATTTTTTTTAAAACCTAATAAAAAAACTTTATTTTCTAAATTATATTTTTTTATATAATTTTCTAATTTTTCTCTTTCTTCGCCTTCACCTAATATAACAAGTTTTAAATTTGGTTGTTTTTTGTTAATTTCATTAAATGATTTGATTAAAAGTGAAAAGTTTTTTTGTCTTGTAAGTCTTCCTACACTTAAAATAAAACTTTCGTTAAGTAGTGATTTTTCTATGCTTTCATTTTTTTTATAAGCAATTTTTTTAATTGATATTACAGGATCATAAAGTAATTTGAGTTTTTCTTCTGGGAAAATTTTCAAATTTTTTAAATTTTCATAAGTTATTTTGGTCGGACAAGTCACTACTTCTATTTTTTTTGAAAATTTTGACCAGAAAAATCTCCGTATAAAATTTAATTTAGGAGTTCCTGATATTCTTATAATTAATTTTGTTTTAAAATTGAAAATTGAAAATATTAAAAGCGGTAATGAAATTATTAAATGTGCAATTAAAAATTCAGGTTCTTCTTTTTTTAGTAGTTTCCTTAATTTATTAAAACTTAAGACAAAAATTAATATTTGAGAAATTCTGCTATAAAAATATCCACCCTTTGGAAGGTATTTATAAAATTCCTTTTTATAAAGACTTATAATATCCAGGTCCTTTGTTTTATTTTTTTGAGATAGCCATTCGCCTGTTGAATCAATTATAGATGGTTTAAAAGTTGTTTCTTTATCAAACATTAATATTGACCTTACTGAATTTAATACCGCATCAATTGTTGCAATATTTGATAGGAACGGTGACCAATAAAAAATTTTCATTTTTTAAAATTATTTACAATAGTTTTGATTAAAAAATAAGGTACTCTATAGCCTGGTATTGAAGCAATGTCTCCTTTATAAAGTGTTTTTGTATTCCAACCAAAGCAAAAAATAATAAAGAATAAAATTAATATTGTTTTAGTCGAAAAATATTTTTTAGTAATCAAATCTAATTTTTTATAATTTAATTTTATTTTATTAATATGTATTAAAAAAAAAGTAGAAATTATAAAATAAAAATACGAAATATTTGTCCATCTTCCCCAATCTAAACCCATCATATAAAGCACTAATATTGGCAATATTAAAATTATAAATATTTTAAAAATATTAATTTCTTTATTCCCAATATGATAAATAGAGTTTTTTAATAATAAGAATAATGGAAAAAAACCAATGAGAAGAACCAACGAATATCTAAGAACATATGAATATTTAATATCTCTAAATAAAGAATTAAAATTTTCTTTTATACTTGTATCAAGGTAATTAAGTGACATGTAACAATTTTCATTAAAATTTAATTTTAGATAACTGCACATGAGCTTCTCATTATTTGTCGTATAATCCTGGCTAATTATAAAATACAAAACTATAAAAAAAATTGAATATGAATAAAAATGATTTAAAAGCAAGTTTGGCTTAAATTTTTTTATATTTTCTACATATCTAGATGCAAAACAAAAAACATAAAATGGAATAAAAAAAATTATTGGTTCCCAAATTAAACTTAAAATAGGCAGTGTTAACAATAGATAAAAATTTGACAAATTCGGATTATTTTTTTTTTCAAGAAAAAAAAGGTAAACATAAAAATGAGAAAAAATTAAAATTTCTTTTCTAGCTAATATTTCTAGTTCAGCCACATGATAAATTAAAAATAAAGGGCAAAAAATAATTAATAATAAAATATAGTTAATTTTTTTTATTTTTTTAAAAAAATAGAATGTAAGTGTTAGAAAAATCCCATAAAACAAAGACTGAAATAAGAAAATAATAAATCTGATTGGAAGGTCCAATTTATTCGAGAAAAAAATAAATATTTCTCCTGTAAGACCTCTTCTTGTAAATCCACCCTTATAATTTACCATCCACTCTGAAATAGTAGAGTCCAGCCCGCCATTGTGTTTGTAATAAAGATGATATACTCCAGCTATTCCTAAAAAAATTAAATATAATTTAAAATAAAAAAAAAAATTATATATTTTTGTACTTTGATTTATCAATTTTTATTCTCAGAATATGATTTCATATTATTGTATTTTTTTTAAACCATTATAAATATTATTTTTTCTTGGCTGAAAATATATATCCAACAGGATATATATTTTTAGGATCAGTTTTCATAAAAAATAATAAAATTTTATCTAATAGTATAACCAATCCTAAAAATAACTGATAAAATAAAGGAATGAACTTAAAAATACCCCTTAATAAAGAAAAACTTGCCAAAAAAGGACCGGTGCCGAGTTCTTTAACTTTTATATTTTTGTAATTCGACTGTTTTAAAGAAATTTTTATAAAATCCTTAGTATATCTAGAGTAATCTTTTGGTGCTCCATGAATTCTGTAAAGAAATGGAGTTGAGCCAATAATTTTACCATTTTTTTTTAATAATAAGTTGGTATTTTTTAAAGCTTTTTTTAAATCTGATAAATGCTCTAAAACATTAAATATTACAACATTATCATATTTTTTTTTATGTAATAATTTTTTTTCTAAATTAATTTTAATTATATTATTATTTTCTGAACTTAAATTAGAAAAAGTTGATTTATATGAAAGATGCTTAACTTCTAAAAAATTTTTATCAATTTTTGAATTTGCGCCAAATTCAATACATTTACCAATTAACCTTTCCTTTTTGAATTCTTCTATTTGTAGTGTCCTTAGGATACTTTTATTTAAAAAAAACAAACTAAAATAATTCATTATTTACCATTTTCAAAATTATCTGCCTTATATTAAATTTTGGTTTCCACTTCAGCTTTTTTTTTGTTAATCCTATGTCAGCCTTATATCCTCTGATATCTATATTTCTTTTATATTTTTTATCACCTGTAATTAAATTTTTTTTATTTAATTTTAACAATTTAAATACCTCATTGGTAAATTCTCTTAAAGAATGAACTTTTCCCGATCCTATAATCAAATCTATTGGTTTACTTCTTTGCATCATTAACCACATTGCTTTTACGTATTCTGGCGCCCATCCCCAGTCTCTGAATATATCAACATTACCTAACCTTAATTTTATACTCTTGTTTCTTTTTATTTTAAGTGCCGTATCAACAATTTTTTTGGTGACAAATTCTTTAGATCTTAAAGGAGACTCATGATTAAATAAAACCCCTGTACAACAATAAATATTATATTTTTCTCTATAAATTTTTACAAGCCAGTAAGCAGCTGCTTTTGATACTCCATATGGACTTTGAGGTTCTATTTTAGAATTAATATTATAATAATTTTTTTTATTATCTCCATAAAACTGACCTGAGCCTGCATTAAATAATCTGGATTTATATTTTTTATGTTTTAAAGTTTGTAAAATATTTAAAATTCCCACCGCATTGCTTTTAAGTGAAATTTCTGGAGTTACAAAAGATTTTACTACAGAAGAGTCTCCTGATAAATAATAAATTTCATTTATTTTTGAATTTAAAACTTTTTTGCAAAATTTTAAATCAGTAGCTTCACCTTTTAATATAATAATTTTTTTAATTATTTTTAATTTTTTTAATCTATATAAATTTTTTTTTGATTTATTTCTTGTCGTGCCAAGTACTCTGTATCCTTTTTGTAATAAAAAATGAGATAAATAAGCACCATCTTGACCTGAAATACCAAAGATAATTGCAGTTTTTTTATATTTCATATACTTAGTTTGAAATTATTTTTAATACTTTTAATATACTTATTAAACCAATTTTTTATGAGTAAAACATTAATATTTACTGCTACTTATAACGAAAAAGATAATATAAGAAAACTTATTGAAAAATTAAATAAACTTAACGTTGATATAGATATACTTGTTATTGACGACAATAGCCCTGATAAAACTTGGGAGATTTTAAAAGAATTAGAAAAAAATACATCAAACTTAAAAGTAATTGTTAGAAATTATAAATCTGGCCTAGATACTGCTCACAAGCTAGCATTTGACCACGCAAAAAATGAAAATTACGAAAAATTTATTTCAATGGACGCTGACCTTTCTCACGACCCTGATGAGATACCTAAAATGATAAATATATTAGATAAATTTTCTTTTGTAATTGGCTCAAGATATATAAAAGGTGGAAAATGCGAAATGAGTGGCTACAGATTATTACTTAGCATAATAGGAAATAAATTTATTAAAAAAATTCTAGGATTAAAATGTAACGAATTCACTACATCATATAGAGGTTTTAATCTCGTAAAACTAGAAAATTTTAATTTAAATATGATAAAATCAAAAGGTTACAGTTTTTTTATGGAAACAATTTATAGATTGCATAAGCATGGTGTAAATATTTATGAAATTCCAATTCATTTTAAAAATAGACGACATGGAAGTTCAAAGATTCCTGGAATTGAAGTTTTCAGAACATTAAAAAATTTGTTCATTTTATATTTAAAAAAATAGATTAATTAAATGAAATCAAAAAATATAATTAATTTTTGTTCAGTTCTTGTTTTTTTATCACTTATAATTTCCTTAATATATGCAAACTACAACATAAAGAATTTTGATAAAAATGTAAAAAATGACAATGACCAATCAATTCATTTAATGATAAAAAATGACACTTTTAGATATTTTTCTCATGGATATGTAATTAAAGAACAATTAAAACAAAAAAAAGATTACTTTCAAACAGGTGGAAATAATTTTACTAAATATCTATATCCCCGAATTATAGCACTATATTATCTAATATTTAATTATGATCTATACGAAAATTCTGAAAAAAATATAATCAAAACAGGTATACATAAAAATTTTCTTTTTATACAAGTTTTATTCTATTATTTAAGTGTATTTTTTTTATATCTTCAATTAAGAAAAACAATTGAATATAAGTTTTTATTTTTTTCTTTATTATTTCTTTGTATTGAACCAACAATACTTCAATATCATGGTTCGTTCTGGTCAGAATCCATTTTTTTTTCATTTCAAATTTTAATAATGAGCTTGATAATAAATAATAATTTTTCAAATTATCGACTTTTAATTCTTGGAATAATTTTATCTCTTTTGGCATTACAAAGAACAAATGGCTTTTATTATTTAATACCAGTTATATTATACTTTTACTTTTCGAAAGATTTTAGTTTTATAAAAAAAATATTTTTTTTATTAATAGGATTTAGTTTATTAATTACTACAGTTAGTTATCATAATTATAAAATATCGGGAAAATTTTTTATTGTTCCACTTGAAACAAAATCTGTACTACATGCTTACGTGGTACCAAATATACTCAGTAAAAAAGATTTAGATTTAGAGAAAAAAAATTTTTTTAAAATGATCGAAAGGGAACAAGTTTTTGTAAATTACAATGAATTAGAAAGTAGTCATTATGCTAGATATTCGTTTATTTTTTGTGAAAATTTTGATGAAGGAAATAGAAATTTAGAATATTTAAAAATTTGTAAATATTTTCATGAAAGATCAAAAGAAATAATTCTATCAAATCCAATAAAATTTATTAAATTTGTAGCTAAAAAATCTTTAAGTTTTGTTTTATTAAATCCTTTTCATATTTACTCAGATCATAAATTTTTATCAAGTGAGAGTTATTATAACAGTGATTTACATCAAAAATTAATTCCGTATAGAATTATATATAGTTTATTAATTTATTTAATTTGTTTTATAGGTCTTATTGAACTTTATAAAAAAAAGGAAAATAAATTAATATTATATATATTGATTTCTTCTATTTACTTTTTTTGTATTTTATCATGGCATGGAAATAATAGATATTTTACTCCAATTTTAATTTATATCTCAATATTATTTGGATATGGTATAAATGGTTTTTTAGATTTTTTTATGAAAAAAAATATAAATTTTAAATAAATATTTATGAAAACATTAATAGTTGTTCCAACATATAACGAAAGAAAAAACATATCTATACTTTTTGAAAAATTAATAAGGTTGGTTAAATCAAATTTTGAAATTCTGGTTATAGATGATAATTCTCCTGATGGAACGTATAAAGAAGTTTTAAAATATCAAAAAAAATACAAGTTTATAAAATTAAAAGTTAGAAAAAAAAAACTAGGAATAGGATCTGCACATAAATTTGGAATTAAATATGCTGTAAAAAAAAAATTCAAGATACTTATTACAATGGACTCTGATGGAACTCATGACCCAAAATATATAAAAAAAATTTTATCCAAAATTAAAAAATTTGATCTTATAACAACAAGTAGATTTAAGAGTAAAAAATCATTAAAGAATTGGCCACTTTTAAGAATAGTTTTAACTAACATAAGACATTTATTGATTAAATTTTTTTTAGGTATGCCGTTTGATGCATCTGGAGCATATCGTTGTTACAATTTAAAAAAAATAAAATATAAGGATATTTTATTAGCAAAAGATAACGGATATTCTTTTTTTTGGGAAAGTATTTTTATTCTTCATAAAAAAAATTACTCAATTTACGAAGTTCCAATTGAACTTCCGTACAGAAAAATTGGTTCATCTAAGATGAGATTTAAGGATATATTGTTTGCAATTATTTATCTAATAAATATATCCTCAAATAGATCTAAATATTAAACAATTTCAATATCTGGTAGAGGAAAAATTAATTTACCACCTTCATTTAAATAATTTTTTTCTTTTTGAATTATAAAATTTTTAAAATGCCATGGCAAAACTAACATGTAATCTGGCTTATATTTTTTTATTTCTTTTTCACTCATTATTTTAATTAAACTTCCTGGGGTATATTTGTTATTTTTATCTATATTTACATCAACGATAAATTTAATATCATCTGAATTTAATCGACAATACTGCAATATTACATTTCCTTTGGTAGATGCTCCATATCCTATTACTTTTTTTTTCATGTCTGATAAATTTGATATTAAGTCTTTTAATAATTTTTTATGTTTTTGAACACTTTTAAAAAATTTTAAATGAGTAGATGAAGAATTATAATTAAACATCTCTTCTTTCCATAGTAACCAGTTTACTATTCTTGAGTATTCAGTATATTTTGCTTTTTTTTTTGAAACTGTTATTGCAAAACTTCCTCCATTAATATCATTAAATTCTAAATCAACTATTTTAAATCCTACTTGATCAAATATATATTTTATTGTTTTTAAAGAATAGTATTCCAAGTGTTCATGACAAATTGTATCGTACGAAATATTTTTAAGCATTAATGGCATATAACTTTGTTCTAGATGCCAAATGCCATTATCATCTAAACATTCATGAATATCTTGAGCAAATTTAATTGGTGAAGGTAAATCGTAAAACATTGAAATAGATGTAATAATTTTTGCTTTTTTATTTTTAATATATTTAAAAATTTTTTTTGAATCAAAAAAATCGGATACAGTAATTATATCTTTATGATAAAATTTTTTAAGTTTTTTAATAGTTGGATCAACTCCAATTAACTTATTTGATTTTTTAAAATTTGATAAAAATGTACCATCATTGCTGCCAATATCTATAACGGTATCATTGGAGCCTAAATTTGAAATTTTCTTTAATTTTTCTGACTTTATTTTTAAATGTTTAATCATATGAGGATTTAGAGATGATAGATAACCATAATTTTCGCCATACATGATGTTGACATTGAAAGAATTTTCTAATTGTAGAAGACTACATTTTTCACACATAACCATGCTCAATTCTCCTCTTGGAACATTTTGTGATTTAATTTTTGGAAATATCCCTGTTAAATATTGATTTCCTAAACTATATAACTTTTTAAGAGCTTTGCTTGAACATGATCTACAATATTTTATTTTCATTATTTTATTTTGAATTTGTCATAAATTTTTAATGTTTCATTGGTGCATTTTTCCCAACTGTAATTTTCAGATTTATTTTTTCCTAATAATTTTAACTCTTTAATCCTTGAATTTGAATAAATTACTTCTTCAACTTTTTCTTTAAAATTTTCTAAGTTTGTTGGATCGAAATATTCTGCTGCTTCACCAGCTATTTCTTCAAATATTTGATTTTTTGAACAAATAACTGGACATTCATTTGCCATTGCTTCAACTAATGGCAAACCAAATCCTTCATAAATTGATGGAAATATAAATACTTTTGATGATCTGTATAATTGGTATAGTTCTTTATCATTTCCTTCTTTATGAATAACTTTGTTATCTAATTTTAATTCACTTATTATTTTTCTTTCATTATTTGTAAGCTTTCCACCACCAAATAAAACTATATTAAAATCTTTCTTAAGTTTTTCTGAAAAAGAATAACCTTTTAAAAAAAATTCAAAATTTTTGTATTTTTCTCTTGAGCCAACATAAAGTATATAGGGTTTTTGTTTGTTTATTGTTTTATATTCATCTGCATTTGATAAGGCATGATTAGAACCTAAATAAACAACTGATATTTTATTTTCATTTATATTATAAAATTTTATCAAATCATCTTTAGTTTTTTTAGAAATAGAAATGATGTGATCTGCCATCATAAGACTTTTAAATTTAGGAAAAATTTCATTATTTTTTTTTATAGCTAGTTTTTCATGTATTAAATCATAAACTGTTATGATTAAAGGTATATTTTTCTTGTTAATACTTTCATTATAATAAGTTGAATGTATTAAGCTTGGTTTATAGTTATGTACCGCGTGTTTAAAAAAAAAATTATTAAATTTTTCAAACAAAAAAGATGTTTTAGGAATTTTTTTTTTTAAATGAATGCCAATAATTTTTTCTCTTTTTATTTCATTTTTTAAATATGTATTTTGATAAAAAGGAGCAATTATTTTAAAATCAATCTTTTGATATTTTTGCATATTTTTAATTATATTTACAAAATATCTTGAAATTCCTCCATATTTTTGTGACCAAAATATTTTATGATCATAAATTATTTTCATTTTAAATTATTTTAATAAATCTTTAATTTTAGTAATTTTTTTTTTTTGATTAGATAAATCTACTACTTCACATTCACCAATTTCTTCAATTTTATTTTTTCCACTTAAAAAGTTTAACCTGCCAGCTTTATCTCTGCTTTCTCTAAAATTGACATCTGAAACTATTGAAGTTTTATTAATTTCTATTTCAGGAAAGTATTCTTCTTTTGAGTAATTTTTAGAAATAAAAAAAGCATTTGTTCTCATTAAATTAGTTCCAATAAAATAATAATTTTTCTTTTCCATTATATTTATGGCAGCTTTTAGAGACATACCAAAACACAAATTTGAATAATGATATGTTGTTCTATTAAAATTATCTATATTCGGAACTGTAATTTCTAATTTTTCACCAAAGTTCGCATTAAACTCTACAATAGCAATCTTAGAAAAGTTTGATGGAAGTTTCTCCAAAATCCAATAATCTATACCATCAATATCTATACTGAATAAGTCAATATTATCTATAAAATTATTTTCTTGGAGTATGTTTAAAATATTTTTGCTATCAACATAATTTTCTATTACTTTTAAATCACCTGTCCACATTTTAATATTTTTTGAAACTTTTTTTTCTAATTCATTTACGCAATCAATTATAAGACCTTTGGGAGAACATCTTTCATAGATAAATCTTGTATTTGACTCAGAATAGTCTCCTACTCCAATTTCTATAAATTTTGGTTTAATAATTTTTAAATTATGTAATAAAAAATCTATTATTCCATCTTCTCCACTTTGTGAGAAAACTTTATATTCTATGTTATTTAAATTTTTAAGATTTGCATAATTTTTTCTGTGGATAATTATATTTGAATGACCATCCGAAAATTGTTTTTTTTGCAAATAACTTTTAAAAAATCTATTTATTAATGATTGAAATATTTTTTTCATTTAAATTTTATTCTTATAAAATACTAAAGAAAGATTTTAAATTATCAAGAAAACTTGTTTAGTTAAGGAATTTTTTATTGTATTAAAGATAAAAAATAAGATATTAAATTTATAGTATTTGGAAATTTTAATTTTTTAAAAAAAACTTAAATATTTAAAATGAAACATTCAGAAATTAAAATTGGTTCAGAAAAAAGTTTTGGAATAATATTCTCTTTATTTTTTTTAATCATAGCTTTTTATCCATTAATGAAGGGTGGAGATATAAGAATATGGTCTCTTATAACATCCTTAGTTTTTCTTACCTTAGGACTAGCAAATTCAAAAATTTTAATTCCTTTAAATAAATTGTGGTTTAAATTTGGATTGTTTTTAGGAAAGATAATTACTCCTTTGATAATGGGTTTCATATTTTTTTTAGTTGTGACACCAATAGGATTACTAATGAAATTATTAAAAAAAGATTTATTAAATTTAAAATATAATAATGATAAATCTTATTGGATTAAAAAAGATGGGCCTAAAAGTAAAATGAAAAATCAATTTTGATATGAGTTTTATAATAGAATTTTGGGAGTTTTTGAAAGTAAGAAAAAAATATTGGCTTCTTCCAATAATAATTATTCTTTTTCTACTAGGAGGGTTGATTGTTTTAACTCAAGGTTCAGCAATAGCTCCGTTTATTTACACAATTTTTTAAAGTGATTTCGATATTAGGTATTTCTGCATTTTATCATGATAGCGCAGCATGTATATTAAAAGATGGAAAAATTATTGCTGCCGCTCAAGAGGAAAGATTTACAAGAAAAAAACACGATCCAAGTTATCCGTATCATGCAATTAAATTTGTATTAAATTACTCAAACTTAAAATTAAGTGAAGTTGATCAAATAGTTTTTTTTGAAAAACCTTTTTTAAAGTTTGAAAGATTATTAGAGACTTATGTTGCATTTGCGCCTAAAGGATTTATTTCTTTTGCAAAGGCAATGCCTTTGTGGATTAAAGAAAAACTTTTTCAAAAAAATTTTTTATTTAATAAACTTAAAACTCACGATAAAAATTATAAGTCTGATAAAAATATATATTTTTCAGATCATCATTTAAGTCATGCCGCCAGTGCTTTCTTTCCTTCTCCATTCGAAGAGGCAATAATATTGACAGCAGATGGTGTCGGAGAGTGGGCTACGACAACCGTTGCAGTTGGAGAAAAAAACAGTCTTGAGATAAAAAAAGAAATTCATTTTCCACATTCTCTTGGACTACTTTACTCTGCATTTACATATTACACAGGATTTAAAGTAAATAGTGGTGAATATAAGTTAATGGGTTTAGCACCATATGGAAATCCTATTTATGAAGATAAAATAAAACAGCTAGTAGATATAAAAGATGATGGAACATTCAGACTTGATCAAAAATATTTTAATTATGCGACTGGACTAACAATGACAAATGATAAATTTAATGAATTGTTTGGTCATAAGCCTCGTAATCCCAAAAATCAAAAAATAACTCAATTTCATATGGATATTGCTGCTTCAATTCAAAAAGTTACTGAAGAAATAATGATTAAATTAGCAAAAGCTGTTCATAAAGAATATGGATCTAAGAATTTGTGTTTAGCTGGAGGAGTCGCATTAAACTGTGTTGCCAACGGAAAAATTCTCAAAGAAAAAATTTTTGATAATATTTGGATCCAACCTGCTGCTGGTGATGCTGGTGGTTCATTAGGAGCAGCTTTAGCTTTATGGCATATAGAACATAATAACAAAAGAAATATAAACGCAAACGATGATATGAAAGGTTCATTTTTAGGCGCCGAATTTAATCAAGAGCAAATTGAAAAAGAATTAAAATCTTTAGGAGCTAATTTTGAAACTTTTAATTACAATGACGTAATAAATAAAACCTCAAATTATTTATCTAATGAAAAAGCAATAGGTTGGTTTCAAGGAAGAATGGAATTTGGTCCAAGAGCTTTGGGGGGTAGATCAATTTTAGCAGATTCAAGATCTGATAAAATGCAAAAAAATCTTAATTTAAAAGTAAAGTATAGAGAAAGCTTTAGACCTTTTGCTCCATCAATTTTAAAAGAAGATTTAACTGATTGGTTCGACATAAATATAGAGAGCCCATATATGCTTTTGGTAGCTAATGTTAATTCTAAAAAAAAAATTGAAATGAATGATAATCAAAAAAAACTTTTTGGAATAGATAAATTAAATATCAAAAGATCAGAGATTCCTGCGGTAACACACGTAGATTATTCAGCAAGAATTCAAACTGTGAACAAAAATACAAACAAATGTTATCATGATTTGATTTCAAAATTTAAAGAAAAAACTGGCTGTCCTGTATTAGTTAACACATCTTTTAATGTTAGAGGAGAACCAATTGTAAATACACCAACTGATGCATTTAATTGTTTTATGGGAACAGAATTAGATTATCTTGTGATTGGAAACTGTATTTTAGATAAGACTAAGCAAGACCCTAAACTTAAAAAAGACTATACAAAAAAATTTGAATTAGATTAATTTAGTCAATATGAAAAAAAATACTTTGGCTTGGATAATTACAACTAAAAACATAAATGAATTCATATCACCTCATAAATTTATGATCGAAAAGATTTGTGAAAATTTTGATGAATTAATGATTTTAAATTTAATTAAATTAAAACTTTATGATGATTATAGTTTCATCAATTCAAAAAATGGAAGGAATAAATTTTTTGATGAAAATAATTTATTTCGAAATAAAATTAAAATCCTTGAGCCTGAGAATGAAAACGAGCTTGAGCTATTTTTAAAAAATAAAAAAATAATTGGAATTAATAATATAGGTAAATCTTTTTCAGATTTAAAAATTCATTTGATTTTAAAAAAAAATAATATCAAAATGATTCATTTTGGAAATATTGGAAATCAACAATTTACCCAAAAAATTTTAAAAGGAAATATAATAAAAGGTTTAATATTTGGTTTAAAAACTAAAATATCAAAAAAAATAATAAACTTATTAAGTATCTTTAATATTGTTCCTAAAAATGAAATAAACTTTTCTTCAAATTTAAATATTTTAAAAAGTATTGAAGAATCAAAAATAAAAAAATTTCTTTATAAAAAAAAATTATTTTATTCAAAAAAGATTGAAATAGTTAACAGTAGAACTCATGACATTTTTTATGAGCAAAAAATAAATACTATGGAAGAAAGTCAAATTACATACCTTGATTTTAATTTAAATCATGAATTTCAGATAAGCCTAAGAGGAAATCTTGAAGAATCTCATATTAATAGATACTACGAAAACATAATTAAATTTTTAAAAGATATTTCAAAAGTTTTGGATAAAAAGGTAGTAGTTTGTATACATCCAAGAGACAACCTTGATGATAAAAAAAAAATTTTTAAAGATTTCGAAGTATTTCAAAACGTAACTAGAGAAAATATTGTTAAATCATATTTGGTAGTTTTTTTTGAATCCAGTGCAATTATTGATGCAGTTTTAATGAAAAAAAGAATATTGACGCTTACCTCTGATGATTTAGATGAAAACATGCTTAATGGGAGTAATATTTATAGAGATCAATTAGGCATATCACAAATGAATATTGAAAATTATAATAAATTAAATAAAGACGAATTTATAAATGAGTTGAACAATAATATTAACAATTACGATACTTACATAAAAAAAAATATAAGCCCCGATGGAAATAAAATTGGATATAAAAAAATTTTTAAAATAATTAAAGAAGATCTTTTTTCTAATTAATCCAAATCCGACAAAGTTTTTTTAATTTTATCAGCTATTATTTTATATCCAGCTGGAGACATGTGTGTTCCTTTGGGTGCATAAGCTAAATTTCCGAAAGAATTAATTTCTTCAGTAAAATCAATAAAATTTACGTTAACCTTAGTAGTATAATCTTTTAATTCCTTTCTAAATGTATTTGTTAATGGATTTGGTTCCCAGTATGAACTATTGGTTATAAATCCTATAATAGGTTCACAATTAAAATCTATACAAGTTTGTTTTAAAGTATTTATAGAATTTTTTGTTGTAGAAGAAAGTTTAAAAAAATATTTATTATAAATTAACGAAATATACATACGCATAGTTGGTAAACTCAAATATCGCATACCTCTAATAAATACATTAGGTCTTTCACCCGGAAGAGGAAGTGAAATATCATTTATTATTTTCTTTGCAAAATTTATGCTATTTAAAATTTCAATAGATAATTCAATTTCTGATTGATTACTTAAGTATCTTTTTTCAAGATCTTTAATTTTTAGATTTTTTTCAAAAAAATCACCATTATCTTCAGTAAAATCATTAACATAAAATAATTGAACTACAAAATCTGGTTTTATTTTCGGAATAAATATTCTTGATAAAGCAGAATAAATTGCTGGATTATTACCATCAAGACCTAAATTATATGTAACATATTCCTTAAAGTGGCTAGATATATTTTCATTTTCTTTGACACATGCTCCCTGAGTAAATGAGTCACCTATAAAAATAATTTTTTTTTCTAAGTCATTTATTTTATTCCAAACTAAATCATTGTTTCTAAAGCCTAATCTGTCAGTTTTAAATTTAATTAAACCATATCCTTCATTACAATAATAAACTTTTGTATTGGGTTGCCCGCTAATAGGGATAATGTCTAATTTCTTAGAAAATTTTCTTAAATTATTATTATTTGCATACAAATAAGGATAAATTATAAATTCATATCCATTTTCTTTTGCCTCTTTAAGATACTTTCTATCCTCATTTTGTTTTCTATCAGTAATAACTTCATTGGATAGCTTATAACTTTTGTATTGATGTAAGTGAAAAAAATAATCAAATATGATTAAAAGCCCATAAATGAAGAGTGCTGTCCCAAAAAACATTAGTAATTTAAATAAGTTTGTTTTATTATTCATCATAAATTATTCAGAACATAGCGAAATTTATAAATAATTATATATTAAAAATATTCAATAAACCCATTTTTGATAAATAGAGTTTCTTATTTTCATTAATTTAATAAAAATAATTTCAAATGTTTGATGTTTTGATATAAAAAATATATATCATTTTTAATTATATATAATGAGCAAATATTTAAATGTTTTATGCACAAAAAAACAAAGAAAAATGCTTTTTCTTTTACTTTTTGCATCTTTAATTTCCGTTTTCTTTGAATTTATAAGTATTGGATCAATTCCTGTATTTGCAAGCATTTTAATTGATAGCACTCAAGATAATTATTTATCAAGATTAATTAATTTAGATTTTTTAGAAAACTTAAATCAAAAAGATTTGTTGCTTTATGGTTCAATAATTCTTGGCATAATTTTTTTAATAAAAAATTGCTTTTTTTCAGCTCTTATTTATTTTGAAGGAAAATTGATCAAATCAATTAGAATCACTTTGGGAGATAGATTATTTAGAACTTACCTTGATAAAGAATATAAATTTCATTTAAAAACTAATCCATCTATACTTTTAAGAAATGTCTCTGGAGAAGTAAGTAAGACAACAACAGTTTTATTAAATTTTCTAAAACTTGCAAGGGAAGCTTTAGTTTTATTTGCTATATTTCTTTTATTAATACTTAGCGATTTTGTTATTTCATTCTCAATATTTTTTTTTATGGCTTTTTTTGTAATCATATTTTTTAGACTTACAAAAAAAATAATAGAAAAAAATGGAAGATTAATTCAAAAAATAAACGCAATACAAATTCAACATATAACTCAAAGTTACAATGCAATTAAAGAAATAAAAATGTTAAATAAAGAGGACTATATTAATAAAGCTACAGTCAAGAATATGCATGAATTTGAAAATCCCTATTTAGTAAATTATTTTTTAACATCATTACCAAGACTCTTTCTGGAAACTCTATTAGTTTTTGGACTAACATTGATAACTCTTTTGCTCATAGGCTTAAATCAATCTTTGCTCTCAATTTTTCCAACTTTGACACTTTTGGTAGTTGCTGCTTTAAGATTAATTCCTTCATTTAATGGAATATCAAGTGCTTTAGCAAATATTAAAAACTATAGACCATCATATAAACTTGTGTATTCAGATCTCTTAAATGGATTGAAAGAAAAAGATGAGATTAATATAAATAATAAAAATTTAAGTTTTGAAAATAAAATTGGATTAGAAAATATTAATTTTGCTTACGAAGATAAAAAAAGTTTTCAATTAGAAAAAATAAGTTTAATTATAAATGTAGGTTCAAAAATTGGAATTGTAGGTAAATCAGGATCAGGCAAAAGCACGTTTATAAATCTTATCACCGGTTTGCTTAAGCCCGACCATGGATCAATTTTAACTGATGGCGAAGATATAAAACAAAATATAAAAAAATGGCAAAGTTTAATAAGTTATGTACCTCAAGATATTTATCTTCTAGATGACTCCATTAAAAAAAATATTGCAATAGGAGAGCTTGAAGAAAAAATTGATAAAGCAAGACTTAGTCTTGCTATAAAATCATCTGAACTTACTGAATATATAAATGGATTACCAGAAGGATTGGATACTATAGTTGGTAATAGAGGTGTTAGAATTTCTGGTGGCCAAAAACAAAGAATAGGTATAGCAAGAGCTCTTTACTTTAATAGAAAAATTTTAATTTTAGACGAAGCCACAAACTCTTTAGATGAAAAAAATGAAAAGAAAATCTTGAACAATATAATGGCTGAATATCAGTCAAAAACTATAATTTGTATTGCACACAATAATGAGATTTTTCAAAAATTTGACCAAATATTAAATTTTGATGAAGGAAAAATAACCAAAAAAGGTACCTACAAAGAAGTAGTATTAAATTAAATAAAGTAAAAAATGGGCAAAATACCTTGATGTTCAAGTATTGAACAATTTTAAAAAATTTATTAAGATCACTTGTTTTTTGATAAAAAATATTTAAACATTGTATATATGGCAAATGTAATTATTATTAGACCTATATCCGAAAGTTGGTCTGGAGAACTGTATAAAAGAGCTTTGAGTATTCCGCATGGACCACTCACGTTATCTGCCCATTTAATTGATAAGGGCTATGATCCTTTAATTATAGATGAAATTGCACTTACAGAAATGATTGAAACAGAAATTTCCGATATTGCAAAAAACAAATTAAAAGATTCCCTTAAAAAAGAAAAACCTATTTGTGTTGGTATTTCTAGCATGACTGGTGAACAAATTAGAAGAGGTAAAATGTTTGCAAATATGATCAGGGAATTTGATGAAAAAATTCCAATAGTTTGGGGAGGCGCTCATCCATCTTTATTGCCTGAAATGACGATTGAAGACGAGACAGTGGATCTTATTTGCACAGGAGAAGGGGATATATCTTTTCCAATTTTAGTCAATGAATTAAAAAAGAATGGAACTGGTGATTTGTCAAAAGTTCCGGGTTTAGTTTATAAAGACAAAAATAACGAAATACAAAAAACTAAACAGCCTCCTTTATATAGAATGGATGATATGCCACCTTTTCCATATCATTTATTAGATATGGAACTTTACATAAAAAATATTAAAAAAAAAGATATAACCAGATATTTTGAAATAAATTCTTCGAGAGGATGCCCATATAAATGTTCATTTTGTCTAAATTCAAAAGAAGGAATTCCGTATACAAAAGCTAGATCAAGCAGAATAATTCAAGAAATGGTTCGCCTGAAAGAAGAATATAAAATTGATGGTATTTCTTTTAATGACGAAAATTTCATTTTAAACAAAAAAAGGATTGAAGAAATTGCACAAGCAGCGATTGACATGAATTTGAATTTAAAAATGAGAGGCGGTGGAAGAGTTGAGCTTTTTTTAAAATTTGACGATAGATATTTAGAACTTTTTAAAAAGGCTGGATTCTATCACTTTGCATTAGGTGTTGAATCTGGATCCAATAAAACTCTAGCATCAATAAATAAGCAAATTACAACTGAACAAATTTTCGAAGTAATTGATGCACTTGTTAAACATAAATTTCAATCGACTTATAATTTTATTGCAGGGTTTCCTAACGAAACAATTGATGATTTTAAAGAAACTTTAAGAACTATTTACCATATCTTTGAAAAATGTAAGTATATGGTTTATCCGGTTCCAGCTCCATCTTTTTATTGCCCTCTACCAGGAACGAAAAGTTTCGATGATGCAGTAGCATTAGGTCACACGGTTCCAAAAAGTTTTGAAGAGTGGACAGATGTTGATTATAATTTAAAAGAAATGGTATGGATTAGTAAAGAATTTCATAATTTTATAGTTGAAAGTAGAGAAATTATAAACAATATAAATATGAAATATACTGGAGAAAATGCAGTAATAACAAAAAATGATCTTAAACCTCTTGCTGATATAATGAACTAATTTCTTGTTCAATTTTTGAACAACTATTGACATATTAAAATTTTCTGATAATTTAAAAAAATACTGCTGGGAAATCTTTGCGAAAATCAAAGGCTGTTCCTGCAACGGTTAAAGTCCGAATACCATGCAGTAAAGTCCGATGTTGAATGATGGCCAGGAAAAGTCTAGTTCTTTAATTTTTACTAAACAGCGGCAATGATTTATTGAATTTCTTTATTTATAAAGAGGTTCATGTTTATGAAAGGTTGATGTTTATGATTAGATTATTAATTTGTTTATATATTGTTTTATCATCTTCATATTCTGTAATTGCTGATGAATTAAAGAAATGTGAATGGGATAATAGAGATGGTGACCCATGTATAACAATTTCAAAAACACCCAACACTTCTGAATATAATTTAAACTCAATAAATAAAATAGTTATTACGAAACAAGATATCAGAAATTCAGGAGCAACCGATACTATTGATATATTAAATATGATTCCTGGTTTAGATTTATTTCAATCAGGTCAAAAAGGTCAACAAACTTCTCTTTTTACCAGGGGATCAGAGTCAAATCATACTCTGGTTTTAATTAATGGAGTTCCCATAAATGATCAATCAGTAACAGATGGATTACATGATTTTGGTCAAGATTTTGTTCAAACAATACAAAACATAGAAATTTATAAAGGACCAAGTGGTGCACATTTTGGACCTAGTGCAATATCAGGAGCAATTAATTTTGTAACAGATATTGATTATGAGAATAGTTTAAATTTTAATGGTTTTGATAGTGAAAATAATTCAATTGATGGAAATTTTACTAAAATAACCAATAATGATTGGCATTTAAATATTAAAGGTGCAACAAATAATAACAAAACAAATAGTGCAATAGCGGATGGTAATGAAGATGATCAATCATTTAATATTCAAGCAAACGTTAATGCAGTTAAATGGATTAATGATAATTTAAAATTTAAATCTACTCTTTACTCAAGAAAAACAAAAACAGATTACGATGGAAGCTCTAGTGATGAAATTGGATATGTTGCTGATAATAAAATGTACACTTTCCAAAATGTTTTGGAACATAAAACTAAATCATCTGAAAATAATTTGGTAGTCCATTATCATAATTACGATAGAGAATATGAAAATGGGGGTTACTTAGATGAATATTACAGTGAGTCTATTTTTTTAAAAGGCGAAAGGAAAACCACATTTACAGATAATTTATCATTTGGTTTTGGAACTGAGTATAAATATGACTGGGGATATTTTGAAAATAGAGGAAGTTATAATGCTTCAACTAAAGGTCATATGAAAGATTTAGGATTGTTTGCAAATATTGGTCTGAAATTGACTAGAGATTCAAATTTGTCTCTACATATGAGATCTGATGACCACAACACAACAGAAAGAAATAATACTTATAAAATTAATATTAATAAAACTTTGAATAAAATAAATATGGGATTTACACATTCTACTGGTTTAAGAAATCCATCTTTATATGAACTTTATGGAACTGATAATTATGGAATCCAAGGAAACATAAACTTAAATCCGGAAAAAAGTAAAGTAAATGAAATATTTGGAAAATATAATTTTTCTGAAAATTTTTATATCTCTTCAACTGCTTATAGATCAAAAATATTCGACAGAATCGAAACAAATTCTGCGTATAGCCAACATGAAAATAAAATAATCGACTTAAATCAAGAAGGTTTAGAAAATGAAATAGTTTACAATTCAAAAAGTCAAAGTTTTTCTTTTTTTAATAATTTTTCAAAAAGTAGAAAAACAAATGGCCAAGCACAAAATAGAAGGCCAGATTTAAGTTATGGCGCTAAGTATTTAAAAAAATTTGATTTAAATAATTTAGGAAATTTTTTTTTAAATATAAATTATAAATATACAGGAAGTCACATAGACTATGATGGAGGTAATAAAAAAGTCAAAAGTACTGATATTGTTAATCTATCAATTTCAAAAAATTTTTTTGAAAACAATTTTTATATAAATATTACAAATCTTTTTGATGAAAACTATGAAAAACCAGCAACCTATAGTCAAGATGGAAGATTAATAAGATTTGGACTTAGAAGGAGTTTTTAATGATAAAATCTCCCTGTAATAAAGTTTGTAAATTAAATATAATAACTAAACTTTGTATTGGATGTCAAAGAACAGAATATGAAATATTTAATTGGAGTAATTTTGATAATATAAAAAAAAGAGAAATAATCTTAAAAATAAATAAAAGAAAACAACTATCTTTAAACCCTAAATCTAATTTAGTTTTGCAATTAAATAAAAATAATATATAAAAAGAATGTTCATTTATTGAACTAAAAAATATTACATATGAAAGAAGATCAAGATCATTTTAATGTTCTCAGAAAAATTGATTCAACGAAAGTTACTCAAAGAGAGCTTTCTTCTAAATTAGGTTTTAGTTTAGGAAAGCTTAACTACTGTCTAAAGTATCTTAAACAACACGGTTTAATTAAGATAGAAAGATTTAAAAAAAGTAAAAATAAAATGAATTATATGTATGTTCTAACTCCTCGCGGAATGAGAGCAAGAACTAAATTAACGATAGATTATATGAAATTAAAAATGAAAGAATACGACGAATTAAAAAAAGAGCTTGAAAATAAAACTAAAGACAAGAATTAAAGTAATTTCAACTTCTATTTAGCTATAGATATACCATCGATATGTTTTTTTTCTTTAGGAACAGGTAAATAAATATTTTTATCTTTTAAAAATTTTTCTAACTCCTCTACATTTTTATTTGGTTCATGGATTTGGCCATCAGTATCATATGGTCGATGTTTTATCCAATAATTAATATAATTCTCAGAATGTATATTTTCAGTTCCATATGTTAAAAAAATTGCATTTCTTGTATCACATTTTTCAGTAGGTGGTATTCCGGCGTGTAATAAGCTAGCAATAAAAAATATACAATCTCCAGAATTAGTTCTTATATTAATTCCAATCATTTTTTCAAAAATTTTTCTGATACTTATTATAAAAAAATTTTTAGAATTTTTTGTTTTATGATGAAATACTCTTAGCAAATTTGAAAAAGTAAAACTTTTTTTATGTGAATATGGAAGTACATTCAAACCTGACTTTACACTATCATATGGTGATAAATAAACACCAACTCTTACAATGTTAAATGTTTCTTTTTCTTTCCAATCCGCTCCTACTCCAAATACCCTGCATGGATTATCTCTATGCCATGCATAAGGAAATTTGTTGGACTCGTGCCTGGTTGCAGCTGAATACAAATACCTTATATTTTCGTTATTTAAAATTTTTTTTACTATTTTTAAAATTTTTTCATTTGCTATGATATCCCAGTATTCTTTGTAGTTATGTATACCTATAACTACATCTGCTCCAACTTCTTTGCTTGTATTTTTTATATGATTTTTATACTTTTGAATATCTTCAATAGAAATTACATTTCTAACTACGCAATATCCCTTTTCTAAAAAATCCTTATGATTAAAATTAATATTTTCCATTTAAATTAGTTATCTTAATATAAGTCAATCTTTGTCAAATTACAACTTGCTCAATATTTTTACTTATTTTTGAAAAAATATTTTTTTTTGTTTCAGGATTTATATTTTCAGTAATTTTGTGTCTTTTAATTCCAATATTATCAGTTTTGTGTTTGTTTTTAGAATTAGTTTCAATATATTTTTGCCAAAACAACTCATTATTTATCCCATATTTATTAAAAAATACTTGATTAGTTAAATCATAAAAATTTTTTTGATTTTTTATTAACTTTAATTCTGACCATTTAGATTTTAATAAAATTTTATATTCGTTAATTGAAGACCATTGATTTGATATATCAAATTTTGGACTCCAAAAAGTTGATTTGGAACAAATACTTTTAAAACCCATTGATGTACCTTCTAGTAGTGCTGTTCCATGATGTGATATCAAAACAGTCTTTTTAGGAATTTTATTCAGCAAATAAAAATTTTTTACTGGAAAATCTATAAAAAAGATTCGATCTGAATTATATTTATCTTTTATTTCAGAAAAGATTCTAGAGTCATTAATACCTACTTCTTTAAACATTTTATTATAAAAATTTGGATGAGCTTTAATTATTGCATAACTTTTTTCTTTATTTAATTGGTCAATAGTGAATTTGAGCCAATCAATTAAATTTGAAAATCCATCGTATCCGTAATCTAAGGGGCCATCTACGAATGAGTGAGCGTATACCAAATATTCTACTTTTGAGTAATCAAAACCAATCTTGTTAATGGATTTGTATTTTGTGTTTTGCATCCATGTAACGTATTTGTTGGGATTTTTTACCAATTTGTACATATAATTCTCATTTTTTTTTATAATTTTTTGTTTAATAATTTTTTTTGATGGGCTAATTCTGGCACTTAAAAAGTTTTTTACTTTTTTATTTTTGTTTTGAGTTTTATCAATGCAAAAAAAACCTCTGGGATAACAATTTGTGTAAATAATTTTATTTTTTTTACAAAAAATATTAAAGTAAATATTATTTATGTTGGCTGGGTGATCAATAAAAATTGCATCTACTTTTTTAACTAGATCATAAGCTGTTTCGATTATAGAACCTGCTAAAATCAAACTTCTCAAAATATTAATATAGGTTTTGAATTGAGAGCTATAAACTGAAAAATTACCGTATGTATGAGCCGCAGCATGAAAACCTATGTCACAATTTTTATATCTTAAATTAATAAATTTTTTAAAAAAAAATATATTTAGTTTTAAAATAGATTTAACAAAAAATAAAAAAAAATTTATAGATGGAAATTTTTTTTTAATAACAAATAATTTAAGTTTTTTTTTAGTCTTCTTTTCAGCATCAATTTTTGCAGATAACGATAAGTATTCCCAAAGTTTATTTGGTTCCACAGTTGTTGCAAAATAATCTACTTTTTTATTTTTCATTTATTTTAATTGGATAATTTATTGTTCAATTATTGAACATTATATACAATAGAACTTTATTGTAAATACTTTAATTGAAATCTGGTTAAAAGTTTTTTAAAATTTTTGAAACTATTTGATCTGATGTAAGACCATGTTTTTCTAATAAAAATTTGTAAGACCCTCCTTTGCTATAATAGTCTTCTATACCTATTGATATAAATTTTGGAGAATTTAATATTTTAGATTTTTGTTCAGATATTGCACTTCCCAGTCCACCTATAATATTATGTTCCTCTACTGAGACTATCAGTTTTGATGAAGAGCATGCTTCTTCAATTGCTTTAACATCTAATGGCTTAATCGTATGCATATTTATTACTGTTGATGATATATCTTTCTCTTTTAATTTTTTAGCAGCCTGTAAAGAATTATGAACCATAGAGCCAGTACAAAAAATAGTAATATCTTTGCCATTTAAAAGCTTGATAGATTTTCCTATTTCAAAATTATAATCGTTTTCATAAACAATTGGGTTATTTGAAGAGCCAGTAAGTCTGATGTAGACAGAATTTTCCTGTTTCAAAGAAGCTTCCAAAGCTTTAACGGTTTCAAATGAGTCTGCCGGAGAAATTATTGTAATTCCAGGTATTGATCTTAAGATACCAACATCTTCTATGCAACAATGAGTAAATCCTAATGTACCTAGGGCTAATCCACTAGCGATACCTACCATACATATTTTTTGTTTCATATATCCAATATTAACCTTGATCTGTTCACAACATCTAATTGTTTGAAATGGAGCAAATGTTGTTGTTACAACATTGAATCCTTCACTCGAAAGTCCTGCCGCAACACCAATCATATTTTGCTCTGCTATACCCAAATCTAAATATTTTTCTGGAAAAGTTTTTCTATATCTATCTAGTCCAGCTGAGGTTGACACATCACAAGTCAATACCATCAAATTTTCTATTTCTTTGGCCAATTCTAAAGCAGCAATACCAAAAGTAGCCCTAGAACCAATTGTTGACCAAACTTTTATATTTCTTTCATTAAATTTCATTGATAATTATATTTTTTTTAACTCTTCGAGTGCTTTATCATAATGTGATTTACTCAATACTGCATGATGCCAATCATTATTATTTTCTGAAAAAGTAAAACCTTTGCCTTTAATGGTATTTGCAATAATTGCTTTTGGCATTTTAGAAGTTTTTTCTTCGTTAAAGTAATTATAAAGATCCTCTATATTATGACCATTTAATTCGGTTGTATCCCAACCGAAACTAGACCATTTTTTTTTTAGATCAGCAATATTCATAATATCTTTATTTGAACCAGTTTGTTGAAAATTATTTTTATCTATAATTGCGTAAAGATTATTTAAATTATAGTTAGGAGCAGCCATTGCAGCTTCCCACACAGAACCTTCATTACATTCCCCATCGCCTAATATTACATAAACATCATTTTTTTTATTTTTTTTTTTTAGAGAAATTGCAACTCCAATACCAATTGACAACCCCATTCCTAATGATCCATTGGAAAAATCTATTCCTAATTTTTTATTTATTACTGGATGTCCTAAAAGATTACTATCATCCTTTTCAAATGTCTTTAATTCACTCTTATTGATATATCCAACCTCACATAAAGCAGCATAATAAGCTAAGCAAGCATGACCTTTGCTTAGAATAAATCTATCCCTGTCATCCCAATTTGGATCATTTTTATTTAATTTCATTTTATGACAAAACAACGTTGAAATTATATCTACAATTGAAAGTGCACCACCAAAATGAGAACTGCTAGCTCCAGCATAAAAAGCCATCTCCAAAATATTTTTTTTTAATTCTATAGAATATTTTTTAATTTTATTTATATCATCATTTTTAACACTCATTTAAACTCCGCCATCTACTCTAATAGTTTGTCCAGTAATATGATTTGATAAATTCGAAGATAAAAACAGTGCTACATTTGCAATATCCAAAGGCTCAGCAATTTTTTTTAAAGGTGTTCTTAAGATAATATCTTCTATAACATCTTTTGTTGTATTCTTTGTCATCATTTCGGTATTTGTAAGACCTGGAGCAATCGTGTTAACTCTTATATTGCTTGGACCAAGTTCTCTGGATAGCACTCTTGCTTGAGAAATCAAAGCGGCCTTGGACGCAACATATGCACTTCTGCCTTCATTTCCATCAATTGCAGAGTTAGAGGAAATATTTACAATACAGCCACTTTTATTTTTTATCATTGATTTAATCATATATTGTATGAAAATTGTTTGCGAAAAAAAATTAATTTCAAACAATTCTTTCATTTTTTTGACCGAAGTCATTTGAAATAAAGAAGTTTGAATCGATGCAGCATTGTTAATTAAAATATCTATGTCCTTACTTTCGGACAATATTTTTTTTGATGCCTCTTTTACATCATTTTCATTTTCTAAATTGATTTTGATAGGAATAATCTTATTATTACATTTTTTTTGAGTTTGATTTACCAAATCATTAAATTCATTAGTAAAGTTCCTGGAACAAGCAAAAATATTTGCTCCATTTTTCGAGAAAAGTTTAAGAATTTCTTTTCCAATTCCTCTATTGCTACCAGTTATGACTGCTGTTTTATTCTTTAGCAGCATCTTGAATATAATCGTCTTCAGAAAAAATCTCTGATGCTAAAGCTGGTTTAAAAATTGATTGACCACTTTTTGTCATAAATTTATTTATAAATGAACGATCTTCTCCAGCCAAACAAAGGTCACTATGGTTAGAAAAATATTTAATACTAAATCCATGATCGACGATCTCTCTTAGACTTTGTTTAAATATATTTCCTATTTTAATATGGACATAAGGACAAACTAAGACATCTCCTATAGGTGTAATATAAAGTCTATTCACTGTTGTGCATCCTAAAATTTTTTCATGATTTTTATCAAAAGGATTCCACACATTTCGAACTAGGTTTTTATATTCTTTTCTTATCTTTCTTAAATATTCTCTATCTTTGTCATCACATATTATATCGTCCATCTTCTGCCACATACCTGCGGGAACAGCCACGTTCAGTAAAGTCCTGTATCTTTGGTCTCTAGAGTAATCTAACAATTTTTTAAAATGATCTGTATTGGCGTTATAGTGACCTACGGTTATGTTAAGGTAAGGATCCATTCCAGCGTCTTTTACATGTTTTAATGCTTCAATTGCTCGTCTCCATGAATCTTTTCTACCTCTAATTTCATCATGAATTTTTTCATCCATACTATCAATGCTTACGGACACCCTACTTACATTTGCATCAGCTAACCTTTCTGCCATTTTTTTATCTAAGTAAAATCCATTAGTTGTTAAGTATAGATAAAAACGCTCAGGTTTTATAGCTTCAAGAACTTTAAACAATTTATCAGGTTGTAAAAGCAACTCTCCACCTTGAAGATCAAACTCAAAATAACCTAGCTCATCTGCTTCATCAGCAAGTCTTGCGATTGCATCATAATCTAAATACTCTTTTACATGATCGCCTTTGGGGGAATTGGTAAAGCAATATTTACAACGAAGATTACATGCATTATTAAAATTTAAATCAATACCTCTGGTTTTTCTTCCTACTTTTCCATCATTTTTTTGTACATAATCGTAAAAATCTTTTAATTTTTTTACTAATCTTGGTTTATTGAGTAGTGAAGATTTTATTGGCATTTTTATAAATTATTTATTTATCACTTTTTAAGTTATATTCTTTTATTTGATCTGGCAATATCAAATTAAATTCTGCTTTACATACTGTTTGATTTTCTACTAATCCTGCGCCTTCACATATCGCTAAACCTCTCTTAAATATTTTTACTTTAGTCTCCAGAAAAAGCCTTACGCCAGGAACAACTTTTTTTATAAATTTTGAATTATTCACATTTGTTAAATACATAATTTTACCTTTATTATTAGGCAATGTTAAAATTGAAAGGGCGCTCATTTGAACTAATGCCTCTAATTGAAGCATACCTGGCATATTTGGATCTTTGGGCCAATGTACTTTGAAAAACCATTCATTTTTACTTAAGTCTTTATAACCTTTGGCGCTTATACCTGGAATTATTTCAGTAGCAAAATCAATCATCAGATAAGGTTCTCTATTCTGCTGATATTCGTAAATTCCTTTTTTATCTAAAATAATTTTTTTCATTTAACTTCTACAATTCTTGATAAAGTATTGATTATATTATAGCCGTCCCAAACAAGACCTAAGTCAAGTGCCTGCCCAAAAGGAACTATTCTATCAATACCATCAATATTATTATTATTAATGAATTCTATAAATTTTTCTTTTTTAAAACCAAAGTAGGTGATTGTCTGAATTTTTTTACTTATAGCTTTCTTAATTTCTTTAAGATTTTCTAGATCATATTGGTAAAAAAAACCCCATTTTCCTCTATATCTGTCAATTCTCTTGTCTAATTTATTGATTGATATTGTATATATTATATTTCCAAATCTTTTTTCAGATACAATATTTTTATCACTTAATATATTTTCAAACAAAAGATTAAATTTATCTATGGATGCAATATCAGGCATATCATATTTTTTTTTAGTGTAATTATATAAGGCTCTCCAAAATCTATCTTTAGCTTCATTTTTTTTACTTCCATACCATAATATTAGTTGTGGTGAAGAGCATCCATTTTGATCAACAATAAACGTATCATTATAAAATTGTTCAACTAATTGGATCATCTTTTTTTTATCAATATTTAAAATTTCACTAGAATTAATGATGCTTATTGAATATCTATCAGCAAAAGTAACTTCGGTAGATCGAGTTGGTATTGGAAATTTTCTTATTTTATTTATTGTTTTATCTCCACCCCAAATAACTCTAGCATCACATTGTGAAGATATATAATTTGTAAACTGATCTTCATCGCTATATCTGACAATAGTAATCATTTTCTTTAAAAAATTAAATTTTTTATTTTTAAGAATTTTTTTTATTATTTTACAAATAATATTTACCTGATCAAACTTTTGAGATGGAACTTTTATAATATTAGTATTACCTGACAAAAGACCGAAAATTAGTGAATATGCAAAATTGATTGGTATATTTGATGGTGTTATGTGAAAAACTAAACCAACTCCAAATCTATAATGGAAATTTGAAAATTTAATTTTATAATTTTCAATATTTTTTTTTCTTAACCAAAATGCTAAAGTTTTTAAGTCAGGATATTTTTTAATTTCTTTAAAAGAATTTAATTCATTAGATAAAGTATTCAAAAAATCGCATATTTTATTATCAAAAGGTATTATAGAAACTTTATTAATTTTATTTTCACCAATCAAATATTCAATTTTTTTTACATTTACCATCTAAATATCGCTACATCCTCTTATTTCAGCATTATTAATTCTCCCATGAATAAGAAAATGTTTGCCTTTTAATTTACAATTTTTATTTTTTTTGTTAACGATTTGACCAATATCATCTGTCAAAATATTATGTCCTGGATAGCTTGTTGGAAGAATTGAACACAATTGTACTAATCCTTTTTTTCCATCTTTAACAATTTCAAAATTTTTATCTCTTATAAATACATCGGAAAATATAGAAGCTACAAAAGCATTACAATGTGGACACTCAATAAATATTGAACCTGTCTGTTCGACTAAGCCATAATAATTAAAAATACTGGTTAATTTTAATTTTTTTGAAAGTGTTTCTTTGAAGGTCAGATTATTAATATTTAAATTTTCCATTTTTTTCCATCCTCCTCCGTGAATTAGTATGCCTTTGGAAAAATTATTATGGAATAATTTAGTATTCAATTTATTTATTAAATTATCATATACAAAGCTCGTAAAACCAAAGACAAAAAAAGGTTTTTTTCCAAATTTATCTAAAAATATTTTTAAACTTTTATAGTCAATGTTTTCATTGTTATCTAACAAGTATGTATGTTCTTTTCCAAAGATTGAAAAACCTCTTATTGCAGCCGATCTAGCGTTAAATTTTGATCTATTTTTATTTTCAATTTTTTTATCAATAATTAACATTGGGAGTCTTTCTTTGCCTAAAATACCATTAACAATTTTGTTTAACACTTTTACTTGTAAATTTGCATTTTCCTTATCTAAAAATATTTTAGATAAACTAGATCCACTTGTTCCTGATGAGTTTAAAGTTTTAAATATTTTTTTTTCATCAATACTTAATAAATCAAAATTTTTAAACAATCTAATTGGAAGGTAAGGAAATTTTTCTATATTTTTTTTTGAATTTAAATTGTAACTTAAAAAATCTATAATCTTTCTATATTTTTTTGAATTATTATAATGATGCTTCGTCATTTTATTTAAGATTTTAGTAAAATAAAATTTTTTTTCTTCTTTATCTAATGAAAAAGGTTCTTTATTTAAAAATTGGTAAATATTATTCATGATAAATTTTGATGTATTTTTTTTCCAAATCTGTTTCTTTTGATTTCTTTAGTAAATTTTATTTTTATTAAAGAACCATTAATGCCTAATTCATTTGCAATATGTTTTATCAAGTTATTTATATTTATATTTTTATTTGTTAAATAAATTATTAAAGATTCATCGTTTATCTTGCATTGAGCTTCATAACCTTTTTTTTCAATTATTGTCTCTACTTCGTCTAAATTAATTCTTTTGCCCAATATTTTTATAAATCTTTTTTTTCTCCCTATAATAAAATAAAAACCATCTTTATCAAAAGAAGCTATATCTCCGGTTGATATCTTATAATTATTTTTATTTCCTAATTTAAGATCATTTATATTTTTTGAATACCCCATACTAACATTTTTACCTTCATAAACTAACTCTCCTGATTTATTAGGTAAATTTATTTTTTTTTTTTTATTATCTATCAAATAAAATTTACCGCCAGGTATAGCCTTTCCTATACTTCCAACTTTATTTAGAGCATGCTCTGGGTCTAAAATAGACATTCTTGCCGTTGCTTCTGTTTGACCATACATGGAGTAAAACTTTATTTTATTTGTACTTGCAAATTGTGCAATTTCAGAAAATAAATTTTCGTTAAGTTTTCCTCCAGCTTGGCATATAGCTTTCAATTTTGTTGATAGAAGTTTTTTAAATTGTAACTTTGATATCATTTGAAACATATATGGAACACCATAAAAAAAAGATGGTTTATATTTTTTATATAATATCCAAAAATCTTTTTGTAATAATGGATAATCATTTAAAATAATTTTAGATCCAGATATTAAATGAGTATTAATAATTGAAAGACCAAATGTATAATTTATTGGTAAAGTTGTAATGACGCTATCGTTTTTGTTTAAATAAATTTTTTTAATTATTGATTTTGAATTTTGATAATAATTTTCATAAGATTGTCTAACCAATTTTGAACTTCCTGTAGAGCCAGAAGTATTTAATAGTATTGCCAAATCTCTATTTAGAACAATTTTTTTATTATTGTTTTTCTTGATTATTTTATAATCAAGAAATTTACTATCGAAACCATATCCATTTAATTCTGGATAATCATAGGGTAAAATTAGATAATTTGGTCTATATAACTTAACCAATCTATCTAAATAATTATTTTTTATATTTTTATCTAAAAGAGTTACAACAGTTTTTGAGTTTACTAAACCTACGTAATAAAAGATTGTTTCTATATTATTTCCAGAAAGTAAAAAAACTAGAGATCTGGGAATAAGATTTTTTGTAATAGATTTGGAATTTATATATAAATTTTTATAGGATATTTTTAAGTTTGAGTTAGTAATTATTGCTATTTTATTTTTATATTTTTCTATTTTTCTTAAAAAAGTCATTTTTGTTTTTTTCTTAATAATTTAAATTTCATTTCTGCAAGTTTCCAATCTACGTGATCGTTTATATCTTGCACTCTCATGTTATCTAAAAAGTAACCAAGTGCTTTATTTGTAGTATTTTTATACTTTAAAAGATCTTTAATTGTAGCCCAATAGATGTGGCCTGCATCATGATAATTGTTTTCTAAATCTTGCGTTCTTTTTAAAAATTTTTTTGGATACCTCATTATTACAGTTCCTTTCTTATTAATTTTTAAGCTATGATTAATTGGAGTTTGATAATTAGTTACTGTAATCACAAATTTTCCTCTTTTTTTCTTTATTAAGTGAAATGAATTAACAATATCTTTTCCTTTTATTAAAGCTGCAGTAGGAAAAAGATAACATACATATTTATATTCCTCTTTACGATTTCTGAGTTGTAAAATAACATTCTGAATTACGTCATGTATTGAAACATAATTATTTGATAGTTTTTTATTTCTTTTAAGAGTACTCGCACCATACTTTTTAGCAATATTCAAAATTCTATTATCATTACTAGAAACTAATATTTTACTAAAACATTTGCTCTCTTTGGCAGCTTTAATCACCCAATATATTATAGGCTTTCCAAAAAAAAATTTAATATTCTTATTTTTAATTCTTGTACTTCCTGATCTAGCTGGAATTATGCAGATTGTTTTATACATAATTTATTTAAAAATTTTTTTTATTTCTTTTATTATTTTTTTTAATTCATCGTCTTTAAGTGATGGATAAATCGGTAAACTAATACCTCTTTTAAAATATTTATTATTATTTGGAAATTTTTTATTATTAAAACCTAATTTTTTATAAAAAGGATGCATATAAATAGGTATGTAATGAATATTCGTTATTATGCCTTTGGATAATAATTTTTTATATAAAATGTCTCTAGTTATTTTTTTTTCGTTAGTCTTAACTTGAACTACATATAAATGAAAAGAAGATATATTATTTTTACTAACATAAGGAAGTTGTAAAGGAAGATTTTTCAATTCCTTGTTATAAATCTTAGCTATTTTATTTCTTTTTCGTACAAAATTTTTTAGTTTTCTTAGTTGACTAATTCCAAGGGAAGCCTGGATATCTGTCATTCTGTAATTATAACCAAGACTAGTTTGATAAAACATCCAAGGCCTAATCGTTCTTTTTTTTATTTCTCTTTTAGCTTGGTCTATTCCATGAGATCTAAAATCTCTCATTTTTTTATAAAATTGAAAATTTTTCGTCATTGCCATACCTCCTTCTCCTGTTGTAATCATTTTCACAGGATGAAAGCTAAAAACAGTGATATCACTATACTTACAACAACCTACTGGATCTTTAAAATAACTTGCTCCTAGCGCATGTGAGGCATCTTCAATAATTTTAAAATTGAATTTCTTAGATAATTTATAAATTTCTTTCATATCACAAGATTGACCGGCAAAAGCTACAGGAATTAAAATTTTTGGTAGATTATTTTTCTTTTTTGCCAAAATAAGTTTTTCTTCTAATTTAACTAATGAAATATTTTGAGTTTTTAAATCTATATCTACTAAATCTACTATAGCACCACAGTATAATCCACAATTTGCGCTTGATATAAAAGTATTGGAAGAAGTCCAAAGAATATCTTTATTCATTAATCCTACAGCTTTGCAGGCTATGTGAAGTGCGCTTGTTGCAGAATTTACAGCTACACCATAATTTGAATTGACTTTTTTACAAATTTCTTTTTCAAATTTTTCTATATTTGGTCCAGTAGTTAACCAATCAGAATTTAATGTTCTTACAACATTTTTTATATCTGAATTATCAATTACCTGTCGACTATATCTTATAGCCATAATTTAATAATTTTTTCTTAATTTGTTTCACATTAAGAAATTCATTTTCTTTAGAGTTATATTCAAATCCTTTAATTGCTTTAGCTCCTTTTTCTCCAAGAGGATTGAGTTTATTCTTATGAAGATTTAATACATTTTTATCTTTAGTTCCAAAATATAAAATCGTAGGAAGGATAATTATAAAATCTTTAAATACTAAAACTTTACTAGACTCATCCTTTGAACACATAGTTTCATGTATTTTCTCTCCAGGTCTTATACCAACAATTTTTTGTTTTTTGTTTTTATTTATTGCAGTTGCAATATCTATTATTTTTGTTGATGGAATTTTTGGTACAAATATTTCTCCACCAACCATTCTATAAAATGATTTTAATACAAAATTTGCACCTTCATCTAATGAAAGCCAAAATCGAGTCATATTAACATCTGTTATCGGAAAATCAGTTGAATTTTTTTTATTTAGTTTCATAAAATATGGAACAACAGAACCTCTTGATCCAACCACATTCCCATATCTTACAACTGAAAATTTTGAATTTTCTTTTCCAACATAATTATTTGCTGCAATAAACAATTTATCTGCCACTAGTTTTGTAGCACCATACAAGTTTATTGGGTTTGCTGCTTTGTCAGTTGATAAAGCTATTATTTTAGAAACTTTGTTAGCTAAGCTTGCTCTTATAACATTTTCAGCTCCACTTATATTGGTCTTTATAAATTCTGTTGGATTATATTCTGCAGCAGGAACTTGCTTTAAAGCCGCTGCGTGAACAACATAGTCTACATCTTTTAGAGCTAATTTTAATCTATCAAAATCTCTTACGTCGCCTAAAAAATATCTAAGAATTGGAAACTTTTTTGTAGGAAATTTTTCTTGCATTTGAAATTGTTTCATCTCGTCTCTAGAGTAAATTATAATTTTACTTGGCTTGTATTTTTTTGTTATTAGTTCAACAAATTTTTGACCAAAAGATCCTGTTCCACCTGTAATTAATATATTTTTCTTATTAAACATAATTTATTTTAAAAAATATCGAGTTATAATTGTTCAAATATTGAACAATATACATATAAACCTTTATTGTAAATACTTAGTATTTCTAAAAGTTTAGATTTTAGTATTAAAGTCTCTAGATTTACTAATTATTTTAAAAATTTTACTTCTAGCCTGCTTCCTGCTTTTAAATTCTTTATAGTTTTTTTTCCTAAAACACTTTTATATAACTTTGGATTTAAACCATATGATGGTCTCACAACTTTAATATTATTTTTTGAAATCTTTTGACCTTTATATATATTATTAGATACATATATAGATCTTTTTCCATTTAAGCTAATTTTTGATTTTTTAGATAATTTGTAAGTTATTTTTCCAATTGATCTTTCTGCACTTCTAATTTGATTTACCATTTCTTTGAATTGGTGAGGACCTGCGGAAAAAAAGTTATCAACAGAATTTATTTTTTGATCAAAAATAAAGTGTTTTTCAATCATTTTTCCTCCCAAAACAACAGAAGTGAGAGGAGCTATAGATCCTATTGTGTGATCAGAAAACCCAACTAAAGATTTAAATTTCTTTTTTATATGACTCATGGTTAATAAATTTAATTCATTATAATCGGCAGGGTAAGAAGAACTACACTTTAAAATAATTATTTTTTTTGATTTATTTTTTTTTAAAATATTTACCGCTGTTTTTATTTCTGCATATGAAGCTAAGCCGGTCGACAAAATAACGGGCTTATTTGTTTTTGAAATTTTTTCTATTAGAGGAATATGATTAATTTCTGGAGATGCAATTTTATAAGCTTGACAACCTATTTTTTCTAAAAAATCAACTGCTGTTTCGTCAAATGGACTTGAAAAAAAGGATAATTTATTTTTTCTTGCTTCCTGAAATATTCTCCTATGCCATTCCCAGGGTGTATGAGCATTGTTGTATAAATTCCATAAATTTTTGTATTTAAACCATGGTGACTTTTTTGGTATTTTAAAATCTTTTTTATTTGAATTTAATGTTATTGTATTTGGTTTATATGTTTGTAATTTAATTGCGTCTGCACCACATTTTTTAGCTAGTCTAACAATCTTTAAAGCATTTTTTAATTTGCCCAAATGATTTCCAGACATTTCGGCTACTACAAAACTTTTAAAATTCTCGCCAATATTTTTATTTCCAATTTTAAAATTTTTAATCATAAATATTTCTTAGAAAAAAATAAAATCCTTTTGTAGTATATTTTTTTTTAATTTGTTTATATAAATCACTATTTTTTTCTAATTTATTCCATCCTAAATATTTATTGTATTTTAACGCAATCGTATTAGTTTTCTTAACTATACTCAACCACATCTCAGCATTTAATTTTTTTTTTTTTAATTTTCTTTGCCAATTAAGAGCATATAAAATATCATGAATATTACATTTTTCATTTTTAACAAACCAGCCCGAAATTAATATTTTTTGATTTAGAATAAATATTGGATAATGATAAAAATAAAGCATAACTTCATTATTTTTTTCTAAAGCATAATTCGACCTTTGGTTTTCAAACCACCAATTGTAATGATCTATCTTTTTAATTTTGCTGTTATTAAAACTAAATTTTCTGTTTAATTGACTATTTCTTGAATATAAATAATCATTAACATCTTGATGCTTAACTTTTCTAATTGAATAAATTGAGCTTTTAATTAATTTTTTCTTTTCAAAAATTTTATTTTTTTTTTGATTTGGAGAAATTATAGCTTCTAAAATTCTTTTTTTTCCATTCGAATCTATCTTAAAATTTGATTTAAATGCTAATTCTTTTAATAAATTATAGTTCTTATATAAATTTAATATTAATTTGGAGATCTTATTTATATATTTTAAATCTTGATAATCTAAAAAAAAATAGTGACCAATTTTCTCTAAAGCTTTTATTGAATTAGATTGATTATCAGAAACCTGAAAAAGTAAACTTAACAATTTATTATTTATTGTTTCATAAACTGATGTTCCTGCTGAGCCGATAAATATATGAGATTTTGCATACAATGAATTTAGATTTGTTGCATTTTGTATTAGTTGAACATTAATTTTTTTATTTAATTTACTAACTAATTTTTTATTTTTTGATAATGGACCGACTATTACAATAAACTTAAATATTCTAGATTTATATTTTTCTATTTTTTTTAAAATATCATAACAATGTCTTAAATCTCCAGATCCTCCAAAATTAAATATGACTGTAAATTTTTGATTTTTTTTTTTATCTATAGTGTCATCAATTATTGAATATTTTGGTCCTAACAACAACAATGGATTTTTTTTTAAAAATATATTTTTATCAATATTTTTTTCTAATAAAAATTTTGTTTTTTGGTTAATATATATATCTGTATGGTGCTTTCTATTTTCAAAATCATCGATCGAAATAATCTTTTTACAAAAGTTATTTATTTTTTTTTCCCACAAATGCCCAATTCTATAATCATCTACTATTACAAAACCATTTTTTAATTTTTTTATTTTATTAATAAATCTTAAAGAATCACTAATTTCATTTTTAAAACTTTCATTGATATTGTAGAGTTCCTTAATTTTAGAGTCTTTTAAAAAATTTTTATTTTTTTTATCAATAAAAATAAAACATTTGTGCCCTTTTTTTTCAAAAAAATTTGCCAATCTATAACATCTCATGTAATGGCCAATACCTATTTGAGAGTTATAGTTAGTTCTAAAATAAAAATTCACTTTTTAATATTTCACAGTAGTAAGAAAGTCTCTTGGATATCTTAGATTAATGCCTAACAATTGTTTTAAATAATTTTTGTCATTATCTAATATTTTTTTGTTTGTACTCTTCGATAAATTTAACATTGGTTTAATAAAATGTGGTAGGTATTGCCCCAAAGTACATATTCTCATTTCATTATCAGTATAATTAGGCATTGAATTATGCCATATCAAACCATTTGTTAAAATCAATGAGCCGGCTTTAGTTTTTATTTGCACAAATTTTTTATTTTTAGCCAATTTTTTATTTGGAAACAGATTAGTTTTATGACTATGAGGGAGTAAACTTGTTGAGCCATTTTCATAATTAAAATCTGTTAAAGGAATTAAAATTTGACAATTTAAAGCAAAATTCTTTCCTGTTTCAAAAGGTAATTTTTCACCAGCTTTAACAATATCTAAATAAGGATAATCAAGATGTGGAGACTGTCCTCTTGCTCCTGGAAGAAGACAATTGGCACCAAAAAAACCACAAATAAATTTATTACCTAAAATTTCTTTGAAAATTTTCATTGCAATTTTAGGTTGGACTAATTTGACAAAAACTTTATTTAGATTAAATAAATTTTTATAAACATAAGTTTGATTCATTCTTTTATCTCTAGAAAAATTATTATAGTTTTTTTTAATATTTTTATCTTTAAATATTTCCTTTTTAATTAATGCTGAGGCCTTTTTAACTATTTTTTTATCAATGTAATTTTCTAAAATATAATATCCTTTTCCAATAGTTAATTCTTTCAAAATTCTTTTTTCTAATTTACTAAATATAATCTTTTTTTTTATTTTATTTTTTTTAACTTTATTTGATATTTTTTTTGCACCAAATGCCATTGGTTTAAAGTTTTTTGGCCATTTTGTTTTTTTGTTATAAATTGCATCTCTAAAATTAACATTTATTAAATTACTTTTGGAAAAATCCGAATTTCTTAGATCGGTATGACTAAAATTAGAATTCTTAATTAAACAATTTTCAAATTTTGAATTATTGAGTTTAGCATCAGAAAATACTGAATTATCTATCTCAGAATTTATAAATTTAGCACCAATTAATTTGGTCTCCCAAAAATTACATTGATTAAATTTACTTTTATTAAAAACAGATTTAGATAAATTAAATTTAAGAAAATTTTCTTTTTTGTAAAATTTAGGTTTAAAATTTTTCATTATTAAACTCTCTCTTTATTAATAACTTAAATAAACTACTCATATAGCTTATAAGTTTTCATTCCTTTTTTTCTTAAAAAATTTAGAGATTTATAAATATTTTTTTCTGAATAAATAGATGAAATAATTATATTACTATCAAAATTTAACTTTTTATCATTTGGGCTATATATCTGATAATTGCCGATATATTGATTATGTTTTGCAGTTGAGCTATCCAAAAAACCAATGATATCAAATTTATTTTCTATTTTTGTGTAATTTAAAAGCTGACTTCCATGAAAACCAGCCCCATAAATATAAATAGGTTTTTTTTTTTCGAATTTGCTTATTTTTTGATCAATTGCATTCCACAAAAGCTTATTTCTTTTTAAATAATTTTTTGCATTTTGAAGTTGATTTATATAATTAAATTCTTTTTTTTTGTTTTCCTTAATTTCTTTCACTTTTAAATTTTTATAGTTTTTTAAATGTGGGAACCACTCATTTTTTAAATTTAATTTATAATTTTTTGATATTTTTTTAGCAATCACTGTCAAAAATGGAAAGGCGGTGCTTTCAGTTGTTTTTGAAACATATACTGTTTTATATCCAGCTTTTTTTATCATTAAGATAAAATTTTTTTCATTAAAATAATTTAAGTGTTCTAAATGGAAAGCTCCATTGGGATAATCATTTATATTTTCAAAAAGAGGAACTTCTAATAGCAAATATTGATTTTGTTTTTGATTTCTAAAACATTTTTTTAAAACATTTAGAGGATTATAAAAATGTTCAAGAACATGAGACATTATTATTAAATCATAATTAACTTTAAAATTAAAATTTTCGATATTTCCACAAAATACTTTTATCTTTTCAGTTTTATTTATTGTATCAGAAACTTTTTTACTCGGCTCTAAGCCATTAACAATTTGTGATCCATTTTTTTTAAATTGTTTTAAATTATAAGTATTAAAAACTCCAACTTCTAATACCGAATTAGGAAACTTTTTAATTTCATCTTTAACTATGTTTATATGTCTTTTTACACTTTTTATTTTATCTACTGTTGGTTTGTATAGATTGTCAAAAGCAACTGTGGAATGATCATAATAATCTTTCAAAAGTTTTGGAGCTACTGTTTTATTTTGAATGATTAATCCACATTTCCTACAGATTCCATATGAAATTTTAGTTTTTCCAAAAAAAAACATATCTAAATTTTCAGAGAAAAATTTTTGAGTTTTACCGTAATCTATAAAACATGTTCTTTTCATTAATTTGATAATTTAATTTTTTTCTTTAAAAAATCTAAACTAAAAAAAGTTAAGTAAGAATAAAATATTGTTGATAAAAATGTATTTTTAAAAAAAGGTATTGCTAAAACGTAACAATTTATCAATCCACTAAAATTTTTTTCATATAAACTACCTAATAACCAAACACCAAAATTTGAAATTAAAAAGAAAATTAAGGAACCAATTAAACCTGCTATAAATAAATTTTTATAATTTACCATTTTAAAATTTTTAAAAAAAATATAGGCTATAATAAAAATAGAAAAATATACCAATATCATGTTTGTATATAACCCTATTATTAGGTCGCTTATAAATAATGAAACAAATAATACCGAAAAAGACATATATATATTTTTAAAAAAATAATGACTTAATATTGCAACTGCTATTATTGGAGTAAAATTTGGTGGATGTGGTATTAATCTTGAAAATATTAAAATAAAAACCATTAAAATATTTATATAATCGACTTTGTTGAAATTTAATTTTTCCATATTTTTTTAACTATTGAAATCAACTTTATAATTTTGTTTTAATATCTCAATTCCCTTCTTAAATGAATCAAAGCCTACAATATCATCGGTTTCCATTGATATATTAAATTCTTCTTCAAGTTTTGATATTAAGGTCATATGTCCAATAGAGTCCCATTCAGGAATTTCGTTATATTTTAGATCATCTTTTACTAAATCTGGCTTAACATTTAATGATTCAGCAAATGAATTTTTGTATTTTATTTTGTTGTTCATATTTTGAACAATATTTACTACTATGTTTATTTAATTATGTCTACATTCTTATTAAAATTTATAAATAGCTACTTTAAAAATTATCTTAAAATATAATAATATAATAAAGGCTTTTAAATCAACAAAGCAAATTAATGAACAAAATATTAATATTAAGATCATATTTAAGTATCATATCCAAGGTAATTTTTGCAAAATTAGAGGGTAAAAAAACTATAATTTTTCATCACCCTAATAAAAACCTTGCCTTAGCTACAGATTACTACATTAAAAATTTATTTAGTAAATTTAAAAAAAAATATCTAATAATTTATACTCATGAAACAAAACTATTGAAAAAAAAAAATTATTTTTACATGTCTCAATGGTACTTGAAGTTTATATTTGGAATCGATTTTTTTATAAGCACTTATGTATGTGATAATTTTACATGCTTTTCTAAAAAAATTTATATCCATCATGATATTTATGATACTCCAATATCAAGTAAGTCTAAAAAAAAAAATATAGTAAATAAAATAAAAAAATATGATTTTGTTTTTGTGAGTTCAAATATTACAAAACAAATGTTTTTAAAACTTTTTAAAAGCTTTTCTTCAAATAAAACTCCTCAAATAATTACAACAGGATATTTAAAATTAGATTACCTAATAAAAAAAATAAATAATAAAAACTTACCAAAATATATTATTATAGCTCCAACAAATATTAATGCATTTGGAGAATCCTATTTAATTTATAAATTAAAAGAAATAATACAATTATTTATTGATTCTAATTTAAAAGTAGTTTTAAGACCTCATCCTTCAAATGTTAATGATAAAAAATTTATTAAAATAAAAAAAATGTTTAAAAAAAATAAAAATTTTTTTTTTAATAAAGATAAAAATTATATTTCTATTTATTCGAAATCATTATTTATGATTACTGATATTTCAGGAACAGCATACACTTATGCTTTTTTAACGGAAAGACCGGTATTATTTTTTGAAAAAAAATTAAAAGATAAAAGTCAAAAAAAATTATATTTCTTTAAGGACCGAAACAAAATAGGAAAAATAAGTAATTCATTAAATGAATTAATGAATTTTACTAAAAATATAAAAAAAAACTCAAAAAAATATAAATTGATGATAAAAGATTTAAGATTTAAGAGACTTAATAATTTTAAAAAAGTGAATAACTATATTTATGAATTTATTGAAAGGAATTAATAATTTACGTTATTATCTTGGTATATAAATGAAATTAATTTCCAAAGCTGAAACATTAAAAAAATTAAAATTAAAAAAATCTATAATTCCAGATTTGAAAATATATTCCTTTAAAAAATATTTTGAAAATAAAAATAAAATTATTAAAGATATAGAAAATATATTTCGAAATTATAATATTGCAATAAGATCCTCATTTACAACTGAAGATACAAATGAAACTTCTAATGCAGGAAAATATGAAAGTTATCTTAATATCAAAAGTAACGACTATGATGAAATAACTTCAAAAATTAATAAACTTTCTACCTTAAAAAAAAATATTAAAAGTGAATATTTTTTTGTACAAAAAATGGTACAAAAAATAAGTTTTTCTGGTGTAGTTTTAACAAGAAATTTAGAAGACTATTCAAAATGTCTTAATATCAATTATTTTGATGGAAAAAATACAGATACTGTAACTTCTGGAAAGTATGGTACTAAAAGTATAATTTTTTATGAAAATAAAAAATATAAAATTCCTAAAAAATTTAATAAATTAAGATTAGCGATAAAAGAAATTATTTTTTTAACAAAAGAACGTGACCTTGATGTCGAATTTGCAGTTGATACCAAAAAAAGAATTTATATTCTTCAAGTTAGAAAATTAATAGTAAATAAACAAAATACTTATAAAGAAGTAGATTATAAAAAACTATTCTTTAATCTTGAAAAAAAGATTAATAAACTTAAACAAATTCATCACGATTTATTGGGCAAAACTACATACTTTGGAAATATGCCAGATTGGAATCCTGCTGAAATTATTGGAACTAAACCAAGGCCACTTGCTTTATCTTTATATCAAGAACTTATAACAGATCATGTTTGGTCCAAAAATAGAATCGAATATGGTTATAGAGATTTAAGTCAATTTCATTTAATGACAACTTTTTTTGGTACACCATATATTGATGTAAGAATTGACTTTAACTCTTGGATTCCTAAAGATCTTAGTCAAAAACTTTCAGAAAAAATAACAAGTTATTACTTAAATAAATTTAATAAAAAAACATCATTACATGACAAAATAGAATTTGAGATTTTATTCACCTGTGCAACTTTCACAACAAAAAATAAGTTAAAAAAAGAATTAAGAGGTTATCTCAATAAAAAAGAAATAGATTTGTTTTATAAATCATTAAAAAAAATAAATTTAAATGCTCTTATAAAAAAAAAAAGAGATATATCTTTAATAGAAGAATTAAAAAAAAAACAAGAAATTATTGAAAAATCAAATCTTTACGAAATAGACAAAATTTATTGGTTAATTGAAGACTGTAAAAAATATGGAACTTTAGCTTTTGCTGGCTTAGCAAGATGTGGTTTCATAGCAATAGAGTTATTAAATTCTATGGTAAAAATTGGCGCCATCAAAGATGGTGAAAAACAAAAATTTTTATCAAATGTAAAAACTATAAATGTAGAAATGAAATACGATTTAAAAAGAATGGCTAAAAATAAATTTATTAAAAAATATGGCCATCTAAGGCCTGGCACTTATGATATTAATTCTAAAAATTATAAAGAAAATTTTAAAAATTATTTTGGTAAAATCAAATCAGAAAGGCCTCAAATAAAAGAAAAATATAAATTAGAGAAAAATATTAATGCTTTAACAGGCAAATTAAAAATATATAAAAATGTAAATGAATTAATAGAATTTATAAAAGAATCAATCGCTTATAGAGAATATTCAAAATTTATCTTTTCTAAAAGTATAGACTTAATTTTTGAAAATTTAAAAAAGTTTGGAAAAAAATATAATATTAAAGTCGATGATCTTTCTTATTTGAATATTAATAAAATTCTAAATATGTATTTTAATTTGTCAAATTATAACACTATTGATAATTTAAAAAAACATATTCATGAAAACAAAAATGAATATCATGCCAATAAAAGCATAAACTTACCAGATGTTATTAAATCATCTAAAGATTTATTTGTACAAATTAAAGATTTCGACAAAATTAATTATATTTCTGATAAAAAAATAACATCAAAAGTTATTAAGTATGAAAGTAAATTTATTAAAAAAAGTTTCAATGGTATAGTTTGTATTGAAAATGCTGACCCAGGATACGATTTTTTATTTAATAAAAATATCAAAGGTTTAGTAACTAAGTATGGTGGATTAAATTCACATATGGCAATAAGATGCTCAGAATTAAACTTGCCAGCACTTATTGGGGTTGGAGAAAAAAATTATAATATTATAAAGAAATGTAAATTGATTAAAATTGATTGTATTGAAAAAAAATTAGAATTGATAAATTAGTGAAAAAAATTATCATTACACAAAGAATTGATAAAGTTGGAAAATTTAATGAACTAAGAGATAATTTGGATTTAAGATTATCAAATATGTTTGATAAATTAGGAATGTTTCCTTTTGTTATTCCTAATAATTTGAAAAACACAAAAAATTTTATTAATAAAATTAATCCAGATGGAATAATTCTATCATCTGGTGGCGATCCAAAAAAAAAGGATCTTAGAAGAAAAACTGAAAATTTATTAATTAATTACTCTTTAAAAAAAAATATTCCTTTGTTAGGCCTTTGTAGAGGTGCACAAGTTTTAAATTTATATTTTGGAGGAAATATTTTTAAGATTAAAAACCATGTTAGAAAAATTAACAAAATTAAAGGGAAGTTGATAAAAGAAAATAAAAATATTTCTGTAAATTGTTACCATGACTATGGTATTAAATTTAATTCTTTGGGAAAAGATCTTGAAGTACTAGCATATACAAACGACAACATAATTGAATGTTTTAAACATAAAAAAAAAAAAATTTTAGGAATAATGTGGCATCCAGAAAGATTTAAAAAAATAAGAATATTTGACAAAAAAATCCTTAAAAAATTTTTTAAATGCAATTAATTTTATTGTCCGCAGGTAGAGGTTCGAGATTATCCCAAAGTTTAAGAAAAAAACCAAAATCTTTAGCTAAAATTAATGACAAATCGATCTTAGAACATAACATAAATTTTTTTAATAAATTTAAAAAAAAATATATCATTACTGGTTTTAAAGGAAATTTAATTAAAAATTTTGCTAAAAAATATAATTTCAAAAGAATTCATAATATAAATTATAAATCTACCAATATGGTTTATAGCACTTTTTTATCTACTAAGTATATTAAAGAAGATGTAGTGGTATGTTATGGAGATATAATTTTTGATTCTTCAATATATGAAATTTTAAAAGAAAGAAAAAATATTATACCGCTGAATAAAAATTGGTTGAGTCTTTGGAAGAAAAGAATGAAAAAAAATAAAATAATAAAAGATGCTGAAAATGTAGAAATTAAGAAAAATATTTTAAAATCTATTGGTGGAAAAATTGAAACTAAATTACCGAAATATCAATACATGGGTATATTTAAACTTAAAAAAGAGAGTTTTTTAAAGCTTTCATATTTTTTTAAAAAGATTCGAGATAAAAAAATTGATATGACCACATTTTTAAATGAGTCTATTAGGAAAAAACAGGTAAAATTTAATATAAAAACATATAGTAAAATCTGGTTTGAAATTGATAATTTTAAAGACATAAAAGTTGCGTCAAAAGAATTAAATTAAATGGTTGTTTGGATTATTGGATTATCTGGAAGTGGAAAAAGTTTTTTAGCAAAAAGCTTATGTCAAAAATTTAAGAATAAAAAAATTATTTGGATAGATGGTGATGATGTCAGAAAATATATTAGTTATGATCTAGGTTATACCATTAAAGATAGAAAAAAAAATTCACTTCTGATTTCAAATATTTGTAAATTTTTAGAGAATAAAGGCTTTATAGTCATATGTTCGATTCTATCGATTTTTAGAGAACATCAAAAAAGAAATAGAAAAATTTTTAAAAAATATATTCAAATTTATATTAAATCAAATATTGAAGACCTAAAAAAAATAAATAATAAAAAAATATATAGTAATAAAAAAAATATTGTAGGCATTAATATTAAATTTCCTAAACCTTTTAAGTCTGATTTTGTAATAGAAAGGATTAAAAAAAAATTTGATCAAAATATCTTAAAAAAAATATACAAAAAAATAAAATGAATGATTTTTTTTATATATTAAAAAAAAATTATAAAAATAGGTATCAAAAATGGTTACCAAATACTAAATTTTTAAATAAAAGAGCTTTGCTATTAAATAAACTATTAAATTCAAAAACATCTAAAAACATAATTGTAAATAAAGAAAAATTTAAATTAAATTTTATAAAAACAAATAATTTCTTAAAAAATTTAACTCCAAATAAAATGTCAATTAGAGAAAAAAAGATAATTTTAAGTTTTTATAAAAAATATAATTATTCCTTAAAACTTAAAAAAATTTATAATTACAAAATGTTAAAAAAAACGAATGCTGAGACAGATTTTTCTAGTTATATCTATTTAGGAAATCATATATTAAAATTAAGTAATCTAACAGAACTACAGAAATTAAATTGTATTTTGAAAATAAATGATATTACTCTTCTCAATATTAATTCCAAAAATATAACTAATTTAATTCCTAATATTAAAAAAAACATTAAATTTGAAATTAAAAAAACAAAAAAGTATGCAAAAAAATCTTTCAATAATTTTCGCTAATACAAAAAGATCTGAAAGTTATTTTAATGAAATTAAAAAGAATAAAATTTCAGTAGATAATATTTTTTTTTATTCAACAAAAAAAAATAAATTTTTAAATGAAATAATAAAATATCCTTTTAAAAAAAAAATTAAAATATTTTGTACAAATAATATAAATTCAGTAATTTTAGTTAAATCAATTTTAGGTTCTAAATCAAATTTTATTTTATTTAGTGGTTACGATGCTGAAATTATAAAAAATAAATCATTACTAAAAAAAAAAATATTACATTGTCATCCTGGTTTAATACCAAAATATAAAGGAAGTACTGTGACATATTATAGTCTGATTCAAGATAATTACATTTATGTTTCTTTAATAAATATTTCAAAAGAAATAGATGGTGGGAAAGTTTTTTTTACAAAAAAATTTAAACCCCCTAAAAAAAAACATGATCTAGAAAATAAATATGACAATTATATTAGAGCAAATACTTTTATTTCTTTTCTAAAAACACAAAAACCAGTAATAAAAAAACAAAAAAATAAATATGAAAATTATTATTATATAGCTCACCCCATCATAAGAAATATAATAATTAATCCAAAATTATTTTTGAAAAAAAATTATAATCTGCAGCTATGACTCCAAAAAAAAACAATCAACTTGTAATCTTTTTTTCTTCAAACTCTCTTAACGAAATTTTTTCAACTCACTCATTTCTAATAGGAAAACTATCATTAAATTTTGACAAATTAATTTTTTTAAATTTAAGATATTTAGAATTTTACATAAAAAATAGAGAAATTTTATCTGAAAAATTTGATTATGATTTACACTCGTCCTTTAAAATTCCTGATAACTCAGAAATTAAAAATTTTAAAAATACAGATGATTTTGAGAAATTTTTACAAGATAAAATACTTATTGCTATTAACATAAATAATTTTGATACAAGCTTACCTAGTTTAAAATTACTTAAGTATCTAAATAGATTTGAAATTCATAATATTGAAATTAATGATATTTCAAATATTAAAATTAAACAAAAAATAGAGATTAAATATTTTCTTAAAGGATTAAAATTTAAATTTAAAAAAATATTTTATAATATTTCTATTTTTTTATTAAGTAATTTTGGTTTAATAAAAAAAATAGAAATAAAATTTTCTTCTAAAAAAAAAAACAATTTTTTAGAAAAATATAAAGATTTTATCAAATTAACAAATGTCATTCATCATGTTACAATTAATAGTAAGGCATTTGATATTCTCAATGATGAAAATGTCAATCTTAAAGAAAATAAAATATCATTATTAGATGACTTTTTTGGTCATCCTTCATCTTTAAAATTAAGAGACAAAATAAATCAGAAAGATATTGATATACATTATAATCTTTTAAATAATATGTTGGTTTTTTTAAGTGATAAATTTAAAAAAGAAGTAGTTATATGTATACACCCCAAAGATGATTTAGATTTAAAAAAAAAAATTTTTTCAAATTTTAAAGTTGTTAAATTTAAAACAAGAGAAAATATATTAGACTCATTTATAGTTTTATTTTTTGAGTCAAGCGCAATAATAGATGCCATATTACTGAACAAAAAAATAATTACATTATATTCGCCATATAATGATGATAATGTAAAAAATGCATCAAATACCTATCGTGATAAAATAGGAATTCTTCAAATAAATATTAAAGATAAAATTGAATCTTCAAGTTTTGATTTAGTAGATATGTTAGAGAAAAAAAAAGAAAACTACAGAAATTTTATTAATAGATATGTTGCTCCTAATGGCAATAAGTCTGGTTATAAAACTATTGTAGAGACCTTGAAAAAAAATTATTTTTAATCATTTCAATGATCTCATAGGAATTTTGTAATTTCTTAAAAAAGATCTTGCTCTGATTGGATTATTATCACCAAAATGAAACAAACTTGCACAAGCAGCAGCTGAAGCAGAAGTATTTTTAAACAATTCTACTAAATGCATAAAGTTACCCGCTCCTCCACAAGCTATTAAAGGTATATTTAATAATTTAGAAATTTTTTTTATATAATCATTATCAAATCCTTCCATCATTCCATCATGATCTATTGAATTCAAAAGTATTTCTCCGACACCTAGGGTCTGTAATTTCAAAGCATAGTCTGCGGGATCTAATTCTAACTTGGTTTTACCGCAGTCCTTATAGACATATTTTAAATTACTATTTTTTTCTATTTTATAGTCAATACCTCCAATAATACATTGTGATCCAAAAACTTGTGCTACATCTTTTATTAAACTAAGATTATTAATAAGTGCAGAATTTATTAAAACTTTATCTGCCCCTGCCAGAAGTAAACTCCTTACATCTTCAACACTTTTTATTCCTCCTCCTGCAGCTAAAGGCATATTGCACTGTTTAGAAACTTCTTTGATTGTTTCTAATAAAACGTCCTTAGAATTTTTATCTTGCTCAATATCAATAAACATTAACTCGTCTGCCTCTTGAGAACTATAAACTTTTACAGCAGTAATAGGATTTCCAGTATCTTTAAAATTTGTAAATTTTTTTCCTTTGACCATCCTTTTTTTTTTGAGAAGCAATAATGGGATTACTCTTTTCTTTAGCATTTACCATCCCACTCATAAAAATTTTTCAAAATATTTATGCCATTAGGTGGACTTTTTTCTGGATGAAATTGAGTTGCAAAGATATTATCTAATGCAACGCATGCTGTAATATCATCTGATTTTGCTATCAAATTACTTTCATCTTCGACTTTACACTCATATGAATGAACAAAATAGAAATCTGCAGATGTTCTAACTTTAGTAAACAATTTATGTTCTTTAATTATTTGAATATCTTTCCATCCTACAACAGGAATTTTTTGTTGGGAGTTTTTAATTTTTGATACACTTCCTTTTATCAAACCAAGTCCAGGATTAATTCCATCTTCTTCACCTTTTTCAAATAAAAGCTGCATTCCAAGACAAATGCCTAATAAAGGTTTCTTTTTTTTTACATGTTTAAAAATTTCTATATCCCATTTTAAATTTTTTAGATTATTCATACCCACTCTATAAGATCCAACTCCAGGTAATATTAGATGAGATGCATTTTCCGCATCAGATGGTTTATCTAATATTTTAACTTGAGTATTCAATTTTTGATATGAATTTACAATTGATCCTAGATTACCCAATCCAAAATTGATTATACCAATCATTATTTGGTTTTTTTTCTATTATCTTCCCTGTACCATTGATCATAATCCCATGGTTTTTCTGATACTTTATTACTTTTAAAATTGGGTTCATGAGGTGCAACTACTGTAGGTTTAACAAATTCATTAAATTCTTCCTCTGTTAGTCCCATATATTCTAAAAAAATTTCTAATGATTGTGGCTTAATACCATCATATGTCTCGTTAAGTTTTTTTGCTTCCTTTGGATCTATTTGATTATTTCTAACTTTAAAACCATTTATTTGAGAAACTCTGCTATATCCTCTTTTTAACCACTTTACATAATCTCTAGTAGCTTGTGCGTAACACTCTATTTTCTCCCCGTGTTTATTTATTTCAGCAGGAACATGTTCAAGAATATCAGTCTTCCATCCTAACTCTTTTTGAATTATTTCTGTTTGTTTGACATGGTCCCAGGGGATAAAACTTCCTAGTGCAACTGGCTGATATTTTAATTTAGCTAACTCTTCAATATCGGGAAATGTGTAAGGTGTAAGATCTCTTATATCAACTGGATCATCCTTGCTGTCAATCATTCCATGCATATCCTGTGCGGTAATTCCTAAATTAAAAAGCTTATCAAACTTTTTATCGTCAAAATAATCAATTGTGTCATCAACATAATCATAATAATTATGAAACTCAGAAGATGGTTCACCATAAAATATAAGTGGTACCTTATACAATAATGCAATCCTTAATGGATAAGAAAAAATACCTGTGTGACAATGCCAACAAAAATCTGTCTTTCTCTTGAAAGACTCAAGCATTAATTTTTTTACAATTTTCCAATTTGGAGTGAATTCTATAAAATCAGCACCAAGTTTTTTAAGTGTTCTTTCAGTATTTTTTAAAATCGTTTCTCTAAAAAATCCATGATTAAACTTTACTACCAAAGGCTTTATATTATAATTTTTGATAAGATAATATAACTGAAAAGTACTATCTTTCCCGCCGGAAAATGGAACGATACAATCATAAGCATATTTTCCTCTATGCTTTTCAATTAAAGTGTTTAGAAGTTTTTTTCTTTCTTTCCAATCAATTTTAGTATTTTTGTACTCAGCATCTTTACATAAATTACAAACATTATTATCATCATACTCAATAGTCTCGTAGGTTTCAGGAAGATTGCAATTAATACATTTTCTAAGTCCAGTCATATCAAAATAAAATTAATTAAGTTGTTATATTTAATTCTAACTGACGTCAATTTAAATCTTATTATAAATTTGCCCGTACGGAAAGTTGTTACAGTCTATTCTTGGTAAAGCTTGTCTTCTTTTCGTAAGATCATTTTTAGAAATATCTTTATTTTCAACATTCATTGAAAAAGATACATTGCTTTTTGATAAATATTTTTCAATTTGTTTATTAAAAGAATGATATCCTCCATAGGGATAAGAGAATGTTTTCTCTTTAATAAACATATTAATAAAATCAAAACTTTTATTTATTTCATCTTTCATTTTATTAATTGAAAGCTCTGACATAATTTTATGATTGACTGAGTGTGATCCTATAATCATATTTTCTTTAATCATATGATTTATTTGTTTTTCATTCAAATAAAAATTTTTACAAATTTTTTTTTCATTATTTTGAAAAACTTTTCTGAATAATTTTTTTATCACTATTGGTCGATAATTTTTTTTAATAAAATAATTTAGATAACTTTTAAAATTTCGTGAGAAAAAATAATTTTTTTGTTCCTCATAAATTTTTTTTTCATATTTTAATTTCAACTTGTTATCTACAAAATTTTTATTTCTGCCAATAATTTTTTTTAATTCTTCAAAGGCTTTTTGTGGACCAATTTTTCCTAATATAAGATGGATTTTATGTACATCTAAAATTTTACCTTTTTGAAAAGGTAAAGTTGGTATATAAAAAATTCCATTAATCTTATTTCGTTTTAATATTTTAAAAACATAATCGTAATGACATGCAAGACCATCATCAAAAGTGAGAAAAATTTTTTTATCTAACTTATTACTTTTTTCGAACAACTCATAACAATCAAAAAAAACATATTTTTTTTTAAAAAAATTCAATTGTTTTTCAAAATGTTTAAAATGTAGAAACTCAAATTTTTTAAATTTTTGATTAAAAGGTTGGATATAATGATACATTATAGATTTCATATATTTTTATATTCTATAATTGGATATTTCTTAAATAAATTTTTTTTTTGTTTTAAATATTTAATAATAATTTTTTCTTTATAATTGCGATACATTTTTATAATACTTTGATCATTAAAATCACTAGATTTAAAATATTTTTCTTTTATATATTTTTTTTTAAACGATCTTAAATTCTCAAAATTTAACAATATTTTTATTAAATTCTTCTTTAGATCTTTAATTACTCTATTTCCAATTGAATGAACATTATCATATTTATAAATTCTTCCTCTCATTTGATGAATAATTGGACCTGTGTCTATCCCCTTATCAATCTTATGAAATGTAGCTCCTATAAATTGAAGTTCATCATTAACAAATGCCCAAAAATTTGTTGCTTGTCCTCTATAATATGGTGACAAACCCAGATGGATATTCAAAATTTTATTATTAAATCTTTTCAAATATTTTTCTCCAAGAATAGAGCAGCCAAAAGTCAAAACTATATCTGGTTTAATTTTTTCTATAATCTTGAATATTCTCTTATCTTTATTAAGTAACCCTTGCTTGATAGAGATAGTTTGATTTTTTTTTAATTTTACACTAGTAAATTTTTTAAAAAAAAAATTTTCATAGTGATTCCTTAATTTAAAATGAGATTTCTGAAGTTTAGACAAATAACTACTTTTAGAATCTTTTTTTTGTTTCTCTTGAATTATTAGAGGCACTGTAAGTTTTTTTGATTTTATTAATATATTTTGAATATATATATGCCTTAAACTACTTCCTGTAATTAAAACGATCTTCTTATTTTTTGATAATTTCATTTTTTTCAAGTTTTCAAAAATTAGAGAATTATGAAAAATATTTTTGTCTATCTGTTAACCAAAATTTTTTCATTTTCAATATTTTAATAAACTTATTTGCAGAATTGCCAGTTCCAAAATTAAAAGATTTTTTAAGCCTGGAATTTTTTGGCTTATTAATTTCTTTAAGTATATCATTTTTATTAAAATCTAGATTTTTTATAAGTTTATTTTTGATTATTCTATTGTTTTGTCTATTTCCTAAATTAATTGCTTTAACTCCATAAACCTGTGCCTCTCTTACTCCTGAGCTTGAATTGCCAATTATAAATTCACTATTCTTTAACAATGTTAAATAATATTCGAATCTAATAGTTGGTAAGATTTTAAATTTTTTATTATTTCTTAATTTTTGAATAAAACTAAAAATTATATCTGAAAAAGTATCGTTATTGGGATAAATAATTATAAAATTTTTTTGTGATCTTTTTATTGCATTAAATAAAATTGCACATTGACGAAGAGTTACAATTCTTTTTTGAGTTGTAACAGGATGATATAAGAATATAGCATAGTTATTAAAATTTATATCATACCTATTTTTTGCTTCAGTTAATGAAGGTAAATCTTTTTTTATCATAGTATCGACCTCTGGAGAGCCGATAACATATATATTTTTTTCTAACTCACCCAAACGTCTAATAATTTTTTTTGCTTTTTGATTAGCAACAAAGTGCAAATGAGATAATTTGGTAGTTGCATGTCTAATACATTCATCAACAGTTCCTGAAACTTCTCCACCCTCAACGTGAACAAGCAAAATATTGTGTAAATTACAATATATTGATACCGCTAAAGTCTCTATCCTATCTCCATGAACTACGACTAAGTCTGGCTTAATCTTTCTTAAATAAAAATTAAATTTTTTAATAGTATTAGACAAAACCATATCCATAGAGTCATTTTTTTTTTGATTAAAAAATTTATATAATTTAACATTTTTAAAATCTTTTATTATTTCAATATAAGTATTTCCATATTTTTTTAACATGTGCATTCCTGTTGCGAGGATAATAGGAGAAAAACGTTTTTCTAATTTTACAACATTTATCAAAGGTTTAAGCTTTCCATAATCTGCTCTTGTACCAGTTAAAAATAAGATTTTTTTTTTATACATCGCCTTTTTTTATAAATTGATTAATAGAAATATTTCTTTTTACTCTCTTTCCAAGCAATGAATTAAAATTATAGGCTTTGTAATAACCTTTTCCTGGTCTCTTTACCCAAATATTATTAACACTTAGCTTATCACCCTTGTAAATTTTTTTAGTTGAAACAACAGAAGAAAAAGCAAATTCTGCGGTTTTTTTTTCTAACGAAGAAATAAATTTGTTTTTGCCATTAGAGTCGAAAATAATTTTAGAAGATTTTATTAAAAAGTTTAAATCTTTTGGATCCATAGAGCAAATAATGTCAGGTCCTTTTCGGCTTTTACTGTCTGTAAAATGTTTCTCTATAATACATGCACCCTTAGCTAATGCTGAAATTGAAGGTATCATTCCAATAGAATGATCTGAATAACCTACCAATACACCGGGAAACTCTTTTTTTAATGTATTTATGAAGTCAAGTTTCAAACCTTTAATTTTTGCTGGATACTCACTTTTACAATGAAGCAGGACAAATTTCGTTTTTTTTTTTTTTAAAATTTTAACTGACCTTTTAATTGATTTTAAATCATTCATGCCAGTGCTTAGGATTATAGGTTTTTTAAAACTCGCAATTTTTTCTAATAAAGGGATATTATTACATTCTCCTGAGCCTATTTTGAAAGCCTTTATACCAATCTTTTTTAATTTTATTGCTGCCTCTAAAGAAAAAGGAGTGCTTAAATAAATCATTCGTTTTTTTTCTACATATCTCTTTAATTTTATTTCATCTTCAAAGGACATCATGTTTTCTTTTATTACGTTGTAAATCGATTCATTGGCATTTGCAGGCACTACTTTTTTTGATGCAGGTATCATTTCTTTATCTAATATATGACTTTGATTTTTTATCGCCTCAGCGCCATTTTTAAATGCTAAATCAACCATTTTTTTTGCTGTAACAAGTGATCCGGAATGGTTAATTCCAAGTTCACAAATTATTAAGGGTTTAAAATTTTTACCTATTCTTCTTTTACCAATCTTTATCATGATTTTTTAATTAAACCTTTGGGCCCAATTTTTGGTCTAAATTTTTTTGACCTTAAAATATCATAATCAGAAGTAACAAACCTGTTCCCAACTTTAATTTTGGAAATTATATTTTTTCCCTTTTCATTAATTACATTTTTGATAATTAAAAAATTTTCATCTGAAGTTGAAACAACAATCCAGTCTTTTTCTTTTCTAATTATCAATCCACTCATGTATGGGTGATTTGATATTTCACCTCCATGAATTTGAACATCTTTCAAATAAACTCTTTTATTTTTATATGTTGTAGATGCACCTTGATAAGGAGCTTCAAAAGCATTTATAAATCTAATTAATTTTTCAGAATTAAAGCTCCAATCTATCCAACCATTAATTTTCGTATACAATCTAGGATGATATTTAGATAAATAATAATTTTGTTTTTGAAGTTTAAATCTTTTTTTTTTTTTAATTTGGATAATAAATTCTTTGTAAAGATCTATTATTTTCTTATTTGAATAATCGATTAAATGTTTTGGTTTAGTGTAGCTTTCAGGCAATACTGAATTTTTATAAATTATAACTGATCCAGTATCAATATTTTGATCAACTATATGAAAAACCTGACAATCAATTCTGTCTCCAGTCATGATCCTCCAAGAAACATCAGCTCCTCCAGAGTAAATTGGTAGTCTGCTTGGGTGATAATTTACTAAGTTATGCTTAAAAAATTTTTCAATATCTCTTTTTTTAAAAATCCACCTAGATCTAATAGATAAAAACAAAGTTTCATCAATTTTAAAATTTTTATTTATAAACTTTTTAAAACTTTTATTTAAAGTATTGAATATTTTAAAATCAAGCTTTTGATTTTTTAATGAACTGCTTTGATCTTTTGAGGTAATAATTTTTGAATTTAGTTTTAAGGATTCATTTATTCTTATTAATTCTTTTAAACTTCCATGTTCACCAATAAAAACAACATTTTTTAAATTTTTAATATAAAATGAATTCGATCTAATCATTAAAGTAGAAATTAATTTGTCTTTTATTGAGCTGTCCTAAAGGTTTTTCATCTAGAAAAAACACATGTTGATCGTTTAGCTCATTATAAGAATATTTCCAATTTCTTTGAAAATTTGATTTTAAAAATCTACTATTTGAAGCTCTGCCATCAACAACAATGATTGTTCCTGGTTTTAAAAAATGTTCAATTTTTAATATATCACAAGTCATTGGCATTAGATCATTTTTATCAATATTAAAGCCATTTACAGTTCCTTTTATATCAAATTGATCAGGTCCATCTAAATAAATAAAATCAGGGTTTATTTTAGGTAATTTTTTAAAAGATGTACAAATTTTTCCATTAAATTTATCCATGACAGCTTCTGAATAATTTAACTTTACTATTTTAGAGTGTTTTCTTAGTTTTGGTTTCATTTTTTTTACCCAACTTTTGCTATTATCCAAACAATGAATTTCCCCAGCATTATTCATTCTTAAATTTTTGGTTTTAATTAAATATTTATTTCTATTGTATTGTAATGCATTAGCCATGACTATTGTAGACCAACCAATTCCAAATTCCAAAATTGTCATTCTTTTAAATTGAATAATGTATCTATGCAAAAGATAGAGTTCGTCCAATTCTGGCTGAAAAGCAAAATCATCTTTCATCTGGTTAACTTTTCGCTTTTTAAAATTTTTATTTTTAACTACTTCATCAAGTCCAAACTTTTTGAAATAAGATTTTATTTTTACAAGTTTTAAATCAGTTTTTAAGGTCTTAAATTTCATTATTTTTATATTATATTGCTGTCCAGCCACCATCTACAACTATATTTGAACCTGTAATATAGCTTGAGTCATCACTACACAAAAATTTAATAATTCCTACAATATCTTTTGTTTCGGCCATTCTACCTAATATTGTCTTTGCTGAATATTTTTTAATAAATTCTTTATTCTGATTATTTCTTATACCACCCGGAGATACACAATTGACTTTAATTCCTTTAGCTCCCCAATATGAGGCTAAATATTTTGTAAAACTAATTACAGCCCCTTTAGATGTTGGATATGATGGAGATTTAAAAAATAAATTTTTGTTTTTTTTATTTTTATAAATTGATTGATCTGGACCTACAATTCCATATGTGGAAGAAATATTTATTATTGACCCTTTTTTATATTTTATCATTCTTTTTCCAAAAACTTGTGAACAAATAAACATACTATTTAAATTTCCCAAAATTGATTTGTTCCAATCTTTAACACTGTAATTCTCGAACATTGATTTTTTAGGATTTTTATTTCTTTCCACAGCATCTGTAACTGCGGCGGCGTTTATTAAAACATCAATTTTTTGAAATTTTTTTTTTAATGAATCATCAATTCGTTTTACACTTTTTATATTTGATACGTCACATTTGATATAATTTATTCTATTTTTAACAAAGTTTAGATTTTTATTTTTTTTTAATTCATCTTTACTTTTTATATCAAGCATAATTATATTGTTTCCTTGTTTGGCTAATTCTATTGTCAAAGATTTTCCCAAAAGTCCAAGAGCTCCAGTAATAATAATATTTTTATTCATTTTAAACTTTAATTCGTTAATCTTTTAAATCCCATTAATTTGATAGGGCTTTCTAAATTTTTCCTAATATTATTTGATTTATTAAGCTTATATATTTTTTGAAAGACCTTTAAACATGCTTTTTCATATTTCTTAATCAAATTATTATCATGCTTATAATTTGCATAGCATTTGTCTGTTGCTAAAAATTTATTTTTCAACATCTCTTGTATAAAAAATGTTAATGTTGCAGGCCAATCTTTCACAACAAGCTTAAATGTTGGTAATGGATCTATTCCATTAATTTCAATATCAAGTCCAGCATTGTACGCACATCTCTTCCATACATTTTTAATTTTTTTTCCTTTTTCAATTAGAATATTTCCTAAATTTAATCTTTTGTGTTTTTTTATAAAAGCTACTGCACATGATGGTCCAATTCTCTCAGTCCAAAAAGCACTACTAATAAATGTTTTTGTTGCATTTTTCATAATTCTATTTTTCCCTATTATTGCGCCCATTGCAAAACCATTGGCTATTGTCTTTCCAAAAACTGCTATATCTGGATAAACGCCTAATTTCATATGAATTCCGCCAGTATTAGATCTCCAACCACTAGTTATTTCATCAAAAATTAGAACACAATTTTCTTTTTTCGCTATTCTTTTTATCTCTTTTAAATACCCTTTTTTTGGAAGGCTTTCTCTACAAGGTTCCATAACAATCGCAGCACAATTTTTTGCATTTTTTTTCACAATACTTTTAATATCATCGAAATCATTAAACTTAAAAGGTATTACAAGACCCTGGAGACCCTTGGGAACTCCTAACGGTTCTAGTCCTGGCAATAAATGTGAATTTAAATTTTTTTGAGATTTTAAATTTGCAGCTAGATACCAATCATGCCAACCATGATACCCACAAAATAATATCTTTTCTCTTTTACTATAAGCTCTTGCAAGCCTAATTGCTATAGACATAGTTTCACCACCAGTTCTACAAAATCTTGCTCCTTCAGCCCAAGGATGAATTTTCAATAATATTTCTGCTAATTCAACATCTTCAGGGGGATTTAAGGTATTCATAGGGGACGCATTAAGAGCTTTAATGGCCACTTTATTAATACTTGGATCGGAATAACCTAGAACAGAAGTTCCAATTCCAACCATTGTAAAATCATGATATTTTTTATTGTCTAAACCCCAAACGTTAACACCTTTAGCTTTTGAATAATATGTAGGCCACGCTCCACCAGGAAGATACAATTCAGGTCTTTTTCCAAACAATTGAGATGTTCCAGGAATAATTTTTGAGGCATATTTTTGTAGCCTTCTAGAATTTTTTTTATACTTTTTAAACATTTATTACCTTAGTTCTTACATCTCTTTTATTAATAGTCTTTAATTTTTTATAATAATTTTTATACCAATTGACTTTTATTAAATGATTATTTTTCATGATTTTGGGGTTTCTTTTAAGGAAGGAAATAATATCTTTTAAATTAAAATTTTTTTTCTTAGGATATAGTTTTTGAAAAATTTTCCAAATTACAAAAAAGTCTTCTTTATAATCTAACGTCAATCTATAGTTTTCATATAAATTTTTATTTTTGAGATTACTATAATTTTTAATTTTAAATTTATCTAAATTATCCCAAATGTAAGGTGTTACATGTTCCCTTTCAAAATTATTTTTTGCTGTTACATGAGCTTTTCTCAATGCTTTAAAACTAAAAATCTCAACATCAAAACCATCTGGGTAAGAAGGTGGATGAATATTGCTCATATAATCCAAGTTTTTTACACTAAGATATTTTTTTATAACCGAATCAATAATCTTAGGATCTATTAAAGGGCAATCTGAGGTAATTCTAACAATATGATCTGCTTTGAATTTTTTAGCACATTTAAAATATCTATCTAAAAGATCATCTAAACTTCCTCTAAAAACATTTATTTTTTTTGATAAACATAAATCATATAATAAATCGTCTAAAGAATTTTTAGAAGTTGCTACAACAACTTTATTTATTTGTTTACACTTATTTATTCTATCAATAAGATGAAATAGTAATGGTTTATTATATCCAGGAAGTAAAATTTTTGCGGGTAATCTTGTACTTGAAATTCTCGCCTGGATAATACAAACTATTTTCATAATAAATTATTTATTTTTAATTATTAATCTTAAATCTTTAATAACAGCCATATAACTAGCTGAAAATTGAAGTATTTCTAGGTAACATAACCTATTTTTCATACAGGTTTTATAAAACTAAAAGTAGGTAATATTTGGACAACAAAAAATTTTTTTCAGTGCATAAATCAAGCCAATTGAGCTATTA
>CEUZ01063466.1_pt1 | contig 77871 bp, 79 predicted proteins | sample 361511 | NCBI WGS metagenome assembly CEUZ01 (sample SAMEA2622822, study PRJEB7988) | marine metagenome | biome: marine biome (ENVO:00000447); feature: surface water layer (ENVO:00002042); material: "saline water (ENVO:00002010), including plankton (ENVO:xxxxxxxx)" | depth 5 m
CTCCAAACTACATAATAACCAATAAAAATTGATAAAATAAATATGCTCAATCTAAATATAAAAGGATCTATTTCCATAATTTTATTTTACTAATGTTGTTTTTATTATTTCGTCTTCAAGGTTAATATTAATTTCTTTATTTTCTTTATCACAAAGATTTGAAACAAAATTAAATAAATTTTTTGCATATAAATTTGAGGCTGAAATGGGTAATTTGTTAAGAATATTTTTTTCTCCTATTATCTTGACTCCATTTTTATCTATAACCTTATCAACTTGAGTAAATGCCGAATTGCCACCCTGGGCTGCTGCTAAATCATAAATTAAAGTTCCAGCTTTCATATTTCTTACCATATTTTCTTTAATTATTAATGGAGCTTTTTTACCTGGAATTAATGCAGTGCAAATTACAATATCAATTTTTTTTAATGTCTCACTTAAAAGATCTTCTTGTTTTTTTTTAAATTCTTCTGAAGCTTCTTTTGCATACCCTCCATCTGTTTCTAAATTTTCAGATCCTTCTACAGTTAAAAATTTACCTCCCAAACTTTCTACTTGTTCCTTCGCCGCTAACCTTACATCAGTAGCAAAAACAATTGCACCCATTCTTTTTGCTGTAGCAATCGCTTGTAGACCCGCAACTCCAGCTCCAATAACTAAAACCTTTGCGGGCGGAACAGTCCCAGCTGCAGTCATCATCATTGGTATAGCTTTTTCAAACAAAGAAAATGATTCGATAACTGCCTTATATCCAGCAAGGTTTGCCTGTGAAGATAAAACATCCATAGATTGAGCTCTTGTAATTCTGGGTAGAAGATTTAAGGAAAATATTTTAACTTCTTTTTTAATTAATTTCTTAACTGATTCGCTATTTGAAAAAGGATCTATTTGTCCAATTAAAATAGATTTATCTTTTATTAAATTTAAATTTTCTGATGTTGGGCATTCAACTTGCAATAATATATTACTTTTTTCAAAAACTTCTTTTGGTGAACTAATTAAATTTATTCCTATTTTTTTATATTCTTCATCATCAATACCTAGATGCTCACCATAGCCTTTCTCAATAAAAATATTAAATTGTAAATCTATTAATTTTTTTGCAGTTTCGAGGGTAATAGAAATTCTTTTTTCTGTATCAAGATTTTCCTTAACAGAACCTATGCTCTTCATTATCTCTGTCTTACTTTATATTTTGGATTTTTTTTATTTATTATATATATTCGCCCTCTTCTTCTAACCAATTTAGAATTTAAATCTCTTTTTTTATGCGATTTTAGCGAGCTTACAACTTTCATAAATATAAAATATTTTTTTAATAGCCTGGCAACGTCCTACTCTTCCATGTCTTAAGACAAAGTACCATCGGCGCTGAAGGGCTTGACTTCCGAGTTCGGAATGGGATCGGGTATTACCCCTTCGCAATAATCACCAGGCTCATAGGGTATATATTTATAAAAGTTTTTTGTAAATAGTTAAATTATCTAGTAATTTATAAAAATTAATAAAAATGATAAAAAATTCAAAAATAAAAATGGGATCAAACCGGAGTTTTGGCATAGTTTTTGCTGTGGTTTTCCTAATAATAGCTTTGTGGCCTTTAAAAAATGGATATTCGATACTAATAACACCTCTTACTATATCCTTAATTTTTTTATTTTTAGGACTAATAAATTCAAAATTTTTAAATCCATTAAACAAACTTTGGTTTAAATTTGGATTAGTGTTAGGAGCTATAATAGCACCGATAGTTATGTGTATTATTTATTTTTTAGTAGTTACTCCAATAGGTTTAATTATGAAAATAATGGGTAAAGATTTATTAAATATAAAATACGATAAAAGTAAAAAAAGTTATTGGATACAAAGAAAAACTCCAATTGGTACAATGAAAAAACAATTCTAGTTATGTCATTTTTAAAAGAATTTTTAGAATTTATTAAAATAAGAAAAAAATATTTTTTAATACCAATTTTATTTGTTCTTTTGGCTCTAGGAGGATTAATTATTTTAAGCCAGGGCTCAGCCGTGGCGCCATTTATTTATTCCATTTTTTAAATTTAAAATTTTTTATTAAAATATATTGCATCGATAGCAAACATATGACCTTCAAAAAGATTTCTAAAACCTCCATTAGGCTCTAAGGCTGAAAAAACAAAATTATTTGGTATTAAATATTTTTCAATATCCGAAAAACTTAAATGTTTTTCGTAAACATTATCAAACATAAGCTCTATTTCGATAGCACAAATAATATTATTTTTTAAAATCTCATTAGCTCCACTTAATACTTTATCTTCGTACCCTTGAGTGTCAATTTTAAGAAGATCAATTTTTTTTATATTTTTTTCTTTACAATAACTATCTAGAGTTTTAATTTTTGTGCGTTTTGTTTCTTTTGTATAACCTTCGCTAGTAGTATTATATTCTTTACTTCTTATTTTTATCCATTCTGTGTTTAGATTTAATTTGTTGAAGCTTGAATTGCCGGTATTCACTGTTATATAAAAGTCTCTTTCCTCTTCTTTTTCTCCAATAGCAAAATTATTTAAAATTACAGAATCATCTTTACTATACATTTCTTGTAAATTTTTAAATTCTTTTTCAATTGGTTCAAAAGCATGAATCAAACAGTCAGGAAATATTTTTTTGAATCTTGTAATTGACTGGCCTTTATTTGCGCCAACATCAAATATTATGGGTTTTTGTGTTTTAATTTTAATTTGATAAATATCATCAAAACTTAATTTTTTATAATTTTTACTTGTTTTTGAAATATGAAAACCAAAAATGTCATGGCTAAACTTTAAGTTTAAAATTCCTAGTATTCTTTTTACTAACTTTTTCATAGATTAATAATAATGGATTACATATTAAAGTCAAAATAGAGTGGAGGAATAAGTTTGGTGATTGGTGGACCGTGTAGGTAACGCTCCTACTACCTCTCGAATGTCAATCGAGCACTCTACTTTTGAGCTAACGGTCCATTATAAATTCTGTCTTTTTAAAATTATTATAAACGTGTGTAGATTAAAATAAACAATTTATCATATGAATCTAATTTTTTTGAAATAAATTCTTTTTTAAATATTTATCTATAGTTCTTGCTAAAGAATTATACCCTTTTGAATTGTAATGACCATATGGGTAAGCATCAAAATAAATTGGGAAATTTTCTTTTTTAAATGCATTAAATAAATTTATACTATCAATATTTAAATTATTTAAGATTTCAATCGCTCTTTTATTTATTCGTAAATCATTATTTTGGAGTTCTTCTCCATTAGGCAGATATACAACTATTAATTTTGAATTAATACTTACTTCTTGGTTCAATTTGGATATTGCCTTTTTATAAATATTATAATGTTCTTCGGTTGGTTTTTTATCTAAATATTTAAATATCATTTTTCTAAGCGAATTTAGTTTAGCAACTCTCCAGAATAATTGTTCGGACCTAGTATTTCTTTCAGCCAATAATTTATTTTTCTCTTTTTCCTTTTTCTTTCTTTCATAGTAAAATTTTTTTTCATATGTTATTTCAAAAATATTTTTCCACATCTCATCAATTTTATTTTGTTTTTTTATAAGATTATTAGAGAAGTCTGGATTATAAAAATAATTGCTAATATTTGGATATCTGCTTTCGTTAAATGTATCCAATATATCATTAACACCATAAAAAAGTAAAATTACTACATCAGGTTTTTTTCCTTTTACATAACTTTTATATTCTCTATAAATTGCGTTAGCTTGTATTATGCCGCCAGCAGCTTTTCCAAGATTAAGAACATTATACTTTAATTTTCTAAGCTGATTACCTACATCATCACCATCTTTTACACAGATGCCTTCAGCAAAAGAATCTCCCAAGATAAGGACATATTTACTATCTTTATTTGTAATTATATCTTCAGGATTATGAAAGCCATATTTATCAGATTTATAGTGTTGCCAAGTACCTGATTCATTACAAGTAACAATTAATGAATTTGAAATATGTGAAAATGAATATATTTTATTTTTTACATCTAGATCTAAATACTCTTTAAAACCTTTCCAATAAGGAACTCGTATTGATGAGTAGGGATAAATATTCTCTTTGTTTAATTTTTTTTTTAAAAATTCAATGTACTCACGTCTATCCCTTTTATCTATGACAAAACCTTTGCTCAAAAGATTTTCTTCGTAACTTTTTTCTTTTATTTTTTTTATATTTAATTCAAGAACTAAATTTATAAGAAAAATAGAAGTCATTAAACTAGCATGAACAACAAAATAATTTCGTTTAAATTTTATTTTTGGAATAAAATAAACTAAGCCACTTAAAAAAAATAATAATAAGATATAAAAATTAAAATGATTGGTATACCAAATCCAATAATGATTGATAAAATAATTTCTAATTATTAAATATATAACAACAAATATTGGTGCGATTGAGATTAAATAAAAGTAATAACGTATTAAATTGTCAAACTTCTTAAAAAAACTTTTATTCACTTAATTTTTTCACTTTTCATAATATCATATAAATCTAACCATGTAGTTTTTTTACTATCTATGGTTTGAGCTGAAATAAACATTTTAGCTTCTTTTATTGTTTCTCTTAGAAAATTTTTACCCTTTCCGCTTATACCTTCTAGAGCAAAATGAAATTCAACATATTCCATGTTTTCTAGTAAGTCATCAATTCTCTCTTGTTTTATTGGTAATTGATGAATTGACGTTAAAATTACTTTAGTTAACCTGTGTTCATTATGAAGCCATTGTACTGTAGCTAAAGCGTTTGACATTAATGGCTCTGGAATAACAAGCTCTACTACTAAATTATTTCTTTGTGCATAATTATTCATAATCATATTCTGTCCGTTGCTTGGTATCTTAAAAGGTCCTATATTTATATCTGTTGTAATTGTTGCTGTTGTCATGTTTAAAGCTATTAAATAAAATTAATTTAATTCATAATATTTTAAATAATCACTATTTTTTTGAAGTAATGGCTTATTATAACTTTGAAATCTTGTGCTATAAGCTACGCGCGCAAAATCAGAGTTAAAAGTAATATTCCCATGAAGAATAAAGGGATTAAAAATTACTGCTTGTCCAAATTTAAGTGGAACTGGTTTTTGATTTGACATCATGTTAAGTACAGTAGGTCCATTTACAAGCCCATGCGCTTGTTCTTTTTTTATAAGTTCCAAAGATTCTTTTTGGTGAACATAATATACCCCGCTGTTCTCCTCTAAATCATGGAGGGGCGCCCAAATTATGTATGTAAAAGGTGAAACACCTGACATTAACTCATAGTGAGGCCATTGTTTAGGTTGCCCTTCCCCTGGAACGTTCATTATTATAGTGGCTCTTCGTTGAATAAAAAGTTCATTTCCACACAAGCTTTCTACCAATTTCGGACAGGATTTTATAATCATTTCTGAAAGATTATTAAATTTCAATAGGTCAACCATTAATTTATTGATTTCTGCTTTGGTCATTTTTGCCATAACTTTCCTAACAGAATCAATATTTTTATTCTCTTTTGAAGTTTTAATTTTCTCAATAAAAGAATTCCTTAACTTTTTAAATATTTCCATATTTTCAATATGAATTAAGGCATAACCTTTTCCATGAATTAGTTCTTCTTTTATTTCCATAAATTTAATCATATAAACATTAATTTTTAAACACAAGGATTTGGATCTGACAAATGAATATCTTCAATTTCATTTAGTATTTCTTCAGTAAGATTAATATCTATACATTTAATATTTTCTTCTAAATTTTTTAATGACGTAGCTCCAACTATACTGCTTGTTATAAATGGTCTACTAACAACAAAAGCATTAGCAAATGTACTTGGTAAAATATTATATTTCATAGCCAAATTTACATATTTTTTTACTGCTAATTCACCTCTCTCAGTAAGATGACGAGAAAATCTACCAGGCCATAAGGTGTATCTACAGTTTTTAGGTCTTTTGCCGTTCAAGTATTTTCCACTTAATCTTCCTCCCGCTAAAGGAGAGTATGCAAGCAATCCGCATTTCTCTCTTATAGAAACTTCAGAATTTGCAATATCAAATACTCTATTAACTAAATTGTAACAATTCTGAACAGACATCATTCTAGGAAGTTTTTTCTGGTCAGAAATTTTTAAAAAGTTTAATATTCCCCATGGTGTTTCGTTAGATAGTCCAACATATCTAATTTTTCCAGCTTTGATTAGATCATTTAAATTTTCAAGAACTTCTTGCATGGGTGTCCAAGTATCTGAAGGATCATATTTAAAATCTAATTGACCAAACATACCTACGCTTCTTTCTGGCCAATGAAGTTGATATAAATCTATATAATCAGTTTTTAGTCTTTTTAAGCTACCTTCAACAGCCTTATTAATATTTTCTTTATCAAAACAAAGGTTTTCGCCACCCTTTCTGATCCAAGAAAGCTTGGTAGCTCCTATGCCCGCTGGATGATTAGAGGCAATCTTAGAACTGATTATTATTTTATCTCTATTTTTTTTGGTCTTTATCCAATTTCCTATTATCTCTTCAGTCTTACCGCATGTATCTTTTTTAGGGTATACAGGATATATTTCTGCAGTATCGATAAAATTAACTCCTTTCTCATTTGCATAATTCATTAACTCAAAAGCTTCTGATTCTGAGTTTTGTTCACCAAAGGTCATTGTTCCTAAGCCAATAACACTGACTTTTAAGTTTGTAATACCTAGTTTTTTATATTGCATATTTAAATAAATTACTTACCAACGATTGTGGACGTCTGGTTTAATTAGTTCATCATAAATAGAATTAATTTTTGGTAATAAATGCGAAATATCTTCAATTTCTGAGGCATTAGCGTTAATTTGGACTTGAGATTTGTTTACGGCTCCTGGAATTACAACACTTACCTCATCATGAGAAAGTATCCACTTTAGTGCTAATTCAGATAAGGATATATTTTTAGGCAATAATTTTTTTAATTGAGCAACAGCTTCAATACCCTTTTTAAAATCTACACCTGAAAATGTATCTCCTACATCAAAAGCTTTACCATTAATATTATAATTACGATGATCATTTTCAGGAAATTTTGTATCACTATTAATTTCTCCACCTAATAACCCGCTAGCTAACGGGCCTCGTGCAATAATTGCTACATTTTTCTTATTGGCTTCCTTAAAAAAAAATTCAGCAGGTTTTTGCCTAAATATATTAAATACCATCTGAATACTTTTAACGTTGGGATTTTGAATCGCTTCCATTGCATCAGATATCTTATGAACACTAACACCATAATTAGCTACTTTTCCTTTTTTAACAATCTCATCCATCATTTCAAAAGTTTCTTTTTTAGCAATAACTTCACTAGGTGGACAATGTAGTTGTAAAAGATCTATACAATTAATTCCTAAATTTAATAATGACCTATCAATAAATTCTTCCATAGGTTCTTGTTTATATCCTCTGGGATAATTTGTTCCACGAATTCTTCTACCTAGTTTAGTTGTAACATATATCTTTTCCGATGTAGACTTTATAAGCTCTGATAAAAATTTTTCACTTCTTCCGTCTCCATAAGTATCAGAGGTGTCAAAAAAATTTATTCCTTTATCAAGAGATTTTTTAAGGAGTTCTCTGGCATCAAGTTCGGTTACATCTCCCCAACACCACCCTATTTGCCAACAGCCTAATCCTATTTCTGAAACATTCCATCCTAGATCTGAAAAATTTCTATATTTCATGCGTATAATTTAGTAAATTAATAATTTTTATTTATATTTGGTCTAGTAGTTTAGATTGATTTTCTTTGGCTACTTTGATTGTTTCAAGTCTTTCAGCATATGTTTTGTTTGGTGGATCATATTTGTCAAAAACATTTGATATATTTTGTGTAAAATCCTGGCCTATCTCTGTTAATTGCACGGCTTCGTCAGTAACAATAATTAAACCATCTTTTATCATTTCATCTAAATATTTTATTTCTTTTTTAAAATATTCCTTAGCATTAATATTAAATTTTTCTTTAAATTGTTTGAAGTCCATTCTTAAATAACTTTTAAATTGCTGGGTTGCATGTTGTCTAATTTGATCATCTTTTGACAATTTCATTCCTCTAAATATAGGAAGTTCTCCTTTATCTATAAATTTTTTATATTTTTCAATGTCATAAACATTTTGTGCATAATAATGATCTCCAAGATTACTTTTTGATGAACTTCCAACACCAAAAAAATTTACTCTGCCGCCCGTTTGGTGGCCGGAAGCGCCATAATGCGCCGTTCCTTCTTTGAAAGCTTTAGTCATTGGGCTGTTAGGTAATGAATAACATTCAAATCCAGTGCGTATATATCCACCATCACTTAACTTTTTATGAATAACATCCATCAATTCTTTTCTTTCTAAAAAATCAGGTAAAGGTCCTTCCTCTAGCATTTTTATTTGATATTTTGCAACCCAAGGCTTATATGCCATCAGTGAAAGCTGTACTAACGTAGGTTTAAGGTCAATAATTTGATCGCATGTTTTTGAAATTGATTCTTTGGTTTGGCCTGGCTGGCCAATTAAAAAATCAAAAGCTATTTCTTTATAAAATTTTCTAACATCTTTTGTAAGAATTTTTTTAAAAAGTTCTGCTGGTTGTATTCTATTAACTCTTCTTTGAACATTTACATCAAAATCTTGCATGCCAAAAGATATTCTATTTGCTCCACAAATTTTTGCATTATAAAGCAATCTGTCTTCGTCTACCCTTCTTGGATCAGATTCAATAGTAAAATTCTCTACGTTAGACCAATCAAATAGACCTTTTAATTTATCTACTAAATCTTTTAAATCTTTTCTGTTTAAAATAGTTGGGGATCCGCCGCCAAAAAAAACTGTTCCAACGTTAAGTTTAATTTTATTTTTGTTTAAAAAATCAAATAATAAATCTATTTCTTTGTATAAATAAGTTAAGTAATCTTTTACTTTTTCATAATCTTTAGTAATAATTTTGCTGCAAGTACAAAACCAACAAAGTTGTTCACAAAATGGTATATGAACATAAAAGAATATTTTCTTTTCTGAATTTTTAGTAAGCCAGTCAACTAAAGCTTTTTTATAATTTTCTCCATTGAATTCATAGCTCCAGTGATCGCAAGTTGGGTATTCTGCATAGTTGAATACTAAATCTTGGTGATACTTTTTAATTAAATTTGCATCTATTAATGGTTTTTTCATTAGTGTTCAATATTTGAACATCATAGCATTTTTATTATTTTAAGGCAAATATTAAAGCTTTTGCCATAAATTAAATAAACTTATTGTTTAATTTTATAGTGAAGGCATCGATAAAACAAGTTGGAATTCATTTTGGTCTTTAATTGTGGCTAATTGATCCTCATCTACAATGAGCAAATAATCAGGTTCTTTATGAGATGTTTTATTAATAATATAACCGTTAATAAAACGTTGATTGCTATAATTAATTGAATCATTTCTCATAAGTGATAGCAAATTTCTTCCGAATTCATAACTTTCTAATTTTCTAACTATTTTATTAGCAACTTTTATTATCATTATTTGCCTTTCATTTTTTGGGTAAAAGTTTTTTGCAAACAACAATTCATTGCTTAAATGCTTATTTTTATTATATCTATCAATTACATTAATTATTTTTTGAAATAGAGATTCTTTAATTTCATTAGTTTTGACAAGATAGCTAACGTTGTCTCCTTGTTCGTGTAAATAAAAAGTTAAAAACATAGGAAAAAAGTAAGGATACCCTTTAAGTGGAACTACTCCGCCACCTTGTTTATAATTAAAGGGTGTATAAATTTCAGAAGAAACATATATTAATTTTGTTTTATTAGAATTGATTTTGTTTAACTTAATTTCTTTTGAAATATGTTGCGCAAGTTTTAAAAAATAAGTTTGATTGTAATGATATTCCCTTTGAATTGCATGACTAACATCCTGTGGTTTTTTTATACCTTCTGAGTTGGCGGGTAAAGAAAATTCAAAAATATTTGAATTTACAAAATTTTTAGATTCTTTTATTTCGATAAAATATGAATATGACCTAAAACAAAGAAATATAAATATTAAAATTGGAAATAAAAATTTACTAGCACTATTAATTCTTAAAGAAAATATATAAAATTCGTTAACAGCTAAAACTCCAATTAAACAAATAAAAGGTATTGCAAAAAAAACACGATGTATCATCATAGATGAGGTAGCTAAATAATTAGTTGCTTCCTTTGTTTCTGAAAGAAAAGCTGGAAGTAAAGTGATCATGAGTATGAATAAGATAAATAGAAATGAGTAAATATTTTTTTTAAACAAGCAAATAATGATACCTAGAAAAGCAAAAAATAAAATTAGTATATTTTCTATTTGACGTGGTAAATAAACAATAAGATCATTAATTTGATAAGACGAGTTGAAAATATAAAAATTTAAATAATATTTGACATTATGAAAAAAATTATAAATGGATTTAAATATATCGTCAGAATACTCACCTATCCTTATTGATGGGTATACAAAATCCATTGTAAATAACAAAAATAAATTTCCAGGAAAAAATAATGTTACAAAAAAAACCATACTTAAAATTATAAAGAAAAGTTTTTTTAAGCGTTGAAGATTTGTAACTAAATAATAACTTTTTATATTTAATATTGAAAATTTTTCAAAGTCAATTACATAAAAGAGTAAAATACCAATCATAGTCCATCTTGAAGTCCAATAATTTAAAGTAGTTAAAGCACAAGCAAAACCAAAACTTAAAATTGAAAATCTATTATTTTTTTTAATGAAATTTTGAAAACGTTCTATACAAAATAAAATAGTTGTAAGCGTTATCATTGGAGATAACAACAAATGTTGAAAAGTTAAAAAAAAGTGATTAGTTGATAAAATAAAAGTCGATATTAATGCTATTTTCCAGTTAAACCATCTATTAATTATTATATAAAATAAAAACAAACTAATTAAACCATAAATAATAGACGGCAATCTAATGTTTAAAACACTATGACCAATAAAATCTGATATATATCTGCTTATAGAAAGTGCAGCATATCCAAAAGTATTAAATGGTCCAAAAAGTACAGGATCTTCAGAAATTGCAAATACCATCCAAGGTTTTTTTGTAGGTAAAAAAGTATTATATATTTGTGCTGTTTCCCAAAAATTAAAAGTTAATGGATAATTATAAAAAGCTGAAAAAAAACAAAAACCTATAAGAAAAACAATGCTTACAATTTTTATTTGCGATTCTTTTACGTTAGAAAAAAAAAATTTAGATTTATTCATACAAGCAAACTAGAATACTTTAATTTTTTTATCTATCTCGACTGCACCATTAGATAAAGTAACTAATCCAAAACTTCGATTCGACCCTATTTTTATTTTTAAATCTTTTGCTATCATTAATTATTTTTAACTATTTATTATTTTATTGTTTTAACATTATAATTTTCTATTATATATAAAAATATTTACCAGAATAGTTAATTTACTATTGCAATACTTAATTTATTCTATTAATGTTCAAATATTGAACAATATCTACTATTATCGTTTAAAAAATGAATTATGCATTTCATATTATTGCTTAAATAGAATATTAAATTTGAAAATTTATGGATTTAATGCAAAAAATTTTTATTAAGCTAATTAAAAATCTAACTATTAACAAAATAAAATACTTGTTTTTAATATTGTTGTTTTCTCCATTATTATTTTTTTTGTTATTAATAAGACCTTTTATTTTATTAAGATTTGGTAGTTTGGGAGTGCAGCGAATTGGTGGAATAAGTCTTTGTGAGCAATATTTATTAAACAATAAAGATAAAAAAAATAAAAAAAATTTAATTGATCTTTGGGTTATAAAGAAACCTATTTGTAATAAACAGTTATTAACAATTTATAAAAGACATTTTTTAATAATAAGTGGATTGTTTACTTTTTATAAAATATTAATTCTAATATCTAAATATATTTCAATATATTCTAAACATATAATAATTATTCCGGACACATATCATGTCAAAAATCTTTTTAATAAATATTCACCCCAATTAAAACTTACAAAAAAAGAAATTGAAATGGGTGAGTCGATGCTTGTTGATTTTGGGATACCACGTAACGCTAAAATAATTTGTATAACATCTAGAGACCATTTGTACTTAAAAAAAAAATACCCATCAAAAAGCTTCTTATATCATGACTACAGAAATACGAATGCTAAGAATTATACTTCAGCTATTAAAGCGCTAATTAAAAAAAATTTTTATGTAGTTAGAATGGGAAAAATTTCTAATCAAAAAATAAATATTAAGAATAATAAATTTATTGATTATCCATTTCATCCATCAAAAAATGATCTTATGGACTTTTTTTTTGCACACAGATGTTATTTTTGGATATGTAGTAATAATGGACTTGATGAAATTGCAAAAGTTTTTAGAAAGCCTCTAATAGACTCAAATATGGCACAATTAATAGGATTAAAAACTACATACAAAAAAGCATTATTATGTTTAAAAATATACAAAAATTCAAAAAATAAAAATATGAGTTTAAATAAGATATTCGATTCAGGTTTAGGTGATTCTTTTTATAGCAGTCAATTTAAAGAAAAAAAAGTTAGATTAAAAGAATTAACCTCAAGCCAATTAAAAGATCTTGCTTTGGAAATGTTAGTTTTGATGAAAAATTCATGGAAAATAAAAACTATCAAAGACATTAAATTGCAGAAAAAATTTGAAGAGTTGTTTTTAAATAAAATCATAAATATCTATACTCATCGCTCTTATAAAAAAGTTAACGCAGTATATAGTGCAGTTTTTTTAAAAAAAAATCCTTGGTTTTTAAAAAAATAAATCAATTTGCCTTTTTATAAAGAAATTTATAAAAAACAGTATAAGCAATCATTAGGAAAAAAAAATAATATCTACAAAATAATCCATCTTGCATAAATATAATTCCTGGACTTATTAATATTAGATAAATTGTATTTATATATATTGAAGTTGTATAGTTAGCTTTAATTTTTTTATTATTTCTTTTTAATAGTAATTTATACAATGACATGTGTAAGTGATGATTATCAGGCAAAAGAGGACTTTGTTTTGCTACAATAATTTTTCTAAAAAAAGAAAAGAATACTTCAAAAAATAAATAAAATAATAAAATGCAAAAAAAGAATGGCGAAATTGATGGATTTAAATTACTTATTTTTATAACAGAAACAGCTATCAGAGCTCCAATCAAATATGCACCGCTATCACCTAAAAATATTTGAGCTTTTGGAAAATTAAATTTTAATAAAATTAAATTTAATAAAATAATGCAAAATAAAAAATATGTGAGGCTGCTATCGTTAAAATATAGATTAATTAATAGCAAAGTTGTGAAAATAATTAATGAGTGAATGCATAAAAGACCGTTAAATCCATCAATTAAATTTGAACCATTAACGATAAATAAAAAACACAAGCAAATAAATATTAATGAAAAAATATCGATATCCATTAAATGATCTAAAAAGTCTAATCCAGTTTTTTTAATATGAGTATCATTAAATAAAACTAATGCTATTAGAAATGCAGTCATTATGATTAATCTAAGTTTTGGCGCAATATTGACTTTTAAATCATCTGCTAAACCTAAAATAAAAAAGAATGTACAAAATAAAATATACTCGAGAGATAAAAAATTTTTAGCAATATATAAGTACAAAAAAACTAATATTAACAATGAAAAATAAATCGTACCACCCAGTCTATAGGTTAAGTTTTCATGAAAGGCTTGGGGTTTTTTAAATTGATCATCTGCTAATATGTTCAAATTTAATTTTTCGAATATTAACAAACTGTATTTGCTAAAAAAAAATCCAAAAACTAGAAACACTAAAGGTGAAATTATATTACTTAATGCCATATTTTTTTATTGAGTTTAATGAAATTAAGAAAATTGAAATTAAATTATTTAAAAAATTCATTTTATTAAATTTCTTATTTATATACCACAACCAATAAATATTCCTAATTCTTTGACTTGAACGAGATTTGCTGAGAATTCTATAATAAGCTAAACTTTCATTAAATTTTTTTGCTATATTATTACTTTTAAGTAACTTACATTTGAATAAGTAATCCTCCAAAAGTTTAATTTTTTTAAATCTATGACTCTTTAGTATAGATCTTGAAATAATCATTGTGGTTGTATTTATAGATGAATTTCTAGTAAACATTTTATAATTAAAATATTCTTTTAGAGTTGTTTTTTTTTTGAATTTCTTTTTAGTGTAACTTTCAAAAAATGGTATGTAGTCTGTATATGTAAAATTTAAATTATTAGTTTCCATAAATTTTATTTGTTTTTCTAGTTTCTGTCTAAACCAAACATCGTCTGAGTCTATAAAAGATATATATTTCGCTTTTGATATTCTCATTCCATAATTTCTGCAAAATGACGGTCCTTTATTTTTACTTAATTTTATTATTTTTATTTTTTCTGATTGAGAAAATTTATTTATAATATTAATGGAGTTATCTGTAGAGTTGTCGTCTATTATATATAATTTCCAATTTTTTAATGTTTGATTAAAAACAGAATTTATAGCTTCATTCAAATACTCCCCTTTATTATAATTGGGTAAAATTATATCAACTATAGGTTTATTATTTTGATTTTTTAAAAAAATTTCTTCACTCATTGTTTTGCAAAAAACTTTCTATATATTTTTTCAACTAAAATATTTGTGAAAATTATTTGCAAAGGAAGTATAGCAAGTTTGTATCTAGGTAAAACAAAAAAGAATGAAAAAATAATAATTATTATAAAATAGATTAAAATTAAGTAGTTTAATTTATAAGATCTTTTGTTTGATAAAATAATGCCTGCCAATGAAGTAAGTCCTACTAATAATAGAGGAATATAATGAAAAATATTATAATACTTTGGGTCAGAAGAATTTATATTTATAAACATGAAAGAAACAAATTTTTTAAAAGACAAAAATAAATATTTTTTGGGCTCTTCTTTAATATTATTTATAGCTTCATCTAAATAAACTTTATCTAGATTGATTGCATGACGATTATTTTTAGGTATTCTTTCAATTTTTGATAGCAAGTTTTCGTTGTGAATAACAGATCCTTCGACTGTTGAGTGAGTATTATTTCCTTTCCAAAGATTATAGCCAAAAGATTTTGTGATACTGATTGAATCAAATAAAATAATATTTCTTATCATATACGGTGAAATAGTAATAAAACTGATTAAAAGTATTAATAATATCTTTTTAATATTAATTTTAAAAAAAATAATAAAATAAATAATGCTAAAAATAAAAATTATAAGAAATTCTCCTCTTAAAAGAATTAATAAACCTGAAACTAACGAAAATACAAAAATTATAAGACTATTATTTCTATTTAAAATTTGAAAAAAACAAAATAGGAATACGGTAGTTAAAAAAACTTGTAAACTAATTGAAGAAATTTGCGTGCATGAATAAATATACAAAGGAAATATAGTTAAAAGTATTGAGCTATATAAACTTGTTCTTTTTGAAAAAAATTCTTGATTTAATTTATAAAATAAAACGACAACTATTGACGATAATAAAATTTGTGATGAAAGAATTAGTTTTACATAATTTTGATCTTCAAAATTGAAAATAGAAAAGAAGTATAAATAGTATGCATATAATGGAGGCATAAATAAATTTGGTTCTCCTCTGTACAAGAACCCTTTGCCTGCAATTAAATTATTTACTATATCTTTCCATTCATTCTCTAAACTTTGATCTCCGAACATTACAATTGCTGGAATTCTTATTAAAATAGAAAATAAAAACAGAAAAATTAATATGTTTATTTCTTTATTTTTTAAATGATGGTATTTATTCAAAAACATAACTAAAAAAAATTTATCACTGTTAAATTATAATGATTAAATTAAAAGATATTAAAAATCAAAAAATTAATAACACTAAAATTGTAGAAATATTATTTTACTCATTTCCCTTATCTTTTATACTTGGAAATTTAATAATAAACCTACATTTATTGGCTTTTATTATCGTTTCATTTTTTTTGATAAACAAAAGAGAACTTAAAACTAGATTCAAAAGCTATTATTGGATTTTAATTTCCTTTTTCTTATACTTCTTTTTGCTAACATCAATTCAATTTCATTATCCTGAATTTATAAACGAAAAAATAAAAGATTGGCCGTTTGAAAGTCAACCCATGTTTAAATCTTTTATTTTTGTTAGATTCATAATTTTGATTTTTATTGTAGATACACTTTTCTTAAATAAGATATTAAGTTTAAAAAAATTATTTTTATTTTCTTTACTTTGTACAAGTTTCGTTAGTTTTGACATTATTTTACAATATTTTACGGGAACAGATTTATTTGGTTATAAAACTCACAAAACTTGGAATTCTGGTCCTTTTGGAGATGAGTTTATTGCGGGGGGATATTTACAAAAGTTTTCTTTTTTATCTTTTTTTTATTTTTTAATTAATAAAGATCATAATAAAAATCAAAAATTAATAATTATTTTAATTATAGTATCTCATCTTGTGGCTATTTTATTTGCGGGTAATAAGATGTCATTTTTATTATCTATATTTGGATGTGGTCTTTTAGTTCTTTTTATTAGAAATATTAGAATTGTTATGAGTGTAAGTTTGATTTGTTTTTTGGGAGTATTTTTAATTTTAATTCAAAATGATACAAAATTAAAAAGTAGATATGTAAGCCTTTTTAACGAAGTAAATGTTTTAAATATTTTTGATTTTAGTAATAAAACAAATACAAAAGAAAAAAAAGAAAATACAGACGAAAAAATTAAAGTTACTCACGAATGGGAAGGAATAAAAACAGAATGGTCTGAGGGGATTTGGAGAAAAAACTGGGAAGGAATTATTATGCTTCGTACATCTGGATATAACAGAATTTTTCGTACTGCAATTGCCGTATGGAAAGAAAATCCAATTTTTGGATCTGGCTTAAAATCTTTTAGAATATTATGTTGGGAGGTGGGTCCTAAATATAAACATTTAGAACCAAAAGCGTACGAAGTTGAAAATACTTCGGCTGCTTCAGCAAAGTTTTCAATCTTTTCTTGTTCGACACATCCTCACAATTACTATTTAGAATTGTTAAGTGAAAGTGGCCTGGTGGGAACTATATTAATGATTGCTTTTTTTCTAGTGTTGTTATCAAAATCTTTTCACCACTTAAAACTATATAGTAGGAACACAAACCCTGAATTGCTTTTTTTGATACCTTTTATTGTGGTGATATTTATTGATATCTGGCCTTTAAGGTCTTCGGGAAGTTTTTTTACTTCTGGAAATGCAACATTTTTTTGGCTAAGCATAGCAATTTTTCTCGCTAACCAAAAAATGGAGAAAAATTAATTTCTATTTAAAATATCCTTCATTTGTTCAATAAATTTTTCTTTTGAAGGTAGATCATTTTTTTTAATGGATTGAATAATGTTTTTATAATTGTTCATGATAAAATTTATCGTCTGAATCAAATTTTCAGTTTTTCTTTTTGTAACAAAAACACCTTTTTTATTTTGAATTACATGACTTATTTCCTCAAAAATAATCGCTGGTCTTTGTCGTGCTAAAGATTCGTCAAGCGCTTGTGGGTGAGCTTCAGTAAATGAAGGTAAAATAAAAATATTATGACTGTCATATATTTTTCTAAGTTTTTCTGGATTATTTTCGTATCCAATATATTTAATTTTACTATTATTTAACTTCAAATTTGATGGCTTTCCTACAATAGTTAATTCAAAATTAAATGAAGTATTTTCTAAAATTTTTATAAGTGAAAATATACCTTTTTCAACTTTAATTCTTCCAACATATAAAAGTCTTGGTTTATCCATTGGAGCGGTTGTGGTATTTATTAACCAACTTTTATCGAGTTGCGAAGGATAAACTAAATCAACTTTTTTCTTATTGGTTATTTTATTTTGGCAAACAATAATTTTAGATCTAAATGTAACAAAAATATACATAAAATGATAAAGCAATGGTCCAATAAAGCCAAAAATGGCTTTGTATTCTTCATGTCCATTGCTCCTTAAGTATAAAAAAATTTTCCTTTTAAAAATAAGTAAAATAAAATGTGCTAAAAAAGTGTACGGAGTTATTGATATTAATAGATAATTAGTTTCTTTATTTTTAAATGTTTTAAAAATATTTAATAAAAAATTAAATATGTTTGAAGATAAGTTGATTTTATTTATTTTAATTTGATGTGATCTTTGAATTTTTGATTTTCTTAAGATCATAGAAATATCAAAATTTTTACCTAGACCTTCGGGAAGAGATTTCATTTCAATATTGTCACAATAAAATAAGTTTTTTTCTGAAAAAACCTTCTCATTATTTATTATGACCAATTTATTTAACATTTCTATTTAAGTGAATTAATTACAATCTTAATACCTTTTTCAAAAGTAATTTTGGGTTTCCATTTAAGTTTTGCTTTAGCTTTATTTATATTTGGATATAAATTCATATTTTCATCTTTTCTATATTTCAATTTTCCAAATTGAGGTTTGCCTTTGCCAATTACTTTTTGAATCTTTTGTATAATATTTTTAATTTTTAATGGTTTTCCATATCCTATATTGATTACTTCTCCATTATTTTTTTTTGAATTAAGAGCTAAAAAAATTGCCTTAACAACATCGTCGATATAACAAAAATCTCTAATCTGATTTCCTTTAGATGTTGGAAAAGTTTTATTTTTTAAACATCCCAATATAACTTGTGGAAGAATTCTATTTTTATCTTGGCCAGGTCCGTAAACTTGAAATAGTCTTAAAATTATTACTGGAAATTTATAGGTATTATAAAGCTTTATTAAAAAAAAAGTTGATGCTAATTTTGCCAAAGCATATGAAGATTTTGAAAAGTCGTATAATTTTTCAGTTTGTGGAGCTTTAATATTTCCATACTCAGTACTACTACCAATTTGTACAAATTTTTTAATTTTTTTGTTTAAAAAAATTTTACTTAAATTAACTAATCCAGTTAAATGTGTGCTTATTGTTCTATCAATTCTATTTTTAAATATATCATGCTGAACATATCCCCCTAGGTTTAGAATATGGCTATATTTTCCTATTAACTTTTTTTCAAGATTTTTTAAATTAGAAATGTCTACGGCTAAATAGTTTACACCTCTTATTTTTCTATTTTTTTTTGGTTCATGTAAAGATACGCTAGACACTTTCCAGCCTTTTTTTTTAGCAGAAAGAATAACATGATAGCCAATAAATCCTGTACCGCCAATTACAAGAAGATGTGGTAATTTTTTTTTTACCATAATGAAATTTAATTAAAAACTATAAAATTTTAAATTAGTTGGGAGGGTATTCTGTCTTACCAATTATCAAATCGACGATTGTAAGAAGCCAAACTTGATGAATATTTTCAATATAATTGTAGGCTTTGCTGTTTATCCAAAAATTAATATCACCGTGCTTAGCTACAGGATTATTTTTATCTATGCCTGTAAAAGTAATAATTTTTGAAAATTTTTTTCTTTTTGCTGCCTGGCAGCCATTAATCATATTTTGAGATTTGCCACTAGCAGAAATTATTATAAGTACGTCTCCTTCGTCTCCATAAAATTCTACAGCTTTTTCAACCCATTTTTCATAGCCATAATCATTAGAGAAACATGTTATCAAATCAGACTCGTTAAAATTAAAACATCTAACTTTGGCGTTTTTAGTTAAATCTACGCTAAAATGGCTTGCAATTGCTGCGCTCCCACCATTGCCAAAAATAATAGTTTTTTTATTATTTTTATTATTCTCTACTAAAATATTTTTCACTTCTAAAATTTTTTGTACTATATCAGCATTAGGTTTTACTAAAGATGAGAAATCTTCTAAATATTTTTCTATAAAATTTTTTTCTGACATATGATTTGTGTATTATTAATTTAATGAAATGTAAAGAATTTATATTATTTTAACAAATTTTGGTGGAACAAACTTAGTATTTTTTCTATGAACAAATACATTGTTTTTCTCTTTTTCTAAATTATTTTTTAAAAAATCTAGACACGGCTTATTTTTTTGAGTTTTCAAATATTTAAAAACTATTTTATCAATATTTTTATTTTTAAAATTTTTGATAACTTTAAAAAGCATCAGTTTCTCAATCGATCTTCCAAATGCTCTACAACTAAGTATAAAGTCTATAATTTCTATTTTATTAGAATATACAGCAAAAGAGAGCACTCCTACTAATCCCATATCTCCAAATTTATCTTTAACTTTACATGAAAATAAATAACTATTTTTACTATTAATCAACTTATCCAATGTTGACTCGGAAATTCTTCTTGTTGTTAAATTCATTTGATTGGTTTTGTTTATTAATTGTAAAATTCTTTTTTTATTTTTTTCATTTCCCTTTTCAAAAAAAACTTTTGTTTTTAAAGTTGATAACCATTTTTCATGTGAAATAAATTTTTCTTTATTCTTTTTTCTTATTTTTTCATCCTGATAAAATTTGGTTCTATTTTTATCTTCATAAGTTAAATGTTGAACGCTCAAACCATCCAAACTAAGAAGTTTTGAAACATAGTAACATGGATCCTTTGGCCAGTCTGGTACAACGATTCCCTTTAAACTACTCTTTACTCTTTCTCTTTCTGATATACTGTCATCAATAAATACTGCAGCATCATTTGGTAAATTTAATTCGGTCATAATTTCACTGATATTTTTTGCCTTATCTTCCCAATTAATTCTCCAGGTTGCGAAATCTTTCTTTTTTAAAATCATATTTGGATTTTTTTCTAAAGCTTCTAAAGCATTTTTTTCTTCGTTCTTGCTGCAGATTGCAAGTTGAATTCCGCGATTTTTAAAAGATTTTAAGTTGGTTTGAAAATCTCTGAAAGCTTCACCTTCAATATTATGGCCGCCTAAATTTATTTTTTTCCAACCCAAATCTCCTAAAACACCTCCCCATAAAGTGTTATCCAGATCAACGATAATTAATTTTTTATTTTTGCCTTCAAAAGCATGAATAATTTTATTTAGTTCATTAGCTGCATTTTCAAAAACTTTTTGTGAGTATGGAATTTTAGCTGCATACCAAAGTTTTGGATTATAATCAGAATTATAGTTTTTAATCCAAAAATTCATATTTAAAAAAATAATATTTTTTTGCTTTTTTAATTCATTAGAAATTTTTAAATTTATTAAATTTATATTTTTAGATAGACCCATATCATCGGTATAATCATTTAAATATTTTCCCCTTACGTTTTCTGGCAAACTCCAAGAATTAATTATTAAATATTCAGTTTTTGTAGATAATTGTTTTATTATGTTTATATATTCGTCCACTTCTTTCTGTAATTTTTTTAGATTAATATTTTCATTATTAATAAGAGAATTAAAACTTTTTATTACTCCGCTTATTGTAGTCCAAACAAAAATAATATGATTTTTATTCTTTGAATTTATAACCCCAAAGCAACTATCAAAAAAAAGTCCAAAGTTAGGTTTTATTAATTTATATTTTTTATTATTAATTTTTTGATTTAAAAAATTATAATACGTATCTAAATTAAAATCAGATATTAGTTTAATACTTTTTTTCATAAATTATTAATTTAATTACTTAGATGAGCGCAATAATTAATTGTAATCTTTTTTTTAATTATTTCTTTCATGGGTTTATCTTCAACAGGTAAAATACGACGATCCAAAATTTTAAATCCACTTTTTTTAATCATTTTTTCTATGTCTCCGATTGATTTAAAATGATAAACGTGATCAATGCTAGGACAGTCAACGCACGTTGATAGATAAACAGTTCCGTTTTTATTCATTAATTTTTTTATTTTTTTTAAAATCTCCTGAGGTTTTGTTACATGCTCCAAAACTTCTCCAATTGTAATAAAATCAAACTTATTTGAGCTTTCAAAATCAAAAATGTTTTGGGTTGTATAATTAATTTTTTTTTCTTTTTTAACTAGAAAATCGATTATCGATTTAGTTATTTTGATAGATGTTTTACTAATATCTACAATTTCAAACTTAGTATCTTGTTTTAAATTTCTAAGTGCCTGTAATAAAAATAAACCATGACCAGGACCAATTTCAAGATATCTGCTAATATTTGATTTTTTATTTAAAATTTTATCAATAAAAAAAGAATACATTGCATAATGAGTCGGCCATAAAAATTGTGACATACCTATGCCTATCATGTAACTCTTCATTTCTTTTTTATTATCATATACCTCTTTGTAAGCCTTCTTTTCATCTTCCACTGGATATTTTTTAAATTTAATAAAATATTTTTGGCTCATCATAATATCGGTGCACAATTTCAAATAAGCCTTGATTGCAAAATCAATATTTATTTTTTCATTCTTTAGATATCTTATAAATTCTTTTGAAAATGCTTCTGCTCTTTTATAATAAATTGAATCTGCTGAATTTATAAATTTTAAAATTTTTATTTTTTGAGAGCTTGATTTGTTAATTATTTTATCTACTAGTAAATAAAAATTTTTATTTTTTTTCAATTTGTTCATAATATTTTCTATAAAAAATGGACTAATTATTTTTTTGATAATTTTTTATCTAGATCTCTTTTTAAATCACCTAATGTAAATTTGCTTTTAAAGCCTTTTTCAAAAAAACTCTCGTTAAGTAAATTAATTTCCCTTCCTGTTGAAGATTTAATTTTTTCTTCAATTGCCACAAACAAGTTTACTATAATGAGAGAGTCTAAACTACTCTTTGGGCCTAAAATTTGGAAATCATTGTCAAAAACAATCTTGTCTTTCTTTTTTAACTGAAGATTTATTTCCTTAATAGACTTTTTAATTATTTCTAAACTTTTCATAAAATAATTTTATAAAAATTATAAATTTATAATTGCGTCCCCATCAATATAAGTTGGATTCCAACAACTTACGTTGTTTAATAATTTATCTAACTTTCTATTTCGTGATTTGTAGTAAAAAGAATTAAGACTCAATTTTTTTTTAAATGGTTTAAAAAATTCCATATACTCTCTATTCTGCTTGTCAAAGCCTCTAAGTTCAAATATATCGCAATTTCTTTTTTTTGCTTCTTTTATATTTGCTCCAATTAAATTTCTAGACATATTTGAATTATCATCAAGAGTTATTAAATCTACGAGAAGCGCGGATTTTATTTTATTCTCTAAATTTTCTTTTTCTATACAAATTGAATATCCCATGGTTTTGTTGTTTTTAATATTAACAAATATCCAGGCTTTATTTGTTTTGAGCAAATGATCTAAGTGCCATCTTAACCAATTTTTATCTCTATTGAATAACAATTTATTTTTTTTTTTCAATTTAATTTTTTTCCACATAATATTAAATCTATTATCAAAGCTGCTGCATTTAGTAATATTTTCGTTCGAAAAATTATTTTTCCAAAAGTTAAACCTACCTTTTAAGAAAAACACTAAAATTAAAGAAAGTAGTTTTAAAACAATACTTTTAAAAGGAAAAGAAACTTTTCCAAAAAAATACTTTGGTATACTTATAGACTTCAAAATAATTATTAATGAAGTATCTAAGTCAACGGTTGGTACAGCTTTTCCATTCATTGCTTGCATGATCTTACTTGTTGTAAATCCAAAACTAGTTCCTAAAAAAAAATCTACATTCTTTTGCGAAAAATATTTTCTAATTAATAACATTGAAATTGATCTAAACTTTTTGTCTACAACCCATCCATTGAGCACAGAACATACGTAACTTTTTTTGTTTAAAAAATACTGCATTGGAAAATTTCCTATATGCCCCACTACTTCATTTTTATTTGATTCCAGGACCCAACCTTTTATCCATTTTTTTTTGTTTAATAGTATTGGGTTCTTATTCCACAAATTTTTCCACTTATTTAAATTAATCATTTTTAAATGATTTCTTTTAAAAAGTTTTTTAATTTTATTATAATCTTGTATAGAAACTTCTCTTACTTTCATTTTGATTAATAATTAAAAAATCTTATGTATAAAATTATAAAAACCAGTTAAATGGTTTGACATCGTCTTTTCGCAAGTGTTAGGTCCCACGTATATTCTTGGTAATGCAAATAGATTAGGTTTTTTTATAACATATGCCTTGCTTGTAACAGCTGATAAAAAATTAAAATTTTTAATTAAATTATACTCTCTTTCTGAAGCCTCATCAGCGCCTCCATAAGGGTAGGCAAAATGCTCTATTTTATGACTAAGTAATTTTTCTAAAATATCTACTGATTTTTTTACTTCATAAACTAACTCTTCGTCATTTAATATTTTTAAGTTTAAATGGTTATGTGAATGTGATCCGATTGTAATTAGAGAATTTTTATCTAAAATTTTTAACTCCTCTTTATTTATACAATTTTGTGAATAATCTTTTCTATTTTTATTTTTTGAAATTGCTTCTAAAAAATTTAATTGTTGTTGACTGCTCATGGTCATCATTAATTTTCTTATCTCTTTGAAAGTTTTTTCTTTTTGTTTTTTATTTTTTAAATCAAAATTAAAATTTTTTTTATTATATATAAATTGTAGTGTTATATTTTTTTCTATTAAATCTTTCAATTCATACCACCACATTTCAACTTGCTTTTCCAAAAATCTTGTTGATATATAAATCGTAGCGGGTATTTTATATTTTTCTAAAATAGGAAGAGCATATTTTAGATTATCTTTATAACCATCATCAAATGTTATACTAACTAAAAATTTATCATCGCCATTAATTATATTTTTAACAAAATCATTGATGCTAACTAAAGAATAATTTTCTTTTAACAATTTAATTTGTTTTTCAAATTGAGAACAAGAAACTGCCAACCCAAGATTTAGGTCTTCTTCGATTTTATCATCGGGTAGCACTCTATGATAAACAAGTATGGCTCCTTTACCTTTCCAGGGTTTCCAAAAAGTTTTTAAAAAAAAAGAAGTAATTTTAAAAGTGTAAATTTTTCTTAATAAACTATTAAGCATGTGAATTAAAAATTTTTTACTTTTTCTAAAATAAATCTTGGCAAAACTAAAGCTATTAATAATTTCAGTTTTTTAAAATTATTTGGAAATTTAAAAATATGCTTTGTTGAGTTGATCAATTGCCTTTTCAAAATAAATATTGTTATTTTTCTATACAAAATTATTTCATTTATTAAATCTAGTTCTTCTTTGGTCAATAATGATTTTATGTCTTTATACCAATTTTCAAGTTCTTTTAATTCAAGTTCTCTATTTTTTTTTGTGAAATTATTTTCATGCAATCTGTAAAAAACTAAAGGCTTTTGTACACAATCAAATAAACATTTTTTAGAAATTCTGACAAAAAAATCAAAATCACCAATGATTTGGTAATCCTTATTAAATCCAACTTTTAAATTAAAATATGCAGATTTTCGAATTATAGCCGTAAGTATAGTTACTGCAGATTTTTTTCCTATTATGCTTGAACAAAGATTGCCTTTCGTTAGCAAGTCTTTTTTAAGCTTAGTTTTTTTTTTAGTTTTGTCGTTAAAAAGCCACTGATTACAATAAACAATACTAGTATCTTTATTTTTAAAAAGAGGGACCTGATACTCTAATCTCTCTTGTGACCAAAAATCATCGACATCGCAAAAGGCTATAAAATCTCCCTGGGAAGCTTTAACGGCTAGATCTCTTGCCTCATACAAAAATACATGTTTTGGTGATAAATAATACTTAAATCTTTTATCATTAAACTTATCAAAAATTTTTTTGCTATTATCTGTTGAATGATTATCCCAAAAAATTACTTCCCAATTTTTATAAGTCTGATTTTTTAAACTAATTAAACACTCTTCTAGATACTTTTCCCCATTAAAACAATTAACAATTATGCTAACTAAAGGTTCATTGTTTAAATTACTTGCTAAAGCCATGGAGCGCTTTTTGAATAAATTTCTTCTAAATTGTCTTTATCTCTTTTAGTATCCATACACTGCCAAAACCCGTCATGTTTGTAAGCAAATAATTGTCCTTCTCTAGCAGCTTTTTCTAATGGTTCTCTTTCAAGGTAAGTGTCGTCACCGTCGATAAAATTAAAAAAATTTGGTTCTATTACAAAAAATCCTCCATTTATCCAACCTTCTCCTAAATGTGATTTTTCCTTAAATTTGGTAACTTGGTCCCCTTTCAGTTCTATAGCTCCAAAACGAGCTGGGGGACGCACTGCTGAAACTGTAACAAGTTTTTTATGTTTTTTATGAAATTTTAATAAAGAATCCAAATCAATGTCGGACAACCCATCTCCATAAGTTAACATACAAGTTTCTTTACCAATAATTTTTTGTAAACGCTTAACTCTCCCTCCCGTCATTGTATTTTTACCAGTCTCAACTAAAGTAATATTCCAATTCTCTGAGTTTTTTGAAAAATATTTTTTTATAATTTCACTTTTGTAGCCTGTGGCAATAATAAAATCTTTATAGTTATATTTTGCATATATTTTCATGATGTGCCAAAGCATAGGTTTTCCACCTATTTGAACCATTGGTTTAGGTATTTCATCAGTATATTCAGATAACCTAGTACCAAACCCGCCAGCTAATAAAATAACTTTCATTAATATTTACCAATTAAATTTTATTTTATTTTTTTTAAGTCTTAGAATTTCCTTAGAATTATATTCTGCATTAGCTATATTTAATATAATACTTTCGTTTTTTGCCATGCCTTTAAAACCAAACCAAACTTTTGGTGGTACAGTTATTCTTAAATATTTTCTTTCTCCTATTTCAATAATTCTAAAACAGTTTTCTTTTTGGGAATAAAATACAAATTTTACCCTTCCAAATGGAACTGCTAAATTTAATGTCATCTTTAAGTGATACTTCCATGCTTTAATTTTTTTAAATTTAATTTTAGAAAAATATGCTTCTCCAAAACTCCATTTTTTCAATTCTTTTTTTTGTAAAACTCTCATAACATCTCCTGAACTAATTTTTTTTATTTTTAATGGAGTTACTTTAATTTTATTTAAAATGGTTTTGCCCATTTAAAACCTCTTTTATATGCTAAAAGTTGATATTTTTTTATTTGTCTTTCGGTAAAATAATTAATGTTTTTATAATTTAAATAATAGTTTCTGTACCAATCCGCAACGAACTCAACATTTTCTTCGAATTTAAGTACACTTTTCCATTTCAATATTTTTTTTGCTTTATTACAATTAAGTCTTAATAACCCAGATTCAAAAAAATTTTTTTTCTTTTTTGATACTAATTTCCATGAAACATTTTCCCAATTCTTACTCATAGCTTTTACGAGCTCAAGTACACTATATTCTTTTGATAAACTTGGTCCAAAATTAAATGACTCTCCGTGTAAATTTTTATTTTGTATTAAATTAATTGCAAGACTTATGTAACCTCCTACAGCTTCAAGAACATGTTGCCATGGCCTAGTAGCATTTGGATTTCTTAGTTGGGCTGGATTACCTGAAGACCAACTTCTAATGCAATCGGGTATTATTCTATCTTTTGCCCAGTCTCCTCCTCCAATAACATTACCGGCTCTTGCGGTTGCTATGCGAATTTTTGATTTATTTTTAGGAAAATATGAACTTATAAAAGATTTAATTAATAGTTCAGCTGAAGCTTTTGAACTGCTATATGGATCTTTTCCTCCCAATATATCACTTTCTTTATAGCCATAATGTATTTCTTTATTAAAATAACATTTATCACTTGTAATAATCACCACATTACAAGGATTTTTTAATTTTCTTAGAGACTCTAATATATTTAATGTACCCATAACATTAGTTTGCCAAGTTAATTCTGGATTTTTGTATGAAGAACTTACTAATGACTGTGCAGCCAAATGAAAAATAAAATTTGGTTTAAAAGTAATAATTTTTTTTTCTATTTTTTTTCTATTTCTTATATCCAATCTAACATCTTTTATACCTTTATAAATTTTTGAAACATTAAAATGAGAAGGGTTTGTTGGTGGATTTAACGAAATTCCCATAACATTAGCACCCATTAATTTAAACCAAGCCGTTAGCCATGATCCTTTAAAGCCTGTATGCCCTGTAATTAAAACATTCTTTTTATTAAATATTTTTTTTAAATACATAGAATAAATTTATTTCTTAAAAAATTTTTTACGCCAAGTGCTATCTGATCTATATATAGTATCTATCATTCTCATAACTTCAATTGCATCATAGATATTTCCGTTTGAAATTCTTCTATTATTTTTAATAGAATTAATATATTCCTTAACTTCTCTTTCCCATGATAAATCATTTTTAAATTTAATAATTTTGTTATTTTTTTTTTTTAAAAACTTTGGCTGAATTTCTATTTTTTCATTTCCATAAGTTTTTGAACCAGACAAAATTCCAGATAAATTTATAAGTGCTTTTTCCATTGTAATTTCTATTCTGAATTGATGTTGCCATTGTGTGGCTGTTGAATGGACCATAGCAACAGTATTTTTATATGATCGCATAATTACGTAAGCATTATCCTCAACGTCGTGTTTCCAATAATTGTTGCTTACAAGGCTTTTGATTTCCTTAAACTCTCCACAGAAAAATCTCATTATATCAAGCATATGAATACCTTGATCTAATAGAATTCCTCCTCCAGCAATAGATTTATTAGATCTCCATTGGCCCACAAATGAAATTATTTTACTTTTACCATAAAGTCCTTTTAGATTTACTAACTTTCCGTATTTCTTCGATTGAATTATTTTTTTAGCTAAAATTATTGAGTCATGATATCTGTGATTAAAACCGTACTTAAGTTTTATTTTACTTCTTTTTTTATGTTCTTTTAAAACTTTTTGTAACTCACCAATATTTCTTGCTGGGGGTTTTTCACAAAACACATTTATATTTTTTTTTAAAGCTCTGATTGTTGCATCTGCAGCATATTTATTAGGCAAGCTAACAAATAATATATCCAATTTTTCATCAAATAATTTTTTATAGTCATTAAAAAACTTAATATTTTTATTTGAAATTCTATTTTTTAGATTTTTGTCACTAATAGCAATAATTTTAACTCCCTTAATACTATCAAGTATTTTTTTTCTTTTCTTGCCCACTACTCCAAAGCCTGCAATACCTACTTTTAGTTTATTAATCATTTATTTTTTTACTGCAATTCTCATATGAGAACTAAGCTTTTTCTCTTGCAAAAATTTTTGAAAGTCAATCTTAAATTTTACTGATTTATTTTTTAAAACATCTAAAACAAAATTTTTATTTTCTTCTTTAACTAAACTTAAATTATTTTCAACAATACTAAGATCTAGCTTTCCAGGTGTATCGATGAATAAAATTTTAAACCCAATTTTTTTTAACAATATTTCTATAGATTGGGGATTAAAAAAATTTATGTGGTATGGAGGATAAATAGCATTAGAATTCTTGCCTAACATTTGAATATCAAAACCCATGCCATTTAAAGTTGTAAAATAAAAAATACCGTTTTTATTCAACAGTTTATAAATTTTATTTAAAAAATATTTTGGATCATATAAATGCTCGAAAAGTTCAAAACATGTAATTGCATCAAATCTATTTTTTGTAGAATTCATTTTTTCGATGCTGCTTTCAAAAACTTGAATATTATTATTTCTGCATGATTTAGCCATTAATTTAGAGGGTTCGAGAGCATATAATTTAGCCTTCGGCCATTTTTTTTTTAACTCGATAAGAAACATTCCTAAACCAGCTCCAATATCTAATATTTTTTTTTCTTTATAGTTTGTAAAATTTTTTGAAAAATAGTTTACTTGTGGTTTTACAACTTTATTTTTTCTTATTTTTAGCTTTGGTAAAAAAAACTTTTCTAACCAATAGTTTGAAGATTTAGTGTTTGAATAAAATTTTTCCAACAAGTTTGGTTTTGGCCTAGGATTAGCAAATATTGTTTTGGTTTCGGTACACTGGTAATAAGAAAAATTTTTTTTCACAAATAATTTTTTTATCTTTTTACATCCCCAAGATTTGTAATTAATGTTTGTAAAATTTCTTTTATTTAAAAAATATTTTTTAACATCTTTATCAACTAATTTTTGATATTTTTGCAATGATTTATTGCTTCTTATGTCCGACTCTTTCATGATTTAGATAAATTTATTTCGAATATTTTTTAAAATACTTATCTTTTTTTATCAATTTAACTGCTTTATTAAAATCGCTTTGTGTGTCTACGTTTACCGTATTAAACTTTGTTCTTACCATTTTTATTTTATCTCTATTTTCAATTAATCTATTCATATCAACTGATTCCGTTATCTCAAAATCTGATTCTTGAAGTTTAACAAAATTATTCAATGATTTTTTTGTAAAACAAAATACATTACCTTGTTTGTAGTATATTTTTTTTCCTTTTATTTTTTTTGTAGAAATTTTTTCTCTTGAAAAGTAAATTGCATTATTTTTTTTATCAACAACTACTTTTACGCGGTTGGGATCTAATATTTCTTCTTGGCTTTTCATAATAGTGTACAAATTTGAAATTTTTATTTTTTTATTTTTTTTAATAACATTGACTACTTGATTAATCATCTTGGGCTCTAAACAAGGTTCATCACCTTGTATCATTACTACATATTTAATTTTCTTTTTATTTTCTTTTGAAATTTTTTTAACAGCTTCTTGTGTTCTATCTACAGCACGTTTATGCCTTTTGGAAGTCATGATTACTTTACCTTTAATTGACTCTATATAATTTTTTATTTTTTTATCGCAGGTCGCTACATAAACATCATTTAATGATCTTGATAATTTTGATCTATAGTAAACATGCCCCACCATTGGCATGCCGTGCATTTTTTTCATTGCCTTACCAGGCAATCGAGAACTTTTCATTCTCACTGGAATAACTCCTATTACATTCATTAAATTTATAGTTTTTTAATAAAATCTTTGCACGAATTGCCTAAAAAAATCATATCTGTGCCAACAGCGACAAATTTATATTTCTTTTTGTAGGCTAATTTTATCTTGTTAAAATTTGGTTGAGCCATATGGATACCCATTGGGACGTTTTTTTTATTTGATATTGTTTCATACTTCTTGATTGCATTTTTTACTAATTGGTTTTCCAGTTTGCCTATAACACCTAAAGAAGACGATAAATCATAAGGACCTAAAAGAGTGCCGCTAATATTTTTTAAATTTAAAATTTGTTCTAAATTATTTATTGCTTCTATACTTTCTATCTGGAGAATTAATTTTATGTTTTGACTTTCCTTTTTGACATATTTTTCAAAGTTAAAACCGAAGTTTGAAGCCTTGGTTAAACCAACACCCCTTTTTCCTTTAGGAAAATAATATGAGGACTCAATTGCGTTTCTTGCATCTCTCACTGTATTAACCATAGGAACAATTACTCCCCTTGCTCCAGCATCTAAAGCTTTTTTTATATTTAACTGATTGTTGGAGCCCACCCTAACAAATGGAACTGATTTTTTGCTTTCAATTATTGATATCAATATACTCATTTGATCAAAAGTTATGGTTGAGTGTTCCATATCTATACAAAGCCAATCAAAACCCATTGAAGCCATTAGGCTTGCTGCTGATGGATTGTATGAGGTAATCCAAGAACCAATTTTATTTTTTTTACTTTTCATTCAATTTTCAATTTATAATTTAATTTGCAATTAATCTATTTAAAAAAATTATTAATATGCATATTAGTCTCGATTATGTCTTTTTTTGAAGTTTGTTCCCCCACCCAAAAATTTAATACTCCTCTTTGAAAAGTTTTAGCTAAAGGTATATTTTTATCATAAATAAAAGGGAAAACTTGATCAAGAGTAGGAAAATAATTTCTAGCGTAAATATTTTTTAAAAATAAATATTTTTGCAATTTGTCTCTATCCTTTTTTAATAATGCATTTTGTCTCCAATATACACCACCTTCATTATGTTTTATCAATTTTATATTATTATTCTTTATTGTTTTTTGGAATATTTTAGCTTTATTATTTCTATGGAAATTTATTTTTTTAATTTGCAATATCTTTTTATTTAAAATCCTTAAATAATTTCTATCGAAAGAATATTTTGAAATCATACATTTTTTAAATCTATTTAATCTTGCTATCTCAAATTCTTTCTTTTTAATTCTATTACTAGTTATGCCATTATAAATATCGATTAAATCATTTTGTTTTTTTTTTAGTTTTTTTGAAAAAAAATCTAGTTTTGAATAATGATATTTTACTTTTTTATATAAATATTCTGAGTTAATATTTAACGAACCTCCAATATTCATATCGATAATTTTACCTTTACCAAAACTGCAAATAGAAAAATCAGAAATGCTGCCTGCATATTTTCCTGAAACTTTTAAACCTAAACTTGGAGCTATATCTTCTATAAAGTGGATATTTTTTTTTTTAGCAAAATTTTTTATTTTGAATACCTCGCCATAGTTTCCATACATATACGGATATATTATTGCACCAATTTTTTTATTATTTTTATATTTTTTTAAAGATTTATATGACAAGCATTGATTGTGATCTACGTCTAAGACTTGAGGTTTGTTACCACTAAACAAAATTACCAAAACTACATCAAAGCATATATTTGCTGGAATTAAAATTAATTTATTTCTAATTTCTAAACTTTTAATAAGTAAATAAATTGCTGTAGATCCGCTCTTAGTTAAAAAACAAATTTTTTTTTTTAATTTTTTTTCTAATGCTAGAATACGCATAACAATAAAATTTTATTTATAAATTATAATGTCTTCTCTTGTGGGTCCGTAAGCAAAATCAAGTGAATGTCTAACCCTTTTCACTTTTATCTTTTTATTTTTGATTTTCTTAATTATTTTGTTTACTAAATTATTATTTATTTGAACTAAAGAATTATCCTTTTTCTTATTTTTTAAATGATATGAAATAGATTCTATTTTATTTTTTCTTAAGTTTTTTTTTCTTTCAAAATTAAATTTTTTAAACCACTTTTTCCCTTTTTTACTTTTTAGAAAGTTATTTTTTAAATCTAAATTAGGAATATCTCCTAATAAAGCTATTCCGTCTTTTTTCAAGATTTTAACTATTTTTTTTACAAAAAAAATTACTTCTTTTTCATTCTTTAAATATTGAAGGACGCTATAGCACAGCACCTTGTTAAAATTATTTGAAATTTTCATGTCTAAAAAATTTCCTGAAATTAGCTTTTTCTTATTAATTTCAGGGAGTCTCTTTTTTATAACATTAAGACATTGCTTGTGATCTATTCCGTACACTTCGCCAGCAAAAAAATATAAAGGGATTAAATGCGTTCCTACATTGCAACCTACGTCTAATACTTTATCATTTTTTTTAATAGACAATTTATTCATTATATCTGTTAATATTTTTTGCTCGTAATATTTTTGGTGTAAATATCTTGATGCTGAAATAGTAAAATTTTTTGATTTACTACTCACATATCCAAAATTTTCAAATGAAATTTTACTCATTTATTGTTTTTAAAAAGTTTTTTGTTCGAGAGCTTTGAATTTTGTTAAATAGTTTTTTTGAAAAATATTTTTCATAAATTGTTAAATTATAATTTTCTCCCTTAAAACCTCTTTTGAATACTGATATATTTAAGTGTTTTTTTGAAGGAATGTAATGTAACTGCGGACCATAAGATATGACTCCTAGATTCAAAAAATCAAAACCTTCTTTCTGATATTTTTTCATTGCATCTAAAATTAGAAAATGATGCGCACTTTTATTTTGGGAGATACTTTTAGAAGAAAAATATTCAATAGATTTATTTATTTTAGAAAAAACGGCAAATGCAATTTTTTGTTTATTGTCGTAAACATCAACTATTTCAAGGCAGTTTTCTTTATAAACTTCATACAAATACTTAATATATTCTTTATTTTCTTTTACCTGGCCAATTATTTTAAAAAAATTATCATAATTTAATTTATGTTTAGAATTATTATAATAATGAATCGAATATTTGCTATTTTTTAAGATCGCTTTATGTCCCTTAGAAATTGAATTAAACAAAATCTCATAATCTTTTTTTAAATTTATTCTATTGCCAACCATAGAGACATCTAGATATCTAAACTCAACTAACAATCTGTTTAATATTTGGGATTTTAAAGAGTTTAAATCAAAATTAATAAAATCTGAAAAACATATTTTAATACTATTTATAGAATTTTTCTTACATAGCTTATCAATTTCTTTTAAAATTGTAGATATTATATCTCTTAATTCTTTTGTTGATAGCTGATCAGAAATAATCATTCCTGGTAAAGATATACCAAAAAAAGTACCAGCTTTATATTTGATTAATTTAGAATTATGTTTTTCATAACTGATTGGGCAAAGACCTTTAATTTTATTATCTTTAAATAATACAAAACTTAAATTATTCTTTGTAAATTTTTTTGAAATTATAATTTTATGATCTAAATTTGAAATTTTACTTTTAGTAAAATCATTTAGTTGATCAAAGTTAACTTTGTTAATTGGTTTAATAATATACATTTTTAACTTTTTAAATCCAAACTCTATCGAGTTTTAGTTTTTTAATTATAATATTGGGTTGAATTTTTTTCTCACCTTTAAATTTTATAAAATTTTTGAAATAATTTTGATATGCTTTTTTATTTAAATTTAAATTGTTTTTAACATCTTTATTTGAGTAAGAATCAATATTGATAGGTTTTTTTCTTATAAGATTTGCTATTTTACTAGTCTCGCCAAAATGGTTATAAACACTTTTTAACTCATTATCATTTGTAATAAATATTATTGGCTTATTATACATGATGGCAAAATTTCTTGCTGTGGAATCGTGAAGAACAATTAATTGAGAATTTTTTACCTGTTTAATCGTTTCGTGAACTTTAATTGTAAAGTTGGGAAAATGTTTTTTTAATTTTTTTATTCCTATTTTAGGATGACAAGAGATCTCGATTTTATATCCAAAATTTCTATTTAATTTTTCTAAAAATTTTCTAACTGATGCATAATAAGTTTTTGGATTTAAATCATCGAGGCCCAATTCTATTAAGTCTGGTCCATATGGTGCTCCAGAATCAATATAGAGAGCTTTTTTTTGTTTTATTTTTAATTTATTAAAACTGTTTTTTAGAAAATCATCATAACTTCTGTGATGACCCCAAATTAAACTTGTTTCTTCTCCCACTAGCTTGTGATTTTTTCTATTTAAATAACTTTGTTTTCCCATCAAGTAAACATATCTAGCTTTTCTTATTCCCCAAAAACTTGGATTTGTTAAAGAAAAAAATTTGTAAGAAAAAACTTTTGTAATGTGAAAAAATTTTTTTTTCTTTAATAAATTAAGTTTGTTTTTTAAAGAATGTATTAAAGATGGAGATCTTGCATGTTTTTTGGAAAACATACCTGCTTGTACTAAATAATTTGCATTATATTTTGATAAAATTTTATATATTTTTACAGTTTCAAAATTGTAATTTATTTTTGAATTATATAAACAGTTGAATAAATTGTTTTTTAATTGTACTTCAAAATCTTCTAGATTATTTAATTCTTTAATTTTAACTTTTTTTGAATAAAATTTTTTTGTTTTGTAATTTCTTTTTACTAATTGATTCAAATACCAAATTTCTACACTTATCTTATTTTTTAGATAGCTTTTTATACCAAACTGGATAAAATCTCTTTTTTCCAAGTATCTACCACATAGGAAAACAATCTTATTCATTTTTGCTTATAAATAATTAGATAAATAACTTTGCGATTCTTAAATCTGCTGGATCATCAATATCTATAGATGGAAATTGTGATGACCTAAACAGTTTTGTTTTATTTTCTACTACAAAAGATTTATATTTTTTTAAAAAAGAAATCTTTGATAAATAAATTGAACCATCAATAAAAAAATATTTATTTGGATAGCTTTGCCTTCGTGTTAATATTTTTTTACTTGATTGCAAATATTTCCATTTATTATTATCTAATTTAATGCATTCAAATGGGTGTTCTTTCATTTTGCTCACGCTAACAATTGATTGGATTTTTCCTTTTCTAAAAATATTAATTATTTTATCAATTTCTTGTTTTTTTCTAATTGGTGAAGTTGGATTTAAAAGCATAACTGCATCAAAATTTAAATTTTTTTTTTTATTAAGCCACTTTAGTGCGTCGAAAATTGCATTAAGCACATAACTTTTATCTGTAGATAATTTTTTAGGTCTAAAATACTCATCTTTAAATCCATTTTTCTTACAATATTTTTTTATTATATTGCTGTCTGTTGAAACAAAAGGGTAAACATTTTTATTTATTTTTTTAACTATTTTTAAAGTATAATAAATTAATGGCTTTCCCTTTAAATTTGCCATATTTTTATTTTTAATTCCTTTCGAGCCTGCTCGAGCGGGAATAAAAGCAAGAATTTTCATTTTATTTTTTTTAAATTTTTTCCCAAAGTTAAATAATCTTTTGGTGACTTATTGATCCATATTGGTATTGCAATTGCTTTACCTAATTTTTTCTTTGTTATCATTGCTATATTTGTTTGTTTTTTTTCTAAAACATGATCCCAATATGCTGCGCAGTGCCAAGCTATAGCGTCTGGTAAATTTTTTGTTCCAAATCCATTTTGTTGAAGATATTTTACAATTTTATTTCTTAAATGATTATTTTCTACAAACAAAATGAAAGTGTCATATATTATTTGACTTTTTGATGGAATTGTTCTTAGTTTAAATTTGTTTCCTATACCTTTTAATAATGAAATATATCTTTCTTTGTTATTTTTAACTATATAATTAAGCTTACTTAATTGCACTTTTCCAATCGCACCTTGTAGTTCCGTCATACGATAATTAAATCCATAAATTGATCTCGTGTCTTTCCCTCTTGGTAATTTTGGATTATTTTCGTGCCCATGATCGTGGTACTCTCTGGAATATTTATCCAATTTTGAATCATTAGTTAAAATCATGCCCCCTTCTCCTGTTGTAATAACTTTTCCAAAATCAAAGCTTAGAACTCCTATGTGTCCTATTGTTCCTAAATATTTTTTATTGAATCTTGCTCCTACAGATTCACAATTATCCTCCAAAACCTTTATTTTTTTGGCTTTTGCAAATTTCATAATTGAACCTATGTTTGCTGGAACTCCCAACATATGAACTGGCAGAATAACTTTGGTTCTAGGCGTAATAGCTTTTTTTAAATCTTCAACGTTCATATTTAAAGTATCATCAACATTTACAATTATAGGTTTTGCTCCTACATCTACTATAGCCTCAACGGTCGCTATAAAATTGAATGCTTGGGTAATTACTTCATCTCCAGGTTTTACGCCTAGAGCTTTTAGCCCTATTTTAATAGCCGCAGTTCCAGAAGAAACTGCTAGACTATGTTTACATTTAAATTTTTTACAAAACATTTTTTCAAATTCACGTATATGAAATTTCTTTCTCATGCGCTCAAAACCATGAGCAAATAAAACTCCACCTTCTTTAAAAATACTATTAACTGCTTTTTTTTCTTTTTTATCGATTATTTCAAAACCTGGCATACTTTAGAATATTATTTATTTTTTTTATTAAAAAATAATTTTATTTTTTTACAAATAAATTTTATTTCCTTTTCTTTTAAAAGTGTAGAACTGGGCAAATGAATTGAATTTTTTGATATTTCAATTGAATTTTTAAATTCTTTACTGTTAAAATATTTTTTAAAATGATGTGCCTTATGAACAGGATTAATCATCGGTCTAGCATCTACACCATTTTTTATTAAAAATTTTATAAGCTTATTTCTTAAATTTTTCTTTAATAAAGTTATAGTTGTTAACCAGTGAACAGGTGAACACCATTTTTTAAATGATCTTAATTTAATTTGTTCTATTTCTGATAAATACTCACTATATTTTAATATTTGAAAATTCCTTTTTTCTAAAATTTTATTGAAAATTTCAATTTGTGATAATCCAATAGCAGCTTGCATATTGGTCATTCGGTAATTATATCCTAGGTCTACATGAAGATATCTTTGTTTTTTTGACATTCCATGATCTCTAAGTATTGCACATTTTTCTGCTATCTTTTTTGAATTAGTTAAAATAGCTCCACCTTCGCCGGTAGTTATTATTTTATTTGCATAAAAACTTAAAGTAGTTACATCGCCAATAGTACCTAATTTTTTTCCTCTATATTTTCCACCAATGCTCTCTGCATTATCTTCTATTACTTTTAAATTATATTTTCTTGCTATTTTCATTATTGGATTCATATCAGCTGCATGCCCCATTTGATGAACAACCATAATTGCTTTTGTTTTTCTTGTAATTTTTTTTTCTAAAAGTTTATGATTGATTGCAAAAGTCTCTGGATCTACATCTACAAGTTTAAGTTTGGCTCCAGATAAAACAATCATATTAGCTGGTGCTATAAAAGTAAGATCTGGACAAATAACTTCATCTCCCCTTCCGATACCTAGTGATTTTATTGCAAGATGTAATGCGGAAGTGCATCCAGACGTTACAATACAATATTTTATATTGTGTGTTTTTGCTAAAGCTTTTTCAAATTCATTTATGTACTTACCTTGGCTCGAAATCCAATTGGTTTTTAGACAATTTGAAACATATTTTTTAGCTTTTTTTGTTATATAAGGGCTAGATATTGGAATCATAAATATTTAATTATTTTTTCTTTTTTTTAAGAAAAGTTTTTAATTTTTTTCTGTAATCGTTCCATCCTTTAACATCCCATTTGGCTTTTTTTGATTTCATCGAAAAATTAAAAGCTCCTCTGTTGATATTACTTTTATTTTTTTCACTTCCATGGATAACTAAGGGACTATGGATAATGCAATCACCTTTTTTTACTTTAACATAATGTTTTTTATATTTTTTTTTTGCATTTTTAATGTGCTTTTGAGGTATGCATAAAGAAGCACCAAGATTTCCTTCTGGATTGTGGGGTAAAAGCTTTCCTTTATGCGATCCTGCATAATAATATAAAGACGAATTTTTTTTATTAACAGAAGTTGTTGGCACCCAACAAGTTATTGCCTCGCATGGAGTAAGGTTAAAAAACGCATTATCTTGATGAGGTTTTGTTGCTATACCCACTTTTTTGGGTTTTAAAAAATATGATGAATTAAACCATTTTTTTTCAAAGGGCCCAAAAATTCCATAAAATACTTTGTGAACCTCGGTATGTTTAAAAAATTTTTTGTGATAAGGCATATAATTTGAAATATTATGAACACTACTTAATTGTTTAGTTTTTAAATAATGAATATCTTCTGCTTTATTTTTTATTGATCCTTCTTTGATAAGTCTATGAACTTTTCTTTGTATTTCATTAATAATTCTCTTCGGAACTGATTTTTTCAAAACTGCATAGCCGTTTTTATTAAAAAAAACTTTTATTTTATTTATTTTTTTTTGTGTAATCATAAGCTTTAGAAAAAATTAATTACTTTTTTAATTCTTTTAATGTCGGTATTTCTAAATTCTAATATTTTATATACATTTGAAAAATAAGGATCATTAATTATTTTCCAATACCATTTTCCTTTTTTTAGTGGCAAATGTTGGTCTTCTTTTCCGTTATTATGACTTAATTCCATAGCTACTACATATGGTTTAATTATATTTATAAATTTTGATTTTGAGAATTTAAATGCTTTTGAAGCTAAATTAAGATGCCCAATATTAAGATTAATTCCCAATTCTTTAGGTTTAAAATATTTTAAAAGTTTTTTATACTCTTCTGGTTTTTGCATTAATAAAACATCTTTTTTTTTGTAAGATCCCTCTGTCTCGATAGCTATTCGAACTTTATTTTTTTTCGCAAATTCTACTATTTTTGAAAGAGATAATAACATTTGATTAAAAGCTGCATTATAATTTTTTCTATTTTTTTTATTTTTCCAAATAAAATCATAATTTTTTTTTGAGTTGCTTGCTCTAATGGGTTGATAAATAAACCCTGGATGAAATGTATAAATTTTTGCTCCAATTTTTTTATGAAAATTAATAGATCTTTTTATCTGACTTAAGCTCCTATTTCTAATACTTTTATTTGATGAAGCAATATTTATGATAAAATCCTTTTTTGGTGCAGGAAAATAATTATGAATTAAAAAATTAAAATTATATTTTTTTACATAGTTGAAGTTTTTTTCATAAATATGGTTGGACCCTAATTCTACATTTTTAATACCTTCCAATTTAAGCATATCGAGAGCTGATTTTATTTTTTTCCCATTTTCAATAAATGTGGTAGATACGTAAACTTTACTCATGATTAAACATATCTTTTTTTAATAATGTGTTTTTTTTAATATCTACAACTGAAACTTGACCAACTACTTTCTCTATGTCAGATGGAGAAATGCCAGTGCCTGGTCTTTTGCTTGTAATCAAATCATAAGTAAGCTTAGTTCCTTTGGAAATATTTTCTTTCGCTACTAAACTTTTTTTAAGTTTTTTTCTATTTTCTATTTCACAACTAAGTACTTGTTTTTTAAAAACTCCTAAACTGGTTTCAGTTTGTTTAATTATTTTTATAGTCTTTTGCAGTTCATCTGGATTTAAAGACATTCTATGATCTGGTCCTTCTAATTTTTTATCTAAGGTAAAATGCTTTTCGTACATAGATATTCCTATTGCTGAGGCAGCTATAGGATTAATAAAATTTTCAGTATGATCCGAATATCCAAATAAACACTTATCTTTAAATATTTCTTTGTATTTTTTTATTACATTTAAGTTGGAATCTCTCAAATCGGATGGATAACTTCCTGTGCATTGCATCAAAACTATCTCCGTTGCGCCTACTTTAAAAAGAAAGTTCATTGATTCAACAACCTCTTCTTCTGACGACATTGCTGTAGACAAAATAATTGGTTTTCCTTTAGCAGCAACATGTTTAAGTAATTTGTTATTATTATTATCTGTTGATGCTATTTTAAAAGCTGGCATGCCAAAACTATCAAGCAAATCTGCACTTTTTTCCTCGTATGGAGTGCTCAGAAAAATAATTTTTTTATTTTTACAATACTCAATTAAATTTTCATGCATTTTTTTTGACATTTCTTGTGTTTTTAATAATTCTGTCCAAGATTGTTTAACATCTTCACCTGTGGTTTCTATGTGATATTTAGACTTGGGCGCATTTGGTAAAATTATTTCATCAGTAATAAAACTTTGAAATTTTACAGCATCAGCGCCACATTCTTTTGCTACATCAACTAACTTTTTTGCTTTATCTAGTGAACCGTTATGATTAACTCCAGCTTCAGCAATAAAAAAAATAGGTTGATCTTTACCTATTAATTTATTTTCAATTTTAAATATCATGTTTATTACAAATAATTATCATAAAGAGTTCTATGTTTTATCCTTTTGGCTGGAACCCCATAATAAAGTGAATTTGATTTACAATTTCTATTTACAAATGATTGTCCTCCTATAACGGTGTTATCTCCTATCGAAACATTATGTTTAATTGTAGATCCAATACCTAAAAAACTAAGTTTTCCTACTTTAACATTTCCTCCAGTTGCAACACCGGGACCGGTACTTGAAAAGTCTGAAAAAATATTATCATGATCAAGATGTGTCCCAGTATTTATAGACACATGATTATCAATTTTTGCATCTGAACAAATAATTGACCCAGCAAGAAACATGTTTCCAGTTCCAATTTTGGCAGTATTTGAAATAATAGCTGAAGGGTGGATAATATTTGCCCATTTGAATGATTTATTAATTTTTTTTACCTCTAAAACAATTTCCTTTCTTGTTATATTTGATCCTATTGCTACTACACCTAAAATATTTTGTAAATTTTGACCTTTTATAATTTGATTTAAGTTTTTTACTGTTCCTAGATATTTCATTTTTTTTGATAAAGTAGAATCGTAATTTTTTTTATCAATAAAACCAGCTACTTTATAATTTTTTACAAGCTGAATACAATCTTGAATTATTTTTGCGTGTCCGCCACCACCAAATATTATAATTTTTTTCATTGTCATATTTAATATTATTTTAGAAATTCCCAAGTAAATGCTGTTCCCTCTTTTAAATTTTGATTGGTTTCACGTCCTAATATTTCTTCAAAATATTTGGGAGCCAAACCTTTTCCTGGTCTAATTATGCGAATATTTTTTTTTGTAATTTTTTCTCCTTTATTTATATCTTTCACAACGTATATTGAGCGTCTAAGATTGATTCCGCTTTTTTCAGATTCTGTTGGCCCATATGAAATTTTTCCTAAAGCTTGCCAGGCACGCGCTGACTCTTCCACTAAAATTTTCATTTCCGTAGGTTCGATAGAAAAGCTTGAATCTACTCCTCCATCTTTGCGATCTAAAGTAAAATGTTTTTCTATTATAGTTGCTCCATGGGAAATAGCTGCTAGTGCTGTTCCTATACCCATAGTATGATCCGATAAACCAACCTCACAATTAAAATTTTTTCTCAAATCTGGTATTGTTAAAATATTACTGTTTGTAGGTAAAGCTGGATATGCACTTGTACATTTTAATAGTGCAAATTCTTTACATCCTCCAATTTTTAATGTTTCAACAGCTTCTTCAATTTCATTTTTTGTTGCAAGACCAGTTGAAAGTATTACTGGTTTACCTGTTTGAGCTACTTTTTTTATTAATGGCAAATGAACATTTTCAAATGAAGATATTTTATAAGCTGGTACATTTATTTTTTCTAAAAAATCTACTGCAGTCTCATCAAAAGGAGTGCTAAAACAAAGCATGCCCAATTTATTAGATCTTTTAACTATTTTTTCTTGCCAGTCCCATGGTGTGTGAGCTTCTTTATATAAGTCATATAAATTTTTTCCTCTCCATAAACTTTTTTTGTCATTAATAAAGAAATCGCTATTTCTTGAATTAATGGTAATTGTGTCTGCTGTATAAGTCTGCAGTTTTAACATATGAACGCCAGATTTTGCTGCAGCATCAACAATTTTTAACGCTCTATCTAAAGATTGATTATGATTACCTGACATCTCAGCAATGATGAAAGGTTTATCTTTTTGAGAAATTTTATATTTTCCTATTTTCATTTTAATTTTTATTTTTTAAACAACTGTGAATATAAGTTTTTTTTTTGTTTGTTGAGTTTTTGAGAGTAAAACCTGCTCGTGTTAAAGATTTTACTGATATAATATTCTTTTTCATAGTTTGAGCGTAAATAGTAACTTTGGGAAATTTTTTACAAATTTTATTTTTTGCTTTTACAAGCATTATGCTCGCTAACTTTTTTCCTCTATATTTGTCTGAAATTAAGTAGCTTAAAATTGCTTTTTTATTTTTAATACTAATTCTAATTAATCCACAAGGTTGGCTATTCAATAAAAAAATCCACATATGATTTTTTTTATCTGAAAGTTTTAACTTAAAATATTTTTTATGTTCAAAAAGAGAAATTGGCTTACTTTTAAATGACCAACGACGTGCTTTTGGATCATTTCTCCAAATAAATAATAACTTTTCGTCACTTTTCCTAACTTTTCTAAAAGAGAATTTCACCTTAGAAATTATTTTTTTGCTAGTTGTGTTATCAGATTCGATATTCTTTTATCTTGCAAATTAATTTTTTTTATAAGTTTTCTTGATTCTTTAGGTGCGTGTTTAAAACTAAGCCTTAGCACATCCATCCAGTTAACATTATTTTTAGATCTTACTCTTTCAATCTTTTTAATAATTTTGAAATAATGTTTCGTACTTTTTTTTTTCATATTTAATTTCCTATTTCTTTTTTTTTAAGCAAGCGAAAAATAATTTCTGCTTTTTTCCAATCATCAATAACATCTATATCTTGTACTCTCCAACGAGGCAACAATGTTATCTTGGATTTTTTACCAAAAATTTCTTTTTTTGAAAGCCACGTACTTGCTGTTGCCCAATAAAATTGACCAGCATCATGGTATGCTTGTTCTAAATCCTGAGATCTTTTATTTATTTTGTTTGAAAAAATACTTTTTAATTTTTTCTTTTTATCTTTTATGAAAGATCTATAAATTGAGGGACCAAAAGTTGTTGCGGAAAAAACGTATTGCCATTTCCCAGTTTTTAAATCTTTTAATGAATTTTTTAAATCTTTTATTTGTAAAAGTGGAGAGGTTGGGTAAATACAGCATACCTCTGAAGGATTATATCCTTCTTTTTTTAACCACGATATAGCATGTACAACAACATCTGAAGTTCCCACTTTGCCATTGGCTAATCTTGCTGGTCTTATGAAAGGCACCTCAGCATTATATTTTTTTGCAATTGAGCTTATTTTTTTATCATCGGTAGAAACTATTACTTTATTAAAAATTTTAGATTTCTTAACTATATCTATCGTCCAACCTATAATTGGCCTTCCGCAGAAATTTTTAATATTTTTTTTTGGAATACGTTTTGTCCCTCCCCGTGCTGGAATAATTGCTACCTTCATAAGTTTTTTTCACAAAATTCTTTTATTACTCTAATAACTTTATATATATCTTTTTTCTTTAAAGAATAAAAAATTGGTAGTGATAATTCTTTAGTGTAAAATTCTTCAGTTATAGGACAGTCTCCTTTTTTAAAATTATATCTTTTTTTATAATACGGTTGTAAATGAATAGGAATATAATGCACTTGTACATTAATTTTTTTATTTTTAAGTTTTTGAAATAATCTTTTTTTCTGATCTTTGTTAGAAAAGTTAATCTTTAAAGGATAGAGATGATAAGAATGACTGCTATCTTTAGAAGTATGCGGAATTGTGTAAAAGTTACTATTTTTAAACTGTAAATCATAAATTTTTGCAATTTCTTTTCTTTTTTTTACAAATTTATTCAACTTTTTCAGCTGACTTAAACCAAGAGCGCATTGGAAATCTGTAATTCTATAATTAAAACCTAAATCATTCATTTCATAATACCAAGGTCCATCATATTTTTTCATTTCCTTTACATTTCTAGTAATTCCATGCGATCTAAGGCTTCGAACTTTTTTATCAATTGCTTTGTTGTTGGTTAATATAGAACCCCCTTCTCCGGTTGTTATGTTTTTTACTGGGTGATAGCTATGAGTTACGACATCGGCAAATTTAAGTGCATATTTGCTGTCATTTTTGTAGCTAGCACCTATCGCATGGCAATTGTCATTAATTAATTTTACGTTATATTTTTTTGAAATTAATTTTAATTTTTTCCAATCACATGGATGGCCCGCATAATCTGTTGCTATAATTGCTACAACTTTTTTATTTCTATTAGCAAAAATTTTTAGTTTCTTTTCAACTTGTCTAACATCAATTGTGTAAGTAGTTGGATTGATATCTACAAATGATGGGGTAGCTCCTGTATAAATTATACTATTACTACTTGCTAAAAATGACAAAGATGATGCAATGACTATATCTCCCTTTTTCCATCCCAAAGACAACCCTGCTAAATGAAGTGCAGCTGTTCCATTAGAAACAACGCAACAATAATTAGCTCCAAATTTCTTTTTTAATGCGGTTTCAAACTTTTTTACAATAGGTCCTTGGGTTAACCAATTACTTTTAAGTATATTTGAAACTGATAATATATCTTTTTTATCTAAAAATTGTCTTCCGTAATTAATCATAATATTTTTTTACTTTCAGGAACATTTTTTATAATAAGGTTTCTTAGTTGTTTAATTGAAAGATAGTTTTTGTTGCTTAAACTATTATATGAAAAACCAATTTTGCACTTTTTACCTGATTTTAAAAACAATTTTCTTTTTTTAACATCTACAAACTGATTATTTGGAATAATTGAATAGTAACTATCAAATTCAATTGTATTTATTGAATCGGAAGCTGTTATCATTTCTTCATGAATTTTTTCGCCTGGTCTAATTCCTATAAAATCGATTTTAGCTTTTGGATCTATTGCTCTAGCTACATCTATAACTTTATATGAAGGTATTTTTGGAACAAAAATTTCACCACCATTCATCATTTTTGCGCATTTGATCACAAAATTAACCCCTTCATCTAAAGTAATGTTAAACCGAGTCATCTCTTTGTGTGTAAGTGTTAATCTCCCTTTTTTCTTTTGTTCTAAAAAAACTGGAATCACAGAACCTCTGCTGCCCATAACATTTCCATATCTAACAACAGAAAAACAAAGATTTTGTTGACCTATATAATTATTCGCTGCAACAAAAAGTTTATCAGAAGCGAGCTTTGAAGCTCCATATAAATTTATTGGAGCGGCAGCTTTATCGGTGCTTAAAGCAATAACTTTATTTACACCAGAATAAATTGCTGCATCAATAACATTTTGTGCTCCCATTATATTAGTTTTTATAACTTCAAAAGGATTATACTCACCTACTGTAACTTGTTTTAATGCTGCAGCATGAACCACTATATCTACATCTTCCATTGCAACCTTAAGTCTTTCGGAATCTCTCACATCGCCAATAAAATATCTGAAAGGAGTTTTGTTTTTAAAAGGCCACTCTTTCTGCATTTCAAATTGTTTTAATTCATCTCTACTATAAATAATTATTTTTTTTGGTTTGTATTTTTTAGAAATTATTTCTACAAATTTTTTACCAAACGAACCAGTTCCGCCGGTTACAAGTATTGTTTTATTATTAAACATATTTTTCTCCTTTATATTATTAATTAATATTTCTTTAAATTAGTAATTTCTTCAAATTTACCTTTTTGAACAATTTTACCTTTGTCTAATTTAAATAACTCATCACAAATCGAAACTGTGCTTAAACGATGAGCTACGATTAAAACAGTTTTATTTTTTTTTAATTTAAAAATTCCTTCCATAATTTCTTTCTCTGTATCTGTATCCAGCGAACTAGTAGCTTCATCTAAAACTAAAATATTTGGTTTATGGTACAATGCCCTAGCAATACCTATACGTTGGCGTTGCCCTCCTGATAATCGAACACCTCTTTCCCCAACCATAGTTTCTAAGCCTTTTGGAAGACTTCTTACAAATTCATCCAGGTTTGCACCTTTAATTGCTTCATCTACAGATTGATTTGAGATTTTATCGTCTGGAATAGCAAAAGCTACATTTCTTCTGAGAGTGTCATCTGTTAAAAAAATTTCTTGCGGTACATAACCTATTTGATTTTGCCACCCACGTAAATTTTCTTTTATATCAATATTATCAACTTTTATGCTTCCTTTAGTGGGGCTTAATAGTCCTAATATAATATCAATTAAAGTGCTTTTGCCCGACCCACTCTCTCCGACAAAACCTACTAGAGTTCCAAATGGTATGTTAATGTTTATTTTATCTAGCGTTTTTTTAGAAGTCCCTTCATAAGTATAGTGAATTTCCTCTATATTTATATACTTTTTAAAATTTAAGTTTCCATTTAATTGATCATTAATTTTTCTATCTGATATTTTATTTATTTCCTCATAAGAAGTATCTACAACTGGTTTTGCATATCTAAGTTCTTGTATGTTGCCTAAAATTTTACTAGCTGAAGGCATAAGACGAAAACTCGCGGCAGCAAAAAGCCCTAGGGTGGGTATAATAGAATTTATAGATTGTCCTCCCATTAACATTAAAAATAATAAAATTGATAAACACGTAACCACCATTATTTCTAACCACAGTCGCGGCAATGATTTTATAAATTTAGTATTTCGAATTATAAATGCTGAAGCATTATTATATTTTAAAAATTGTCCTGAAAAGTTTTTTTCTCTTCCGAGTAATTTTAAATCCTTAACTCCACCAAAACCCTGTTGTAAGTATTTTATTCTTTGACCTTCATAAAAATGGCGTTTTTCTCCCCAACTAGATAAATGTCTTTTAGTATAACGTTGGAAAAAATAACTCAAACCAAAAAATGTAGTAATTACTACTAATGCTCCTAAAGGTTCAGCTATTATTAAAAGTGCTCCTATCCCTATAACAACTAATATTTCTGTAATTAAAACTAAACTTAACTCAAGTGTTCCTGCTAAAACTAAAACCTGATTAACATTTCGCATTAGAATAGCTGAGTTTCTTTGAAGGTGAAAAGAATAAGGTTGTTTTAAATATCCAGTAAACAGTTTATCAGACCATTGTATTCCTAAATTAGTTACAAATGTATTCTGTTTCCAAATCAAAAAAATTAAAAAGCAAACTTTAATAAAATAAACTAGAATTATTAATATTATAGCTCCAGTAATTAATTGTATTTGCGAAGAAAAATTCTCTTGACCATTATTTAACCAATTCATTGGAGAAAGCTTAGAAAGATATGTAGCTATTATAGGATATTTTTCAGCAATATTTGGATCGGTAATAATCGTAAATATTGGAATTATAAGTCCTACCCCTAATGTTTCAAGAAACATTCCAATTATAATAAAAAAAAGTAGGACTAATACTTTTCTTTTTTGGCTTAAATTTAATAAATAATTAAATTTCTTTATCGGTATCATAATTAAAAATTAATTTTTTTAAAAAATAGAATCTTTTAGTTTTTTTAGATTTGGTAAGCTTTGCCTTCTCCTGCATCTATAGGAACAAGACATCCACCCATCATTGCGGAATGTTTAGAACACAAAAATAACAACATTGGTAATACTTCATTAACATTTCCCATAGAAGCTCTAGGTATACGCATTTTAATAAATTTTTTATAATCTTTTATATTTTTGTTTTTCAATCTTTCCATTGCATTTCCTGGAGCAATAAATCCACCTGGTAATATTCCTGTTACGATTACATTTTTTTTATAAAGTTCCCTTCCTAAACTTCTTACGTACGCAGCTAGCGCAGATTTTGAAACATTATATCCAACTGAACCGACTGCTTCATTTGATGCTATGGAACCAACATGCACAAGTTTTAAATTTTTATTATAAACTTTACTTTTAAAAACTAACCTATTTATTTCTGCTGCGGCTCCTATATTTATCTGTAATAAAGTTTTTAAATCTTGATTTTTAATTAATTTATCTTTTAAACCAAAACCTCCTCCGGCAATATGTAAAACAACATCTACATGTTTCAAGAATATTTTTGCTTTTTTGATTGCTATTGAAATTTTACTGTTGTTTAGAAAATCAACACTAATTGAAAGATGATTTTGTGGATTTTTTAATGATTTTTTTAAATTATCCATTTCTTTTTTAGACCTAGATAACATAACAAGTTTTGCTCCCCTTTCAGCTAATGCTTTACATGCCATTGCTCCTAGTCCTCTGGATGCTCCAGTAACAATTATTCTTTTATCAAAAAATTCTTTATCTAAATTTAAATTAAACATTATGTCTTACTAACATTTAGGTTTACTTTTTGACCTGTTGCTCTTTTTGAAACCATATCTGTAGAATTGCTATAAAGTCCAAGCCACCATCTTCCATCTTTTGCAGACCAATCGGGCTTTTTTTCTGGGTCGATTGTATCAACCCCATGCATTACTGTTGCATAACCTAAAGAAATATCACCAATATCTAAATCGTTTTCTATATTTAATAATTTATTTCCTGGTTTAACAACATAAAAACCACCACTTTTATAATCCAATCCCTTTTTGCTCATAAAAGCTGAAATAAAAAATTTTTGATTTTGATATGGGTCAGAATGTGTTTCCGATCTTCCTATACCAGGCAAATATCTAGCAACTTGATATCTATCAACTATACCGTCTTTTGGAGTATTTTTTTCAAAAGAATTTTTTTTTAATCCACCTAAAAATTTAAATATTCGCCATCTTTTATTTATCTCTGAGTTTACTGACATTGAATCGCCATTCCAATTAAACCAATAATAAGAATGCCTTATAGACATAAATACATATTTTTTTGCAATTTCTTCGTCTTGTTTTCTGTGAAAATTTGGACATCCTTCTATCATTTTATGAAAACTTGGTTCTGTTGAACTCCAAATTTTAAAAACTTTATTACGTAAATCATCCATAAACGATTTTGAAAATCCATTTTTTAATATATAAATATCACCTTTAAAAAGTGAATTTACAGTTTCTTCAACAAAATCATCTTCTTGTTTTTCAACTTTATTTGCAAATTCATCATAATCTATAGCTATAATTTTTGATGCATACTTAGGTCTTTCTCCTGATGACTCTATCTTTTCCCAACAATCTTTATATTTATTAATAGTCATTATTATTATCCTAGTTTTTTTCAACCAAATTTAAAGAATCTGCAGTATTAAATTTATAATCTCCAGTAAATCCTGAATGATTAAGAACATTAACCCATTCGTCTTTTCTTAAAATTGTACTTCCTAACAGTGTCCAGTATGAAAATAGTTTTTTATCTTTTTCACCGTTATAAGCACCTAAAGTTATAAAACTTTTCCCTTTGCTTACTCTTTGTATTTCTTTTAAACATTTTATTGCATCTCCAAGATTTAGGGAATAAACAGTACCAATAGCAATCACAAAATCAAAAAAATTATCACTAAATTCAAGCTCAATTTTACTAGAAAATTTAATAAACTGTTTCACAGACGGAAGAGCATTTTCAATTGCATATTTTGAGGTTTCCAAACCATATAATTTTATATTTGGATTTAATTCATGTAAATCATGAAGCAAAAAACCTTTTTCACAATTTAATTGTAAAATTTTAGAATTATCTTTAATTTCATATTTTTTGCAGATTCTTTTTGCAATACTTTTCCATCTACCATCATAAACCATTCCACCATATCCATCATTTCGCTCACCATCAAAAAATTCTTTTCCTCTGTAAGATGCTACAATTCTATTTTTTATAGTTCTCAAATTTTGATTAACAAACCTCGGCTTTTTTGGTTCAGGATAACCACCTAATAGATCAAATTCTTTCACTTAAATAAAATGTTATTTAATTTTTTTTATTACTTCTCTCATCCAGGGACCCATATCTTTATAATGGGCTGTCGTTATAATATTTTCATCTATTACCGCAGGCAAATCTGTATAAATGGCTCCAGCGTTTACTAAATCATCCTTCATACTATAATAACCTGCAATTTTTCTATTTTTGACAACTTTTGCAGATATTAATAGTTGGGCTCCACTGCAAATACATGCAATAATTTTTTTTGATTCATTAAATTTAGAAATAAAATTTATAATTTTTTTATCTTGTCTAACTTTTTCCATGGCTTTAACGCCGCCTGGAAGTACAAGCACTTTATAATCTTCAACTTTAACTTCATCAATTTTTTTAACTTTTTGTTCTTTGTTGGGAGGTAATGTTGTTCCTAAAATTCCTTTTACGGGCATTCCTTCTAATAAACAAACATCTACCTTAAAATCTTCCTCTAAAAGTCTGTAATATGGATAGATAAATTCATGATCTTGAGCCAGATTTCCAGAAATAATTAATGCTTTTTTCATTTTAATCTATTTATAACTATTACTATTTAATTCCCGTTTCGACAAGAATGGATACATATCTTCAAATTTTGTTGGAATGCTTTTGCCTTCAGGTGTCCTTTTATTAATTGCCTTTGGTATTTGTTCTTCATCTGGATCCATTATTAATTCACAAATTGAAGCTCCTTTTGAATTAATTACTTTTTGTATTAAGTTTTTTAAATTTTTGTGAGATTTAGCTATAAAATAATTCATTTGATATGTTTCGGCTAATTTCCTGTAGTTTGGGAATGATAAGCCACTTTTTTTATCTGCTCCCATTATTCTTCCATCAAAACCTAATTGTTGGGTTTGTTTAATAGTCAAATAACCTTCATTATTAAATACAAAAATTTTCATAGGAATTTTATGATGCATAACAGTTGCTAGCTCTTGTATATTTAGTTGAAACCCACCGTCTCCTGTTAAACATATTACTCTATTTTTGTTTTTTGCATAAAATGCACCAACAGCAGCTGGTAATCCCCATCCCATTGGAGCATGCCCAGAATTAGTATGAAAAGTTTGCCCTTCTTTTACTTTTAAAGCTTGATGAGTGCTTGTAAAAGAAAATCCCATATCAGTTATTATAGTATCATTTTTATTTAGCGCTTCAGATAGCTGGTCGACAAAATAGTATGAATTTACATATTTATTTTGATTTTTCATTGAACTAATAAGAATTGGGTATTTCGCTTTTAGCTTTTGGCAATAATTAATCCAACGATAATTTTTTCTAAAATTTTTAATATATTTATACAGTTTTTCAAAAAAATATTTTGCATCGCATTCAATTTTTAAATTTATTTTTATACTTTTTTTATTTAACTCTTTTTTGTCTATATCTATCATTATTTTTTTTCTTGCCCTTCTAGCAAAATCTTTGGAGTCGTAACCAGTAACCATATAAGGAAGTCTAGTTCCTACTGAAATATACAAATTACAATTTTGCACTATAAAGTTTGATCCCCTCGCTCCAAAAGCTCCCGGTCTTCCTATATAAAGTGGATGATTAGATCCTAAAAAATCATCTGCATTCCAAGTTAAAGCAAAAGGTATATGAAATTTTTTAATAAACTTCTTAAATATTTTTTCACAATTAGATAATTTAACTCCACGACCTAAATGTATTAGTGGCCTATCGTAACTTGATAAAGCTTTTGCTACTTGTTTTATTTTTTTATCTAAAAATTTATTTTCCTTTTTTTTCTTATTAATTTTAAAACCTTTTAATTTTTTTTCATTTATTAAAGCGTTTTGAATATTTGCAGGAATATCAATCCATACAGGTCCTGGTCTTCCAGAATTTGAAAGGTGGTAAGCCTTTTCTAAATGAAATCTAATTTCTTCGGGTTTTTTTATAATTACAGCATACTTAGTGCTAGACTTAACCATGCTAACGATATCAAATTCTTGCACGCCGATTTGTCTTATCCCTGAATTTCCAATAGTTTGATTTAAAAAAACTTGACCGGAAATAAATATTGAAGGAACAGAATCTATCCAGCAACAAGCAACTCCTGAGGCTGTGTTTGTTCCACCAGGCCCAGTTGTAACTATTGCTGCGCTAGGTTTATTTCTTGCTCTTGCATATCCTTCTGCTGCATATGCAACCGCTTGTTCATGATGACAAGCAACATATTTTAGTTTTTTTGCTTTATATAATGCATCACATAAAAAAATTGAACCTCCGCCACTTACTGTAAAAATAGTATTAATTTTTTTTCGTTCCAAGAATTTAATTACGTAATCTGAAAGTTTTATCATTATAATATTTTACTTTTGGTTATAAAAATTTTCGATCTTTTTAATAATAAAATTTATTTGAGATTTATTCAAATATTGATGGACAGGCAAAGTTAATAATTCTTTAGCTTGTCTTTCTGCTTTTGGAAAACTTCCTCTTTTGTAACCTAAATGTTTTGCTGCTTTTTGAAGATGAAGTGGGATAGGATAATGAACCTTAACCTCAACTCCATTTTTTATTAAATATTCCTTTAGTTGGTCTCTTTTTTTAAAACATGCCATATATAAAGCAAATGTTTCTTTATAATTTTTTCTTCTTTTGGGAAGTTGAATTGAATTAATTTTAGAGAGCTTATTATCAAGGATTCTGGCATTTTTGTTTCTTATTTTAACTATACTATTAACTTTTTTTAATTCTTTATATGCTACAATCGCTTGTAAAGGCTGCAGTCTCATATTTACTCCCCAAATAGAAATATGGTCTCTATCTATCATGCCGTGATTTCTGTATTTTTTTATCCAAGTTGCAATTTTACTATCATTAGTAACTACCATTCCGCCATCACCCATTACATTTAATGACTTTAATGGATGCATACTCATTGCGTTTACTTTTCCAAAAGTTCCTGGTTTTTTATTTTTTATTTTTGCACCAATGCCCATACATGCATCTTCAATAACAGATAAATTATTTTTTTTAGCAATATTAATAATTTTATTCATATCTGGTGAAGCTCCGCCCCAATGTACTGGTAAAATTGCTTTTGTTTTTTTTGTAATTTTTTTTTCAATGCTATCAATATCTATCTGATATCTATCATCAGAATCTACAAATACAGGTTTTGCTCCGCAAGCTACTATTGCTCCGGCCGTAGCAAAAAATGAATTGCAAACAGTAATTACTTCATCATTTCTTTTTATTCCTAAAGATTTAAGAGCAAGAATTAATGCATCTGTTCCATTGTTAGTTGAAATACAATGTTTTACTCCTATAAATTTTGCAAATTTTTTTTCAAATTTCTCAACATAAGGACCTAAAGTAAATTCAGTAGATTTTATCAATTTTTCCCACTCTCTAAAATATTTTTTTGGTTTATTAAATTGATAGGGTAAATAATTAAATGGCACTTTCATAATTAATTTTTTTCGTAAAATTTATTAATTTTTTTGCAAACTAATTTAATTTCACTTTTGCTTAAATGCTGATGATGAGGAAAAGATAATACTTTTTTTGCTAACTTTTCAGCATTAGGAAAATCTCCTCTTTTGTATCCCAAAAACTTTGTTGCTTTGTGTAAGTGTAAAGGAGTTTTATAATAAACTAATGATTGAATATTAAATTTATTTAAAAATTTTTGTAACTTATCTCTATCTTTGCATAATGTTATGAACATCACATTTGCATTATATTTTGAATTTTTATCTTCAATTATAGTAACGTTATTACTTGTAATAAATTTTCTATACAAATTTATATTTTTTCTTCTTCTTAGAATAATATTTTTTAGACGCTTTAATCTAAAATTCAATACTTCTGCATTAAGAGAATCTAGTCTTGAATTTACACCTATAACTTCAACATTATCTCTGCCTTTCAATCCATGATTTCTGTAAAGTTTTATTTTATCATAAATTTTTTTTTCATTTGTTATTATAAAACCTCCATCTCCTAAGCCATTTAAATTTTTAAGCGGATGTGTTGAAAAAGCTGCAACTTTACCAAAAGTACCTGCGTGTTTTTTTTTGTAATAAGCGCCCATAGCCTGAGCTGCATCTTCTATTACTATTAAGTTATGTTTTTTTGCAATTTTTAAAATTTTATCCATTTTACAAACTCTGCCAGTCCAATGGACAGGCATTATAGCTTTTGTGTTTTTAGTAATTGCAGATTCAATAAGATCTGGATTTATATTTAAATCATCATCTATGTCGACAAAAACTGGCTTTGCTCCAATGTGAATTATTGAACTGGCTGAAGCTATAAAAGATATAGGAGATGTTATTACTTCGTCCCCTTTTTTTATTCCTGAACTCCACAAAGACATCATTAAAGCATCGGTTCCTGAATTTAACCCCAAACAATACCTAGATCCTGTAAATTTGCATATTGAATTTTCAAAATTTTGAACTTCTGAAGTTAAAATAAAATTCCCTTTTTTTAAAACACGATTAATGCATTTTAAAATTTCATACTTTTCTTCTTGAAACCTTTTTTTTAAATCAATTACTTCAATTCTCATTATTTTATTACTTGCTAAATATTTTCTAAATATTTTTTTATTCCGTTTTCTATTGAAAACATTTTCATATTTTTAAAGTTATTTTTTATTAAATTTATATTAAAAGGTCTATAACCGTTATGAGGCATTGGACCTTTTCTTTTGATTTTTATTAATTTAGATTTACTTTTAGAAACATTAATAATTTTTTTTGCTATATATTTAAATGAATAAACTTTTCCAGTAGCTATATTTAATGTTCCCAATTTTTTTTTAAAAATACATTGGATAATAATATTTGTTAGATCTTCAATATATACATGATCTCTTCTTTCTTCTCCGTTCCCAAAAATAGATATTGACTTGTTTTGCAAGGCTAAATTTACAAATCTATTAGGGCCATAACCGTTATGTTTATCTCCTGGCCCATATAAAAGTGTAGGTCTTAAAATACATAATATTTTTTTAAATTTATCTCTAAGCATTGTTTCTCTGGTTAAATGCATTAAGCCATGTAAAGAAGTTGGTGATGTAATTGATTTTTCTGAAATTTTTTCTTTAACATCTGCATAAACAGCATCAGAACTTAAATAAATTAAATATTTAATTCTTTTTTTTTCTAAAGCATCACAAACAGTTTGGCATATTTTTAAATTATTAAAAAACATTTCGATATTTTTAACAGGAGCTTCGGCCGCAACAAACACTACAATGTCCCCATTTTTAATTATTTTTTTTAATTTTTTATCAGAATTTTTTTGTTTGAGATTTAACTTTGATCTACCAATTGCAATATTTTTTAAATTTAATTTATTTAATTTTTTTAATAAATTTTTTGCAACAATTCCACTTTTACCCAAAATAACAACTCTTTTATTTTTTTTTAGAACTGGTTTCAAAATTAATTTTGCCTTCCTAAAGTTAAATATTTAATTTTATTATTTTTTTTTAAATTTAATATTCGATGAGGATCTATTATTAAAATTCTTTTATTTTTCTTATTTTCTATTTCTTTACCGATTTGGCTAAACTCTTTCCAAGGAGTCATTAAAATAATGACATTTGAATCTTTGATTAATATTTTAGAATTTTTTACTTGAGTAAAATTTTTATTTTTTAATTTTAATTTTGCCTTTGGATCATAAATTTTAATTTTTTTTCTTCTCAATTTTTTAAGCAAATCTATAGTCGGTGAATTTTTAGTAGAATTTGTATTTTCTTTATAGGCAAGACCTAGAATTCCAATATTGGTTGATTTTTTTTTATTTAAAATTTTCTCTTTTATTAAAGATCGATACACCCATGATTTCATATACTTGGAATTTTTTTGAAAAGATTTTATGATATCTGTAGGTTCATTTTTTTTTCTTAAAATTTTATATACAGAATGAATGTCTCTTTCTAAATTTCCACCCGATATGCCAAGACCTGGTTTTATATAAGCTTTTTGTCCTATTCTTTTATCTAGTTTTAAAGCTGGAACAATTTCATGCCAATCTGCAGAAATTTTTTCACACAATTGTGCCAACATATTTGCCGTGGTAACAGAAGATGCCAATAATATATTTATTGATATTTTAGCAAATTCTGCACTTTCATATTTCATTTTAATTACAGGACACTTAAACTTATTTAAATATTTAAGAAAAAATTGATTCAATTTATTTTCTGGACTGTTACAACCAATTATTATTCTTTCTGGAAATAAGGCTCTTTGTAATGCATTTCCAAAAATTAATGTTTCTACTTGATAATAAAGTCTTTTTTTATCAAATCTAATATTGCGCGTGAAACCTGGTTGAATTTGTGACAAAATAACCATGATAGCTTTTTTGTTTAAAAACTTAGAAGTTTTTTTGACTAGTTTTTTTAAGTTATAATAGTAACTATCTCCTCTCCCATCAGTTTGAACATCTTGTGAAATAAACACTATGTGACATTTTTTTAAATCAATTAAATTTGTTGTAAAAAAAATTTTTTTCTTATTTTTTTTTATTATTTTTTCTAAATTTGGTTCTTTATAATCAATAAAGGATTTTTTTAACTTATTAATTTTTTTTTTATCAAAATCAAAACCAATAGATTTAAATCCTTTTTCTGCTGAAGCTGCTAAATAATTCAAGCCCAGATGAGTTAAGCCCGCAAATCCTACCTGAAAATTAGACATTTTTACCTAAAGAAACTGCTATCTTTTTAAAGCAGTTATTAATAATTAAATCATTATCTAAAAAACTTTTACTTTTCTTATTTATCAAATTTTTAAAAAATAAATATTCTTTTTTCCAGGTTGGATCGCCTAATTTAAAATTAATGCATTTTTCGCTTGGTAATCCAGATGGAAATTTTCTTTTACGATAAATGAATGAACTTTTGCTCCATTTACATAATGAATTCAAATGTGCAGATCCTTTTGAGCCAATAACATCGCATGTAAATGTATTTTTCCACATGCATAGGGACATTTCTAATTCTATTTTTATTTTTTTATAGCTTAATTGAATTATTGCATGATCTGGAGCTTTATTTTCAAATTTATTTAATTCAACAACTTTTAAAAATTTAATTTTTTTTCCAAACCAATACAAACATATATCTAACAAATGTGAACCTATATCTGTTAATACTCCCATTCCTTTATCACGCCATTTGCTTTTTTTGACTAAAATAGAAGTTCCATTGCCATAAAAAATTTTGCATTTATATATCTTTCCAAGTTTTTTATTTTTAATTAGCTTCTTCATTTCGAATATATTTGGCTCAAATCTATGATTGTAAGCAGTATAAATAACAATCTTTTTTTTATTGATAGATTTTTTTAATTTTCTGAAAATTTTTCCATTATTAGAAATTAAAGGTTTTTCCACTAAAACATGCTTTTTATTTTTAATACAGTAATTTATAATTTTAAATTTTTCTCTATCTGGAACACAAACTAAAACTGCATTATAATCATTAAGTGGTACATCGTATAATGATTTAAAATCTGCTTTTTTGTATCTATCAACAGAATATACAAATTCTTTGCCGAGAAACTTTTTTCTTTTGTTTCCTTGGATACCCATTCCAACAACAACGATTTTCATTAGTTATTTTCTTATTTTATAATTTGAAGATTCTTCTATTAAATTTATTTTTTTTAGTATTTCTTCTGGAGTGATTGCGATATTTCCGTCTTTCTCGCATTCACATGCTCCCGCAAGGGAACCTAGAATACTTGAGATTACAAGTGACTTTGTGGCTATCATCGACAAAGTTGCGTAAGATAGAAGAGCATCACCAGTTCCTGTACTGTCTACTAATTTCGATGGAAAAGATGGAAGAGCAAAAGTAATTTCTTTATCTTTTTTTATCTCTTTATCTTTTTTTTTAATAGAAACAATCCCTCTTGATCCTAATTTTAAAATCAAATTTTTAAATCTAGTCTGCTTTGCAAGATCCCTTGTTAATACGCTAATACTTGAATCTTGGTCAGCTAATGAAAATCTAGCTTCCCTTTCGTTTGGAGTTAACAAATCAAATTTTTGAAAATCAATTATATTCCCCCATCTTGTTGCTACTTGGCTGTCTGCTACTTTAAAAACTTTCTTCGGTATTGAGCTAACAAGCTCAGGAATGCTATTTTTATTAAAAATACCATGTCTAAAATCACTAAAAATTACGGCATTGCATTTTTGTTTTTTTATATAGCTTTGAATTTTTTTTAAAACTTTTTCAGAAATAGGTTGATTATCAACTTTATCTATTTTTAATAATTTATAAACACCAGATAAAATAGTATTTTTGTTTGTTGTCGGTCTTGTTCCATCTATAATTGCATTGGTTATAATTTTAGATTTTTTCATTTCTGAAATTACAAAATTTTTAAAATTATCTTTGCCTAAAATAGTAGTGAAATAAACTTTAGCGCCTGCACTTTTTAAATGTTTTGCTACAATGCCTGCTCCACCTACATAATCGTTTTTCTCTTGATAGAGAACACTGGTAGTGGGTGTTTTTGTATTTCCGCCAATAAGATTTGTTCTTGTATAAGAATCTACTATTGTATCACCAACTACATGCACGGAGACATTTTTTAATTTTTTTAACGTTTGTTTAAGAGTATCAAAAGTAATTTTGTGCTTATTCATTAAATCAAGCAATATATCATTTTCTATTTTTGGTTTTGATAAGTTTAAAATTTTTGTCGACGAATAAATAACATCCCCGGGAGTAAAAATCATTTCACCACCATAACCACTAACAATTTTTGCTTCTTCGTTAGTTGCCGGCGTAATACGACCAGATGAATAATCAAAACCTTTAGCAAAAAAATCAGGTTTAAGAATGGAAAGATTTTTAAGTGGCTTCTCGTTATAATCAATAACTACATAATCTACCATTTGAAAGGCAGCTAGATTCAAAGCTCTTAAATTTTCTGGAACAAATGGGTAGTAAAGTCCTTTTTCAACATATCTATCTCCTGTAATACTTACAGCTAAAATATCAGCTTTTGTTTTTGCATAAATTAAATGTCTAATGTGTCCAGGGTGTACTACATTAAAGTTACCATGACATAATATAATTTTCTTTTTACGTGGTTTTTTGCCAATTAATTTTTTAAGTTTTTTTATATTAACAATTTTTTTTGAATATTGATTTTTTATATCTTTCATAAAATGACTATTTTTTTGATAAATAACTAAACCAAACTTTAGTGACTTTTTTTATTTTTTGTGGAGTCCATAAAGGAGCATCTTTCCATTTTTTTATTTGCCTTAACATTATATAAATTCCTTGATCAAAATTAACAACGGGTTTCCATTTAAGCTCTCTTTTAATTTTTTTTATATTTGCACAAGAACATCTTGGTTCTCCAGGCCTATCTGGAATAAAAATTTTTTTTCCTCCAATTAATTTCGCTAAATAATTTACTGTTTGTGGCTTTCCTGTTCCAACATTGTAAATTTTTCCATTATACTTCGATTTTGATGCGGCAAAAAAAGCTTTTGCGACATCGGTAACATAAACAAAGTCTCTTGATTGTTTTCCATCACCAACAATGGTTAGAGGTTTTTTTTCAATTTTTTGCTTAAAAAATACTCCAATAACTGCGCCATAAGCTCCGGTTGTTCTAACTCTTGGGCCGTAAGCGTTAAATATTCTAATTGAATTTGACGGCAAACCATAAACCCTATTCCAGTGCATAACTGACTGTTCTCCTAAATATTTACTTAAAGCATAAGGATGTTCTAAACTAATTCTGTATTTTTCATCGGTTAATCTTTTTGTTTTGCCGTAGCATGATGCTGATGCTGCATAAACAAATTTTTTTACTTTTGCATATCTTGATGCTTCTAGAACTTTAATGGTGCCTTGAACATTATTTTTCATATAATCTGCTGGTCTTTCAATTGATGGAACAATGTCCCCTATACCCGCAAAGTGAAAAACATAGTCAACATTTTTAAAAAAATTATCATTTTTTTTTAATTTGCAAATATCTATTTTTTTGAAATGTAAATTTCTGTTTTTTAAGCAATGCTTTAAATTTTTTTTATGTCCGCCTGATAAATTATCAACTATACGAACTTGATAATTTTTAGATATAAGCAAATCTACCATATGACTTCCGATAAAGCCTGCCCCTCCTGTCACTATTGCTACTTTTTTATTATTTATCATTTTGCTTGTATGCTTTTTAAAGTTCTAACATTATAATACCAATCATCATCAAAACTTCTCTCTATGAGACCTTTTTTAAAAGATTCACAAAGATCCCCAACCGCCTCTTCTAAACTTCGTTTCGCTCTATAGCCAAGGAGTTTAAATATTTTGTCTGAGTTTATATGATATGAACGATTATCATTACTTGGCAACGTTTCTATCTTTATTTCTTTTTTATCTGGATATTTTTTTTCAACGACTTTTTTTACTAAGTTTGCAATATCTTCAATAGACATATTTTGATAACCTACATTAAATATTTGATTTTTAATTTTTTCACTAGGAGCCAAGAGTAACAATTTAACTAAATCACAATAATCTTTAATATGTAAATTAGGTCTTAACTGTTTGCCACCAAAAACCATTATTTTATTTTTATTTACTGCATGATTAGTTAAAATATTTACTGACAAATCTAATCTTAGCCTTGGCGCATAACCACAAACAGTTGCTGGTCTAAAAATAACTCCAACAAAATTATCATTTGTATGTTTTAAAAGTAAAGGTTCACACATTCCTTTATATTTATTGTATAAAGTAAGAGGAACAAGAGGATGATCTTCTGTAACATCCTTTTTGTCTGAAACTCCATATACTGAACTAGTGGAAGCATATATAAATCTTTTTATTCCAGATCTTTTTGCTGCTAAGACCATCGGTTCAAATGCATCTAAATTTATGCTGGTTGATAAATTTTCATCAAGTTCAAAACTTGAATCATTAGATATGCAAGCAAGATGTAAAAAAAATTCGTGGTTAAGGCATGAATTTTCTAATTTTTTAATATCTCTTATATCTCCTTTGATAATTTTAAGATTGGGGTTTTTTTTGGGTAAAAAATTATCTCCAAAATACATTATATCATATACAGTAACTTTGTAACCATTAGCTAAAAGATCAGGAACTAAAGAACTTCCAACATAACCCGCTCCACCTGTTACAAAAATTGATTTTTCTATCATTTGTTAGATTTTTTTATTGAGTATCCTGCAGCTTTAGCATCATTATAAAAAGCTGAAACAGTTTCCAAAGAATAATTTTCTAAACTTTTTCCTATAGTTGAAAATTTATTTAATAATTCATGAGGAACAGTTATTATATGGCAGCCAGCCTCCTCTGCTTGAAATATATTAATTATTTCTCTTGTGCTCGCCCATAATATTTCTGATTTTGATTTTTGCTTTGAAAGCGAAACTGATTTTTTCATCATATCAATAGGATCAATGCCTGCATCTGCTATTCGCCCAGCAAAAACTGAAAGAATAATTGGAGTGTTTGGATTGATCTTAGAAATAACTTTTTCTACTTGCTCAATTGTGAAAATTGCTGTCACATTACAAACAACTCCCTTTTCTGAAAGCCGTCCTATTAAATCAACAGTACTTTCTTTCTTTGTGTTTGTAATAGGTATTTTTACATTAACATTTTTCCCCCATGAAAATATTTCCATGGCTTGCTCCTCCATAACTTTTATATCATCAGAAAAAACTTCAAATGAAATTGGTTTGTTTTTTATATTACTTAAAAGCTCTAAAGCAAATTTTTTGTAATCCTTAATTCCTGCTTTTCTCATTAAAGTGGGGTTGGTTGTGAATCCTTTTATATAATCTTTTTTATCTAATTGCTGAATTTGCTTAATATCAGCTCCATCCGCAAAGATTTTGATTTTCAAATTCTTTAATTTACTCATTATAATCCTGCTTGTTTTAAAATATAATTTGTTGCTTGAACCAAGTTGTGAAAAGTGGCTTCTTGACTTTTTGGTTTTTTTTCAAGGTATTTTTTATCCAAAAAAATACCTCTACATTTTGCTTTGCGAGCAGCTAAAATATCACTTAATCTATCACCTACCATAAAACTGTGTTTTAAATTAATATTGTGTTTTTTTGCTGCATTTAAGATCATTCCTGGTTTTGGTTTTCTACAATAACAGTTAGCATTTCGTGTGTGCGTGCAAGTATAAATTGCATCTACTTTTGTAGTTTTTTTCAGTTTGTGGTGCATTTTTTTTAATGTTGTTTTTGAAATCAGCTTTTTTCCTACATCAGGTTGATTTGTTACTACGATCACCATAAATCCAGCTGATTTAAGTTTTTGAACAGATTCTTTAGATCTATAAAATAGTTTAAAATCTTTAAGTTTTTTGACTGCAAAAGTTTTTCCATTTCTTATAGATGTTTTGGATAAAACACCATCTCTATCCAGAAATACAGCTTTTCTCATTCGTTACCATTTCATTTTTTTTGTTTGTAGAATCGGATGCGATACTAAACAATGCCACACAACGGACTGGAAAGATTCGCTATAAGGAGTAACTAATTTTTTATCTATTGTTGGAATTAATATTACGTTATCTCCAACTTTTTTTGTATAACCCCCATCCCTTCCAACTATTCCAAAAACTTTTGCTTTTACTTTTTTCGCAAATTGAATTGCTTTGATTAGATTAACACTAACATTTTTTTCTTTATTTCCTCCTCCAACCGACATTACAAAAATTGCATCATTTGAATTTAATTTGCTTACTTTTAGCCAATTAGAAAATGCACTTTCCCAACCATCATCATTTATTCTAGCGGTTAGTTCAGACACATTATCTGTAGGAGTATAACTTTCTATTTCACAAATTTTCCTAAAGTCGTTAACTGCGTGAGAACAGTTTCCAGCACTTCCACCAACACCTATAAAGAAAACTCTACCTTTTCTTTTTCTAATATTTGCCAAACTTGTCGCTAATTTTTCAATTTGCTTTTTATTAATTTTGTTTGATAATTTGCCAATTTGAACAAAATAATTTAAAACGTGATTTTTATTTTTTATCATAAGAAAGTAGTATCAAATTTAACCAATGCTCCGCACTTTGACTAATGCTATATTTTAGTCTTTCTAACATATATTTAAACTTTTTTCTTTAACTAAACAGGTCTATAAAAATAATTAGATTTTTTACTAATAGTTGTTGTTAACCCGTTAATTAAAATTTTTAATTTTGTACTTTGGTTAGAAATAATTTCAAATATCATATTTGCAAATGGACCTGAAATAAATCTCGCCTTTTTTAAATTTGTATATTCAAAAAAATCTTGATTAATATATCCTGCAGAGTTTTCATACTTTTTACAATGTTCGATAAATTGAATTATATCTTTTTGATTTTTCTGATAACCATTTAAAAAATAACTAAGTCCTCTGCTATATTTTAGTCTGTTAATTACGCCAATATCATTGAATTTTGGATGATAACAAATTAAATAATTTTCTAAAATTAATTTTTCACAAGTTTTTAGTTGTCTTTTAACATATTTTTTATATTGAATTTTTGGACAATAATACTGAGGTGACTCACCTAATATTTTGGCAAAATTTTTCTTTAAAGAATTCAATTCACTGTTCTTATATTTAATTACCGTCCACATTTTTAATTTTCCCTCTTAACATTTAACTCTTTGATTAGTTGCCCATATTCACGCATATTTGCTCTCATAAAATTTAGTGTTAATTGATTTTTTTTGGATAAACCTTTAGGCGTTAAATTATAAATAAAACTAATTTTCTTATTACTATTCTTAAAATTATTTACTCTTATTAAACCCTGATCTTTTAAATCTTTTAAACAATAGTTAAGTTTGCCCAAACTAAAGCCTAATTGATCAGCCAGTTCTCTTTGAGTATATTTTGACTTTCTCTGTATTTTTCTTAATAAATTTAGATAATCTTGGTTATTTTGCATACTGCGTTCAATTGTTGAACATTTATAACGTTCAAACATTGAACAGTAAAGACATATTTTGTTCAAATATTGAACGAAAACAAAATAATTGAAATTAAAATTTAAATAATAAAATCTACATATTGTGGTTTTATAACTATATTTTTTAAATACAACTATATGTAGAAATTACCTATTTGAAATACCCTTCTGAATAGCGGATTTATGCAAAATAAACTTAATTTTTAAATAATTAATTCATTTTTATAAAAAATTGTTATAAGTCGATCCACTACTGTTATAATTAAAATGGTTTCAAAAATAAATTAAATATGAAATTCCTTAACACTGACAACAGAACTAAAATTTACGTATTCTTAGTAAGTATTTTTATTTTATCTCAATTTAGATTAATTGATCACCCATGGAATTTTACTCCAGTAATAGCTTTTGGAATTTTAGCAGGCTACTACTTAAAAAATATTCTGTACGGATATGGTTTGGTTATAGCTTCAATGATCTTAGGTGATTTAATAATTGGTTTTCATTATTTAATATTTTTTACCTATTTTGGCTTATTGTTTTCAGTAATAATTGGCAAATACATTAGTCAATTAAAACTAACTCAAATTTTATTATCAAGTATTTCTTCTGCGGTCTTATTTTTTATAATTAGTAATTTTGGAGTATGGTTATTGAGTGGTTTTTATCCTGCTAACATGCAAGGATTGATAGAATGTTACATAGCTGCGATACCATTTTTTAGAAGTACGCTTGTATCAACTATAATTTTTGTCTTTGTGCTTAAATGGTCATATGACCAATTAAAAATTTATCCATCGATAATTAAATAATTAAGAAATTTAAATACTTCTAACTTTAATTTTATTTTTTTGTAATATATTTTTTATATCTTTATATGCGTACTGAGTAAAATAAAATATACTTCCAGCACAAACTCCATCAGCTCCTAATAACAAAGGCTCAACCATATGTTCTGGAATACCACATCCACCATTAATCAATATAGGAATATTTATTTCCCTCGAAACTTTTTCTAATAATCCTTTTTCGTATCCTTTTAATTTTCCTTCATGATTTACCGAAGTAAGCATAATTTCTCCTGCTCCAAACTTTTCTAAATCTTTTATATATTTATTTATATCTAAATTGTTAATTTGCGATCCAGCATGTGAAAAAATTTCATACTTATTTTCATTTGTAACCTTATAATCAACCGAAGCAACAATACACTGGCTACCGAAAGATCTGGAGGCCTCTTTAATAAATTCAATTTTTTGCAGGCATTTTGTATTAATAATAACTTTATCACAACCATATATTAAGCATTGCTGTATATCATCTATCGTTTGAATCCCCCCTCCATAAGAAAAAGGCATCAGAGTGTTTCTAGATAATATTTTTAATACATCTAAATTTATTTTAGTTTTTTTTTTGGATGCATCAATATCTAACACTATTATTTCATCTACATTTCTATTATTAAATACATTAATAGTTTGTTCTAAATTTCCAAAAATACGGAAATCTTTGAACTCTTTACTTTTTACAACTTGATAATTGCTAAATAGTATAATTGGTATAACTCTTTTTTTTAAATTAGTTTTTAAATCTTTCACGTTTATATATTAAGTATAATAATTTCTAAGATAATAATGAAAATTGTTTCAAAATATTAAGCCCATTATTTAAACATTTTTCTGGATGAAACTGTACTCCTAAAATGTTATTTGATTCTACTACAGCTGCAAATTCAATTCCATGAGTACAAACTGCAACAATGCTATCGGAGTTTTGTGGAATGGCATAATAAGAATGAACAAAATAAAAATCTGCATTATCTTTGACATCTTTTAATAGCTGTATATTTTTTTTTATCTTTAATGAGTTCCAGCCAATATGGGGTATTCTTATTTTTGAATTATCATTACTTTCCAACTTTTCGCATTTACCTTTAATTAATGATAAACCTGATGAATTTACTGAACTTTCCTTACTTTTTTCAAATAATAGCTGCATTCCCAAACATATTCCTAAAATGAAATGTCCCTTTTTTGCAAATGTATTAATTTCTTCTATAAAACCCATTTCCTCTAAATTACTCATTCCTTTGTCAAAAGAACCTACTCCGGGCAAAACCAAATGACTAAAACTTTTTAATTTTTTAGGATCTTTTAAAACTTCGGCATCAACTTCAATTTTATTAAAAGCTTTTTGTAAAGAACTAATATTATTTATTCCACAATCGATTATACCAACAGATTTTTTCATATATTAAAACTTTCAAGCCATAGTTTATTTACTAATAAATTATTATTATTGTTGTATAAAAAATTATTTGATTCATCTTTTTTGAATAGAATTGGGTTTGCAAAATGATCTCTTTTTGTTAAAAAATATTTTTCTGTAATATTTAAAAATTCTAAAAATTCTTTAAAATATTTAATTGGAATTTTTCCTTCATATTCAATAATTAATTCTTTTGCTTGTTTTTTTGTCATTCTCCCTTGTCTAATTTCATAGCATGCGTGATCTGTGGCCCTTCCATACCCGTATTTAATAAATTTAAAATAATGATGTATAGGAACAAACCCGCAATCCAAATCTTCAAAATTTGTGAAGGTTCCTTCAGTATTTGAAGTATCTTCTTTCCACCCAAAATTTTTAATTATTTTTATGTTTTCTTGAAATTCCCATTTAAAAAAATGACCTAAAGTATAACATTTAATATCAGTTTTTAATTCTTCAGAAGAGGGATAAATATAAGGTATAACATCTTTAGTTTTTATAGATTTGTCATATTCCATTATATCATTTAGTCTATATCCATTCATTCCTACATATTGTTCAACATCACTTCTTTGCCACTCATCTCCTCCTTCTTCGATTAAACTTTCCCATCTTCCTAAGCCTATAGTTCCTCTTGGTTCACCATAAAATGTTAAAGGTATATTAAATTTATTTGCCATTCTTACTGGCCAACAATGAATTCCCACATGGTTTGGCCATTCATGATCTCCGACTATATCAAAACCTATTCTTGCAAGTTTTCTGTAGGTTGGAGATTTTTTTAATTGAATTAAATCACAACCAAAAGTATCTACCAAATTTTTTAAATTAGTTTTTCCTATTTCAGTTGGATAGGAAGGTTCAAAACTTAAAAGTAGTGGCTTTAACCCGGCTTTCTTAGTTAAAAGATATGTTTGGTATGTACTATCTTTTCCACCACTGACCGGTATAGTGCAGTCATACATTTGATCATCTTTGTTTTTAAATTTGTCAATAAGTGAGTAAAATTGTTTTTCTCTTTTATTCCAATCTATTGCATTATAATGTTCGGTAAATTTACACGCCATGCAGATTCCTTTTTCATCAAATTGTAGATCTGGCTTAGTGCTTGGGAATAAGCAATTTTTACATCTAAAAAATAATTTATTCATTTTTTTCCATTATTTGCTACTAACTTAAATAATATTCAAACTCACTTTCTAAGTATGTGTGTAATAAATCATAAACTTTATTATTTTTTTTATATACCGGAAAGTAATTACGACTTTGATTTACAATGTTTTCATTAAATTTTCTAGGATCTTCTTTCCATTTTTCAAACCTTACTTTCAATTCTTCATAATTTTTGACAACTAAATTTTCACCGTAATTAAAAAAAGTTGATGGATAACCCCCAGTATCATAAATTATTACTGGTCTCCCTTTATAAAGCATGTCGTCAATAAGAGAAGTATATCGGGCAATTGCTATGCTTGCAGATTCTATTAATTCATATGGCGAATTGCTTGCATTCTTATATAACTTAATATTTTCGGTTTGATCAATTAATTGTTTAATATTTTTAAAATAAGGAATATTCATAAACCAATAATTTTTACCTTTTATTATAAATTGAATATCCTTATTTTCTTTTACTAAAGTCATAATACTTTCATAAAAAACATAGTTCTGCTTCCAGTTAGAAAAATCTGCACGTCCATTATTATATAAATTAGGTTTTGAATACGAATCCAATACTAAAACAGTCTTTTTATCATTAAGTTTTTTTTCATAAACTTTAGCATTTATCATGTCACTTCTTATTGGTCCTATGGATTTAATCTTTCTTACTGAATTTAATTGTCTGTCTGACAAAAGCATCTCTACATTTTTATTAATCACTAAATAATGATCAAATATAAAGAAAAAATCCTCACACCAAGCATCCAAAAATCTTTCTTGTGTTGCTATTGTTTGAATTTTTTTAATTCTACAAGCGATTGCAATTTCTCTAGGAGCAAGCAAGTCAAAACCAAAAATAGCTACTTTAGCATTTGGTAATGCGTCAAGTCTATTTAATGATTTTTTTATTGATATCCATAAACCTAAAAAAAATATTACACTTCCAAAATTATTTCTAGAATTAATAAAATATTCCTTTATAAAGTTCCAACTTATTAGAAAAAATTCTTTAAAAGAAACTTTCCCTAAAGAAACAAAATCGATATTAGTTATTTTATTTTTTTTATAAAATTCATTTGTTAGATCGTTATTTAATTTTTGATCTCCAATAGAAAGATGCAAAATATTACTTGGATAAAAATTAGAATTAATTTTCTTTGAATAAAATTGATCTTTCTTATAAATATCTCCATAATAAACTCCTTGGTGAGGAAAAAAAATAGTTTCAAATTTTTTAATATCTAAATTATTTTTAATTTTATTTTCATTTTTTTTAATTTTATATTTAACTTTTTTTAAAAATAAATTAAAAATCAAAAAAATTGGGTTAAATGAATATAAATTCAATATTAAAGCTTTATTTTTTACTTCTTTTTTTAGTAATTGATTTAAAAAACTAGGAAATTGGGAAATAATTATAAACTTATTTTTTCTATCTTTTTGCAAAAGATCAATAAATTTCATAATTTCAGAAAATTTCCTTAATGGCGCCGAAGCTTTTGCGAGAGCAAACGATTTTAAATCATTTTCACTGCAACCTTTTTTCTGTAATATTGTTTTTAGTTCATTAGCAATATTTAAACTATCGATATAATTACCCAGTTTATTTTGCAAGGAAACAACATCTCTACTTATCTCTGCTGTTTTTTTTATTTCGTAATCTTGAAAATTAAGCCAATTTAAACCTAAAAAATTTAGAATTTTAATACTTTTTTCATTTTGCCAAACTTTTTTTAATCTTAAAAAATAAACCTTCTGTCTTAGGATTCTTAAAATAATAGCATTTATTAATAAAAAATAGTTTAATTCGTCAAAAATGAATATTTTTTTGAACATAATTTTTTTAGCTTAGTTAAAGTAAAATTTTATAAAAAATCAAATTACTTCTTCTCTAATTCTTTTTGAAGCTCTTCATACTCCTTAAATTTTCTCTTCATAAAATTAATAGTCATTTTCGTTTTGAGAGCTACACCTTTTGGAGTAAGAATATACATGTAATTCATCTTGTTTGGATTTTTTTGAAAATTTTTTATTTTAATTAATCCTTTATCTTTTAATGCCTGCAAGCAATAGTTCAACTTTCCTAAACTAAAACCTAACTCTTTTGCCAGTATTCGCTGGTTAGCTTTAGGTTTATTTTGTAGCTTTCTTAAAATATTAAAATGATCTTGATTTCCACTCATAAATAAATATTGTTCAATTTTTGAACAACTTTAACACTAAAATATATTTTGGTAAAGTAATAATGTTCAATAATTGAACAGTAAAATATAACGATTTTGCAATTTTAAGATGGAAGATTTAGATCAGATATATAATAAAATAAAATTTTCAACAATTTTGACTACTGGAAGAACAGGTAGTGATTATCTGCATGGCTGTCTTGATAATGTGCCAGGTATATTAACTTTTAGCGGAAGATTCACTTATTTTAAATTTTGCGATCAATTTAAAATTAGAAAATTTGAAGAAACAAACCCAAATGAAATTTTAGAATTGTTTATAGAGAAAAATAAATACCTTTTTACAAAGGATGAAATTGAAAATAAAAAAATTGATCTTGATATAGATTTATTTAGAAAAAAATTTTTATATATTGCAGAAAAAAGAAAGTTAACAAAACAAAAATTTTTACTCGCAATCTACCTAGCTTATAACTTAACATTAAATAGAAAAATTGATAATCTTAAAACAATGGTACACCACTCTCATAGCGTAAAAGAAACATATAGATTTTTAAAAAATTTTGAGAATTGTAAATTGCTTATAACAATAAGAGATCCAAGGGCAAATTTAAAGTCCGGTATAATTAATTGGATTAAGTATGATAATAAAACAGACAACCAAAAACACTTTTATAATTACGTTAAAAGAATTAGAGAAGATTTAAATTTTGCAGAAAAACAAAATAACAAAAAAATCTTTATTAAATTAGAGGAGGCAAATGATGTTTACATGAAGCAAAAATTATCTGATTTTTTAGAAGTAGAATTTAGCCCTGAGATTATGAAAGCTACTTTTGCTGGCAAGGTTTGGTCTGGAGATAGATTATCCCAGTATCCTCCTACACACGGAGAATATAATAAGAATGTAATTAACAATGACTGGGAAAATTTTTTTAGTAAAAAAGATAAAGAAGTTTTTAATTTAATTTATAAGGATTATAAAAAATTTGATTACAAGATAAAATCTATTAATTTTTTAAAAAAAATATATATTTTTTTTGTTATTCCTTTGCCATTTTCTTTTGATAAAAAAATATTTAGTATTAAATATAACCTAAAAAAAAATATTGGAAATGCATTCTACTATTTTATTAGAATTTTATATTTATATAAATTATTATTTAAACTATAATTGGAGTAATTAATTGAGAAAAAAAATAGAAATTTTTTGTACATTAGGGCCATCGACAATCAATAAGGATTTTTTAAAATTTTCCAATGGGAAAGTTTCTTTGTTGAGGCTGAATATGTCACATATAAAAATAGAGAAATTAATTTCAACTATTAAATTTATTAGAAAATTTTCAAAAGTACCAATATGTATCGACACTGAAGGAGCTCAAATAAGAACAAAAATAAAAAATACAAAAAAATACAAAATAAACTCCCGTTTAATTATATATAAAAAAGAAAAAAAATTTCAAATTTATCCGACTGAAGTATTTAATAAGTTAAAAAAAAATGATTTATTAGACATTGGCTTTGATGGGTTAAAAATTAAAATAATTAAAAAATTTACAGACAAATTAATTTGTAAAGTTTTAAGTGAAGGTTTGTTGGAAAATAACAAAGGTATTCATTTAGCTAATAGAAATATTAATCTTAATTTTGTTACAAAGAAGGATGAGCGGGCAATAAATCTTGCAAAGAAAATGAATATTAAACACTTTGCATTATCATTTACAAATACACATCAGGACATATTAAAATTTAATAAATTGCTAAAAAATAAAACAAAAATTTTTAAAATAGAAACAAAAAAAGCTATTAAAAATATAAAAAAAATTATGTCTACTGGTGATAATTTTCTAATAGACAGAGGTGATTTATCAAAAGATATAAAGATCGAAATGGTACCCATAGTGCAGAGGCAAATATTGAAAATAGGACATTCGAAGAAGAAAAAAGTATATGTAGCAACTAATTTTTTAGAAAGTATGATTAGTAAAAGTTACGCCACTAGAGGCGAAACCAATGATATTTATAATACGTTAGAAATGGGAGCTTCAGGTATTGTTTTAGCTGCAGAAACAGCTATTGGAAAATATCCTAAAGAATGTATAACTTTTTTAAAAAGGATAATTAAAATAATTAGAAGAAATAAATGAAAAAAATTTTAGTAATGGGTTTGCCAGGTTCTGGTAAAACAACTTTAGCTTCGAAATTGGCGCCACTTATAAAAGCAAAATGGCTCAACGCTGATAAAATAAGAAAAGAGTTAAACGATTGGGATTTTTCAGAAAAGGCTAGACTTAGGCAAGCTAAGCGCATGTCTGAACTTGCAGATAAATACATTAAAGAGGGTCATAATGTAGTTGCAGATTTTATCTGTCCGATTCCTAAAACAAGAGAATTATTTAATGCTGATTTTACTGTTTGGGTAGATACGATAAGCAAGGGTCGATACGATGACACAAATGAAATGTTTGTAAAACCTAAAAAATTTGATTTTCACGTAACAACTAAAAATGCAGAACTCTTGGTTTATCAAATTGCAGATCAAATAATTCCCTATAAGTGGGATAATAAAAAACCTACAGCACAAATGTTAGGAAGGTGGCAACCTTTCCATGATGGTCACTACACATTATTTGAAGAAATTATTAAAAAAACTGGCCAGGTTTGTATCCAGGTAAGAGATGTTCAGGGTGTTGATGATAATCCATTTAACTTTGATGATGTAAAATCAAAAATAGAAGAAAGATTAGCTCCAAAATATAAGAATAGATTTAAAATAGTGCTAGTTCCAAATATAACAAATATTTGTTACGGTAGAGGTGTTGGTTATAAAATTGAAGAGGTTGTTTTGTCCGAAGAAATACAAAAAATTTCTGCTACAAAAATTAGAAAGGCAATGAGAGAAAAAGGAATCCTAAAATAAATTAGGTGTTATATGAAGCCATTAAAAGTTTATTTGTGTGACTTAACCCATGAAACAGTAATTTTGGTATCCGACACAATCCCTGTTAATATTGGCTACGTAGGTTCATATGCTAAAAAAATACATGGAGATTTAATTGAAGTATCTTTATTTAAGTATCCAAAAGTTGCAATCGAAGCAATCAAAAAAAATCCTCCTGATGTTTTAGCTCTTAGTAATTATTCTTGGAATAGTCTTTTGTCAGAGCATGTTGCAAAAATTGCAAAAGAACAAAACTCAAAAGTTGTTACGGTGCAAGGAGGTCCAAATTTTCCGCACGGAAATGAACAACAATTAGAATTTTTAAAAGAAAGACCAAACACAGATTTTCATATAGAAATGGAAGGAGAAGCTTCTTTTTCAAATTTAATAGACCGTGTTTTAAAACATTTTAATGGAAGGCAAGAATTATTCGCTACACCTATTGATGGATGTGTATTTATAAACCCAAATAAAAAAAATGATTTAATTAAAGGATCCCAACCACCAAGAATAAAATTTTTAGATGATATTCCTTCTCCATATTTGAATGGAATGCTAGATAATTTTTTTGATGGGAGATTATCACCATTTATTGAGAGTAACCGTGGTTGTCCTTTCAAATGCTCTTTTTGCCATACAGGTAATGATTATTTTCAAAAAGTTCATATGTTTTCAATTGAACGTATAAGGAAGGAGCTTGAATATATAGCTTCTCGTGCTAGTCAACAAAAAAATACTATTTTACATTTAGCAGATGTAAATTTTGGGATGTTTCCTCGTGATAAAGATATATGTAAAACTTTAGTTCAAATGCAAAAAAAATATAATTGGCCCTCGACAGTAGTTTCAACAACTGGAAAAAATAACAAAGAAAGAGTTATAGATGTTACATCAATTTTGGGTAATACTTTTTCAGTTACAATGTCTGCTCAATCAATGGATGAAAAAGTGTTAAGCAATATTAAAAGATCTAACATAAAACTTGAAGATTATACTGCAATTAATAAACATCTAAAAAACGAAGGAAGAAGCACCACTGCCGAATTAATAATTGGTTTACCTGGAGAAACAAAAAAAAGTTTTACTAAAGGAGTAAGGGAAGTTATTGATTCAGGCGTTAATAGGGCTACGATTTACACTTTAATGATGCTTTATGGAACAGAATTTAAAGATCCAAAATATAGATCAAGCTTCGGTATGAAGGGTAAATATAGAATAGTTCCTTTAAATTTAGGTGAATATGAAAAAGAAAAAATTTTTGATTACGAAGAAGTCTGCATAGAAAATAAAGATATGTCATTTAAAGATTATATAGATTTGAGATTATTGTCTTTATTAGTGGAAAGCGTATATAACAATCAAACTTTTGATGCTTTTTTTAGATATGCAAGTACTATAGGTGTGTCACAATCTAATTTCCTATTTAAAATATTTACTAGCATTGATAAAGCTCCATCAAAAATTATCAAAATTTTCGAAGAATATAAAAAAGAAACTCAAGAAGAACTCTGGGATTCAGAAAAAGAAATGGTTGAATATTATCAGAAAGAAGAAAACTACAAAAAATTACTTAAAGGTGATGCTGGAGGTAATTTAATTTATAAATATAAATCAAAAAATCTTGCTATGGCTATGCCAGAATGGATACAATTCCTAAGTAATATTCTCGAAGAAATGGTTATCGAAAATGGTAGAAAAAATTTAAATTTCTCTCAAAATGAAATTGAAACAAAAAAGAAGGAAATATCTATGTTAACTGAATACAATAAGAATCGAACATGGAAATTTCTTGATAACAAATCTAGTAATGAAAAAGTTACTATGGAAAGTGAGTATGATTTTTTAAATTGGCTTAAAGGTTCTGATCCAAGTCCTTTAAGTAACTATCGATTAAAAAACCCGGTTAAATATTTTTTTACATATTCAGATAAACAATTAAAGGAACGTTACGATCAATTTAGACGTTATGGAACTGATATTAATGCACTTTCAAAGATTGTTGTAAGAATACATGTGGAAAACTGGTTTAGAAATGTGAGTACAAATCCAAACTATATCAAGGAAAAAATAAACGAAAAAAGATCCAGAACTCGTTACGCAATGAGCAATTAATTTTTTTTTTTGACAAAATATTAAAAAAAAGTTATTAAATGACTGTTTAGTGGGAAACAATGTGAAAATCATTGACTGTACTCGCAACGGTAACAAAAAAGTCCGAATGCCACTTAACAATTAATGCTGTGAAATGAAGGCCGAGAAAAGTCTAGTTCTGCAAATTTCAAATTAACAGCGACTGATAAAGAAAAAAAGCTTAAACCAAAAGTTTAAGTAAAAAGGTCGTTATGAAAAAGATAAAAAGTTTTGTTTTAGTATTTTTAGTAAGTTTATTTTCCTTTAATAATATAACTTATTCACAAGATATTCCTATAATAGTTATTTCTCCAGGAAAAACTCCACAATCTTACGATAAAGTTGGAAGCTCTATATCTGTAATTACGAACAGTGAAATTGAAGAATCTTCAAACTTATTTATATCCGATGTAATCGGCAGTAAAACTAATGCTAATAATTTGTTTCAAATGGGTGGTCATGGAACTAACACTGGAATTCAATTGCGCGGATTAGAGAAAAGATTTTCAACAGTTTATATAGATGGAGTAAAAATGTCTGACCCTTCGTCTCCGGATAATAGTTTTTATATGGAAAGTATAATGAAAAGCTCAATTGAAAGAGTAGAAATATTAAAAGGTAATCAAAGTTCTCTTTACGGAAGTAATGCTATTGGCGGAACTATACACATTTTTACTAAAAAAGGTAAGGAAGGTAACCATTCTAATTTAGAGATTGAGACAGGTTCAAATAATACTAAAAACATTTCTTACTCAATTAATGGAGCAAATACTAAATTCGATTACTATTTGGGTTTAAATAAATTTTTAACAAGTGGTATATCGGCAATGAATCATAACAATGAAGACGACAAATATAGAAATCAAGGAGTCATTGGTACAGCTGGATATCAATTAAATGAAAATTTTAGAATTGAAAATTCTTTAAGATATACAAACTCTATTTTAAATTATGACACGCCCAACATTAGTCTTACACAGTTAAATAATAGAACTGACAACATTGAAGGGACTTATTCTTTAAAATTAAAACATGGCAAAGATAAATTTAAAAATACTTTATCATTCAATAAAACTTATATCGAAAGAGCTGAAACCAGTGATGCAAATGCTTACACAAGCTACTTTGGTTTTAGAGATGCTATAAATTTAACTGGGGAATATAATTTTAACTTGGACAATAAAATAGTTTATGGAGCGGAGGCAGAATTTGATGCTGCGAGATACCCAAGTGATTATGCACCAGCAGCTTGGAATTGGAAAAAAAGACTAAGTGACAAGCGAGCAGATGAACATATTTTTTCACAATACTTTGATTATCAATTTAGACCATTTGAAAATTTATACTCCACGTTTGGTTTGAGAAGTGATGAACATTCTACTACTGGAAGAAAAGCAAGCGGCAGAACTACTTTAGCCTATAAACTTGATGGAAATAGTAAAATTAGATCGTCTCTAGGTTCTGGAATAAGATTTCCATCTTTATATGATTATCATTATGCTGATGGTAATACTCCTGCGAGTGGAGCGGGTACAGCAGCCCCATATCAAATGGAGAACTTAAAGGCTGAACGAGCTTTAAGTTATGATTTTGGATATGACACTTACCTAGATTTTTTAGATTTAGATTTAAGTATAACTTATTTTAATATTGAACAAAAAAATCCACTTGTTTCGGATAGTAGAAATAATTGGAAATTGAAAAATCAAAGAGGCGAAAGTACCAGCGAGGGTATTGAGTTGTCAGCTGACTGGCAGCCTAAAGATAGAAATATTAGTTTTGGTATGGGATATACTTTTACCGATACATATGACTCAAATACTTGCGACGCGGGAGACTGCAATCTTAGAGGAGGTGGAAGTAAAATGGCAACCGCAAAAGTTAGGGTTCCAAGGAATGCTTTTTTAGCCAATATTAACCACGCTACTACACCAAATTTAAAAAATACCTTATCGATTAAGTTTGTTGATGAAACAAGAGACTTTGGAAATACTAATAATAGTTTTAAGGATGTAATATTAGATGATTATATGACTTTTAATTTTTACAGTACCTATAAACTATTTGACAGTTATAACTTATTTTTTAATGCGATAAATATTTTTGATGAGGAATATGAACAGGCATTACAATATTCATCTATGGGTAGGGCTTTTAATTTTGGAATAAAAAGAAGTTTTTAATTCTTTCAATATTTAATAATAGTCTTTTTTGAAGATATGCTCTATGTATTAGCTTAAAAAAGAATCGCAAATGCTAAAAAACATATTTTTTTTCGCACTATCTGCAACAGATCTAATGGATCTTTATAAAATAATAAAAGATAAATATAA
>CEUZ01289313.1_pt1 | contig 77061 bp, 73 predicted proteins | sample 361511 | NCBI WGS metagenome assembly CEUZ01 (sample SAMEA2622822, study PRJEB7988) | marine metagenome | biome: marine biome (ENVO:00000447); feature: surface water layer (ENVO:00002042); material: "saline water (ENVO:00002010), including plankton (ENVO:xxxxxxxx)" | depth 5 m
ATTTTCACCAAAATCGTAGTGCAGTTCGCTACAAGGACCACAAGGCCCTTCCGCTCCAGCAGGTCCCCACCAATTATCTTCATCCCCATATCTATAAATACGTTCTGCAGGTATCCCTGCTTTTATCCATAACTCCTTAGAGTCTTCATCATCATTATAAATAGTTGCAGAGAATTTATCTTTTTCTAAATGCAATTTATTTGTTACAAAATCTAAAGCAAAATATATTGCTTTTTCCTTAAAATAATCTCCTATACTAAAATTACCTAACATTTCAAAAAATGTTAGGTGAGTAGAATCCCCAACCTCATCTATATCCACTGCCCTAAATGACTTCTGAGAAGATGTTAATCTTTTGTTTGGAGGAGTATCTTCACCAGAAAAATATGGCTTAAATTGAACCATCCCTGCAGTAGTAAGTAATAAAGTAGGGTCTCCTATTGGAATTAAAGAAGAACTATCTACAATTAGGTGCCCTTGTCCTTCAAAATAATTTAAAAATTCCTGCCTAATTTCTTCTGCTTTCACATCAATACTCTTATATATGTCTAAAAATTTATTTAAATATATATGGATTGTAGATGAGCTATATTAAAAGTGTCAATTTAACAAATAATTTATCTCAAAAACAAGCATAATAAATTATTATACTGTATAATCAACCCAGTTTTTAGTATTGGAGATTAATTATGTCAACAAACACAAATAACAGCTTGCTGCAAATCAAAGAATACAAAATACAAGATCCCTATTCTTTTGACACCCCAACACTGCTTATTTTTGAAGATATGCTTACATATAATTTGAAAGAAATTGTTAAAATCTGCAAATCACCTAAAAATATTGTTCCACATATAAAAACACATAAATCTTTAGACATACTAAAATTACAAATAGCCTCAGGTATAAAATCTTTTAAATGTGCAACACTAAAAGAAGCTGAATTATTAGCTAATAGTAATCTAGGCGTCGAAGAAATAATTATCTCTTATCCAATAATTCATATTCAAAAAATCACCAGACTTATAAAATTAATGAAGGATTTTCCTAACATTAAATGGAGAACGATAGTAAGCACAAAAGAGCACCTAGAAACACTATCAAATTTCATGAAAAATAGTAGTCTACAAGCTGATGTATATATGGATTTAGACACCGGAATGCATCGCACTGGTGTGCAGCCGGGAGATGAGGCTGTAAAATTTTTTTTTGATGCAAAAAATTATTCTTCAATAAATATATTAGGAATACATATATTTGATGGGCAAACACTATATAAACCAAATATTGAAGAAAGATCGAGTTTAGTTAAAAAAAGCATTGAATATATGAGATATATTCAAAATGAATTAACGAAAAAAAATATTACTATTACTGACAATGTAGTAGGCGGTTCGTGGTCATTTCACTTATATTTAAATGAACCTAATACTCGAGTATCTCCAGGCACATGGATATACTGGGACTCAAGAAACGCAACCCAAGAAGAGCTAAATTTCAAAATTGCTTCTGTAGTGATAGGACAAGTTATAGATATAGACTATAAACGAGATACAATTACAACAGACATCGGGTCTAAATCTATATCTCCTGATCAGCCTATAAATGTAAGGCTTAAACTTATTGGAAAAGATAAAGCTGAATTGATAGCGCAAAGTGAAGAACATGGTGTAATAAAATTAAATGGCGAATCATTAAATGTAGGAGATTTAGTTCTGGCAGCACCTGGGCATGCCTGCACAACAACTATACTTTATCCCTATTCTAATTTAATAGATAAAAAAGGAAACTTTATAAAAAAGATCCCTCATGAAGCCCGAGATAGATAGGAGATCAAAATGGCTCTAGAAATCCGACCCAATACGATAGATGAATTTAAAAAATTAAAATTAACGAATGCAAGAGCATCTGGATTAATATATACAGATAGCGATATAAACACTTTTCGTCTTTTATTTGACCCTGAAAGAAGCTTAGCTGTGTTTGAAAATGGAAAAATAGTTGGCAATGTCGCATCTTACTATACAGATATGACTATACCAGGAGGCACTTTTCTGCCAACTGCTGGCGTGGCTCAAGTATCTGTGCAAGCGACACATAGAAGAAAAGGCATATTAACTATGCTAATGAAAAGACAACTGAAAGAAATAAATGAACGGGAAGAACCGATTGCTTTTCTAGGTGCATCTGAAACAGCAATTTATGGTAGATTTGGATATGGCATTGCATCTTTTATACAAGAATGGGAATTTGACAAACATAATAATACAAAATTCCTAAACGAATTTAATCCCAAAGGACAAATAGAATATGTGGAAATTGAAGAGGCAATGAAAACCTTCCCTGAAGTATATGAAGCAATTAGACCAACAAGACCAGGTTTTGTTAATAGAAAAAGAGCTAACTGGGACAACAATACTGGATGGGATTGGGTATTTAATAAATCAACGTTATTTGGTCAAAACCCAAACAGATTTTTTATAACATACACTGTTAATTCTAAAATAGAAGGGTACGCTATTTATAAAGTAACGCCCACTGGTTCTTTTGCTGGAGAATTAACAATAATGGAATTGATGGCATTAAATATTGATGCATATAAATCTCTTTGGAGATTTTGCTTAGACATGGATCTTGTTAATACAATCAAGGCTCCTGACAGACCATTAGACGACCCAATATTATGGTTATTGCAAAACTCCCGCAGAAAAAGAACATTGGCCGATTCAGGCTGGCTAAGAATAGTCAATGTCGAAAAAGCTCTGGAAAAAAGAGTTTATTCTTCCGAAGGGAAAATTAACCTTGAAATTGAAGACAAGGTTTGTGATTGGAATAATGGCACTTTTAGCTTAGAAGGATCGACTTTAGAATCAAAATGTAGTAAATCAAATACTAAAGCAGATATAGTTATGTCCGCAAGTAGCCTGGCTTCTGTTTATTTTGGAACGACTTCTTTTGCTAATCTATCTGCTGCGGGACTTATACAAGAAAATACCCCTGGAGCTTTACAAATCGCGGATTCAATGTTTCAAACAAAAAATTACCCATGGTTTACTGATATATGGTGATTAACCCATTGAAAGTTTTTATATAAACTAATAAAATGCCTATTATTTAAAAAATTTGACTGGGAGGGTGCCATGACATCTCTTGATGAATCAGCACAATTATCATTAAATCCTACAAAAATATTGGAACAATTAAACAAAAATGAAGTTTCACATGTAGTATGGCTTCCTGATAGTGAAACAAATTTTATGTATAAACTAATGGTAGCTGATCCTTCTATTCATTTAGTACCTGTATGTAGAGAAGGTGAAAGCATGGCTGTAGCAGCAGGACTATGGGTTGGTGGCAAAAAGCCTGTTATCTTAATTCAAAACACTGGCATGATGGAGTCTGGAGATTCAATACGTGGATTACTACTTGGTCTCGAATTGCCAGTTGTTATGCTAATTGGATATCGAGGATGGAATAGATGGGGAGTTATAACAGACTCTGCAGCAACATATACAGAGCCCATACTTCATGCATGGGGAATAAAATATTATCTCGTTGAAACTGAAGAAGATGCCAGTAGAATATCTATTGCATTTGAGGAAGCTGAAAGAACTAATCGACCAGTTGTTTGCCTTATGGGAGCTGAATGGAGTTGGAATTAATTATCTATTGCTTTAATCTTAGATAGCCTTCTTTCATGTCTTTCTTCTCCAGAATATTTAGCATTGATGAAATTTACGACTAAATCTTTTGCAAGGGTACAATTAATAATTCTTGCTCCTAAACATAAAATATTCATATGATCGTGTTCCACACCTTGGGCAGCAGAATATATATCATGACATACGCTTGCCCTTATACCTCGAATTTTGTTTGTCGCTATTGATGCACCTACACCACTTCCACATATTACAATTCCTTTTTCACAATCACCTGACGCAACCTTATTTGCAACTTTTATTGCAAAATCTGGATAATCATCAAGTGGATCTATTTCAAAAGCCCCAATATCTTCAATTGTAAATTGCATAGATTTTAGAGTGTTCTTTAATTCTTCTTTTAAAGTATAACCAGCATGATCTGCGCCAATCGCAATACGCATGTCTTCTCCTAATTTATTTTTATATTATAATATTTATTTCAGAATTAACGCTTATCATGTTAATTTTTTAAAAAAATCAACCTCATATTTTGGAGTATTCCCTTTTTCAGCTCCAGAAATACAGTCAATTGACTTAGTATATCCATTTAATTTTACAAATCCGCTAAAAACAGTTTTATTATTATTTAAATCTTCGATTCTTTCCATAGTAACCTTTGCTAATTCAGAATTTAACATCTCAATATTACTAATTGTTTTATATTCTAAATTTTGAGAATCGGCCAATATATAGCTTTCTAAAACCTGTTCATATGGACTATTTAAACCAATCGAACCTCTATAATAATTAAAAATTTGCTTTGGTTTTACGCTTGATCCAAATAATTCATCAATATTAGATGAATTAAACCTAGCCCAAAGTCTTCCAGAAGGCATGTCTAAAACATTTGGAGCATATTTATGCCCTCCTAAATGGCTCATTCGCCATACTCTAGTTAAAGAAATATTATAATCATTAAATTTTTCTTTTAAAGATTTATAAATAGGAACACCTGCTACTCCACAACAAATATCACGACTGGCATGAATACAAACAAACAAATCTCTAGTCTTGTTAGGTTTTAGCATATAATCATTTAAATAGCTTTCATTACTATCTGTTAAACCAATTAAAAATTCACCTAATTTTTCTTCAGGTATATCAAATTCCATTTTTTCAAATTTTGAAAATTTAGAGTCTTCTATATTTCGAATAAACAATAAAACTCTAAATAAACCTTCCGTGATATAATCTTTATCTGGTGAAACAAATTGAATTCTATAATCCTGCAATTTGCTTTTTATATGATCAACTTTTAATTTTTTATTAAATAACTTATAAAATGTATCAGATTCATTAATGTCTGCTACCCACGGGAATGGAAAAGAAATTACTAATAATTTATTCCAAACAGGAGCCGTACCTATCAATTCTTCGTTTATTAATTCTGAAAATTCAGAACATCTCATTTCAGATAAATTTTTCATTTTGTTAATTTGGCTAATTCAACAACTTGATCATTAAATAATATTTGCTTATTATCGTCATAAAACAAGGTAACTTTACCTTCGCCTATAACTCTTAATACTCCACAATTATAAAAACAACTAGTTTTAGAATCAATACCCAGAACTGGTGTTAAATTTTGAAATTTCTCTATAATTTTAAAATTATCTAAAATTAGTTTATTGGATTCATAATGAGGAACAATAAGGCCATTTAATATTCCTAGAGTATTAACAAGTCTTTTTCTCAACATTTTAACACCAAAGACCATAGCACCTGCACTTGAACCTATTAAAATGCACTCTTGATTAATTAACTTATCCTTTATTTTTTGAATTAATAATGAATTAGTTAAAACTTTGAGTAAATAATCTGGGTCTCCTCCTGTAAAGTAAATAATATTAAAATTATCTAAATAATTAACGACAGTAAAGTTATTTGCGTCATTATTATTTAATATCATTAATTTTTCTGCATTAAAGCCAAGTTTTTTAAAATAATTTATACCATTGTTTGCAGCCTTTAACGGATTCTGCTTTGCTGCAGCAGTAGGCAAAATTACTATTGAAGAAGAAATGCCAAATAAAGATAATATCGTTGAATCAATTTTTTCACATCCTGGAGTAAATTCATTTCCTCCATGCAAAACTATCATATTAATTACTTTTTATGATAGATTCACAAGTTAAAACTGTATTTTTCAACAACATAGCTATTGTCATTGGGCCGACTCCTCCTGGTACTGGAGTAATTGCGTTAGCCTTAAGAGAAACTGTATCAAACTCAACATCTCCTACTAATTTGTATCCACTTTTTGTTAAAGTAGATTTAATTCTATTAGTTCCAACATCAATAACTACAACATCGTTTTTAACCATATCGCCTTTAATGAAATTTGGTTGCCCAATAGCTGCTATTAAAATATCTGCTTGCATAATATGTTTATTTAAATTTAATGTTTTAGAATGACAAATACTAACTGTAGCATTAGCTAACTTACTTCTCTGTATGAACAGGTTTGCTAATGGCTTTCCAACAATATTACTACGTCCACAAATTACAATATGTTTTCCTTCAATTTCAATATTGCTTCTAATTAATAACTGCTGTACTCCGGAAGGAGTTGCAGGAATCACATACGGATTACCAATCATTAATTTACCTAAATTAATAGGATGTAATCCATCTACATCTTTATAAGGGGAAATTGACTGAATTATAGTATCTTCATTAATATGGTTTGGTAAAGGCAATTGCACTAAAATCCCATGCACAGATTTGTCGTTATTTAGTTGCTCCAATAAATTTAAAAGCTTTTCTTCTGAAGTAGCTTCTGGCAAATTAATTACATCTGCATCAATCCCTACCTCTAATGCTGAACGCTTTTTATTTCTAACATATATTTCTGAAGCGGGATCATCACCAATTAATACAGCAATTAATTTCGGATTAATGCTATAACTTGACTTAATTCTATCAATATCTTGTGCAATTTCTAATCTTATATTTTGTGCGATTTTCTTACCATCAATTATAATCAACTAAATAATCTCCTCATAAACATATTCTAATTATCCTAAAATAGACTCTTGTTTATCACAAGGATTATAATATATATAAATATAAAAATTGCAAGGATATAAATAATGAGTAAACTTCAAAATGATATTCAAGATAAAAATTTTGTTGTCACAAGTGAATTAAACCCACCTAAAGGAACTGACCTGTCCTTGCTTTTTAATAAAGCAGAATTACTTAAAAATTCAATAACTGCATTTAATATAACCGATAACCATACTTCAAAAATGTCTATGTCTCCAATTGCCGTAGCTAATTTACTAAAAGAACAAGGGATTGAACCAATAGTCCAATTAGCATGTCGAGATAAAAATAGAACTGCTTTGCAATCCGACATTCTTGGAATAAGTGCTTTAGGTATAAAAAATATACTGTGTATGACAGGAGACCACTCAAACATAGGGGATGACCCTGATGCTAAAGCAGTTTTCGACCTAAATGGAATAAGCTTATTAAAAGCAGTTTCTTCTTTAAATAGAGGAAAAGATCTAGCAAATAATGAATTAAAAGGAACACCTAATATATTTTCTGGAGCAGTAGCTAACCCCGGCTCAAGTAATATCAACAAAGAAATTGATAGAATGAAAGAAAAAATCGAAGCTGGGGCTAAATTCTTTCAAACTCAGCCAGTTTATGATATTCGAAAATTTGAACTTTTTTTTAATCAAACCAGCGATTTAAATATCCCTATAATCGCTGGCCATATAATGCTAAAATCTGCAGACATGGCTGATCGATTCAATAAAAATATACCTGGAGTTTCTATCCCTGAAAATGTCATTAAAGAATTGTCTGTAACTCATGATAGAAAAAACAAAAGCTCCAAAATTGCAATTAATCTTATTAATGAACTAAAAAATATGTGTCAAGGTGTTCATTTAATGGCTTTAGGATGGGAATCATTAATACCTAATATACTTAAAACAGCTAATATTAAATCATGATGTTAATTAACGGCATAGACATAATAGAAATTAAGCGCATAGAAAAAGTTGCTAAAAAGTATAAATTGAGGTTTCTCAACAGAATTTACACTGCCCATGAAATTGAATATTGTAATTATCGAGCACCTCAATTAGCTACTAGGTTTGCTGCAAAAGAGGCTGTAATGAAAGCATTAGGGACTGGGATAAGAGGAGTAAGATGGAAAGACATTGAGGTTTTGAGTAAAAGAGGCTATGCACCTCGAATTAATTTAAAAAACAGTGCATTAGCTATAGCAAAAAAGCAAAACATTAATAATTTATCTGTTTCATTATCTCATTCTGAAGAATACGCCATAGCATCTATTATAGGCATTAAATCTGATACTTAATTTTTTAAATAGGAAAAATAATGAAAATAGCTTCTTCTAAAGAAATTTATCAAATAGAATCAGCTTTAAAAAACTTAGGCATAAGTGAACAGACTTTAATTGAAAATGCCGGATTAAAAATTGCTCAAAATATATTCGATCAAATTAAAAATATTTCATTAACAAATATAGTTGTTTTAGTTGGAAAAGGAAACAATGGAAGCGACGGACTAAAAGCAGCATCACATTTAAGTTGTTGGGGTGTAAAAACAACTGCTTATTTATGTGCTAGTAGGCCTACTAATGATTTTTATACTAAAGAAGCACAAAACAATGGAGTATTAATTAAAAGTTATTCAATAAAAACTAAAAACCAACTCAAAAACAATTTAAATACAGCCGATATTATAATTGATGCAATTTTGGGCATTGGAAATAAAAAAATTATTTCCCCTCCTATTTCTGAAGTATTAACTTTATTAAAAGCATCAAAAATAAAAAATAAAAAACTTAAGGTTTTTTCTATCGATATTCCTTCAGGAATACATCCAGATACGGGATTAATCGATCCATACTGCGTAGAAGCAGATAAAACTTTTATTTTAGGCTTGTATAAGATAGCAATGTTCCAAAATCCACAACCAGAATATTATGGTCAAAAATTAATGCTGGACATAGGCCTTCCAAAACATATTGATAAACATCTTAATTACGAACTAATTACAAAAAACTGGGTAAAAAAACATATACCAAAAAGAAAGCTATCTGCCTCTAAAGATGATTTTGGAAGAATACTAATGATTGTAGGATCTAAAGATTATCCTGGAGCAGCATCTCTAGCAGCCAATGCAGCAATAAGATCAGGAGCCGGACTTGTTACTATTGGATTAACAGAATCTATAAAGCCCATAGTAGCAAATAATACAATTGAATCAGTATTTCTAACTTTACCAAGTAACGATTCTGGAAAAATTTTACCCCAAGAAGCCATAAAACTTATTAAAGAAAAAATAGTCAATCAAAATGTTATTCTGTATGGATGTGGCATTAACCAAACGAATGATATGGAATCATTAACAAAGCTTATACTTGATTTAAAAATTGAAACACCTAACATGATTATTGATGCAGATGGATTAAATATACTAGCAAAATTAAATAAACAAGGTGTCCAATGGTGGGATAAAATACCAGACCAAACCATCCTAACTCCTCATATAAAAGAAATGAGTAGATTAACAGGAACTCAAATTAAAGACATACAACAAAACAGAATTAATATATCTTTAAAATTTGCTACACTTTGGAATAAAATAATTATATTAAAAGGTGCAAATACTATTATAGCATTCCCAAATAAAACCTTAATGGTTAGTCCATTTAGCACTCCTCTTTTAGCCACTGCAGGAACTGGTGATGTTTTATCGGGATTAATAGCTGGTTTGATTGCTCAAAACACCCCTCCAGCAATAGCTGCCTGCTTAGCAGTATATATTCATGGGGAATCAGCTTTCTCAGCTGCCAAAGATCTTAAAACTAATAGTATAATAGCTTCAGATTTAATTTTAAGCATACCAAAAACTATAAAGTCTATAGCAGAAAGTTAATTTATTGAATTTACATGGAAAATCTCGCACCAAATTTGTAGCAACAATGTTTTCAAGGATTTCTAAAAGATATGACTTCCTAAATACTTTAATGACAGGCGGAAGACATTATGCATGGCGAAAAATTGCCGTTGAAATGCTAGAAATAAGCAATTCTGAAAATATTTCTCTAGATATTGCTACAGGGACTGGTGATTTCGCATTAGAGATAATAAATAAAAATAAAGATTCCTTTGTTATAGGCGTTGATACTAGCTTAAAAATGATTGAAATTGCTAGAACAAAATCTAAGAAACTAAATTATAATAATATCAATTTTGCACTATCTGACGCGCACAACTTGCCATTTCCTGATGAATTTTTCTCATATGCAACTATTGGCTTTGGGGTAAGAAATTTTATTGACTTAAAATCTGCTTTAAATGAAGTTAATAGAGTGTTAATGCCTAACAGTAAATTAGTTATTTTAGAAATTGTAAAATTAAATCAAGGAAGCATTTTATCAAAACTATTCCCTATATATTTTGGTAAAATTACTCCTTGGCTAGGATCTATATTTGCTGGGGACAAAGAAGCTTATTCGTATTTGCCTCAATCTGTAGAAAATTTTATAAGCTCAAAAGAATTAACAGAAGTTTTAAATTCAACTGGATTTAAAACTATAAAAACAAAAAAAATAGCTTTAGGAACAGTAACAATTCATATTGCACAAAAATAATTTATTGCACAGACCCGATTAATCTTTTTCTGTGATCACCTTTACTCTCAATCTTACAGCCGTTAATGTATACCAAAAAATCTTAAAAACATTATCTCCTTTTATTCTCAAAGGATGACTTGCTATTCTTGAAGAAATTAAAGCCCCAAACAATAATATTAGTGCTGAAATATATACCCATGCCATAAGAGCCATAATTGCACCAACAGTTCCATAAACAGTGTTATATATGGGAGCAACCCCAACATACCAAACAACAATCAACTTAGCAATTTCAAAAGAAACAGTAGAAAACAGAGCCCCTGACCAAACATCAAAAAATCTTACTTCTGTATTTGGCAGAAATTTATATAAACACAAAAAAGTAATAAACGTAAGTAAAGGAATTACTAAGCGTTCAATAAAATACCAAAACAACGCTAATTCAATTTCGGTTATATTGGAATAAACTTGCATTATTTCTTTACCGAATGACAATACTGCAGGTATAAGCAATATAAACATTAACATTAAACCCGCACCCAAAACTAAACTAAAATCAATAATTCTTTCCTCAATGAATGGGCGAGTTTTGTTTATGCCCCAAGCAGAATTAATACCTTTTCTAATAGCACCAAATGCTGCAGTAGATGCCCAAAACAATGCAATTATTCCTGTTAAACCAGTAATTGCCCTACTACTCACTATATCCCCTACTAATTCAGATACAAATCCTTGAGAAACAGGGATGATTGATAAAATAGTTTCTGCTAATTTTTCCTGCTGCTCTTCTCCTCCACTTAAATAACCTGTAATGGAAATGAATCCTAACATTAAAGGAAAGAAGGAAAATATGAAATAAAATGAAATTGCTCCAGATATATACGGACAATTTTTCGATAAAAAATCATTTAAAGAGTCCCCAACAAAAACGATAAACCTAAGAAAAAACATTTTACAAATCTCTAATAAACACTTACTTGTTAATTAAATTATACCAAAACTTATAATAAATTTATAAAAAAGCCACTGGATTAACTGGAGACCCAGTCCCTCCAATTATGTTTAAAGGATTTATTGAAAGCATAAATTCATATTTATTTAAATCATTGCAAATCATTGACAAAGGCTCTAGTAGTGCATTATCTAAGAGAGCAATACCATAAGCAAATATAGCACCATGAACAGTCCATGGAAGATCATATTCATTGGGGCGCTCATCCATCATATCCCATCCAAGCAATGAAATATTATTATCTCTTATGAACGGCAAACAAGAAGCATGAAGTCCTGGTCTTTTGTTCTTATTACCCCCCCATTTTGTTTGACAATTACGATTATATTCTTCTCTTCCACTATATACTAGAATTGCATCCCCCGGGTTAATTGTTAAATCATTAGAATATACTATATCTTCTAATTCCCATCCATGAACAGGAAAACCTTCTTTAACATATGGCTCTTTTCTAAATTTAGGAACATCTATAAGAATTCCTCTAGTCAAAATTCCATTACTCCACACCTGTATACCTCCATACTTAGCACCAGAATAATCGATAACTTCTTCTGGGTCCTTTCCATTCCACATCCCATTTTCATTCCAAACATGACATAAAGCATCAATATGTGTATTAGATTGACCATGGTAATGCATTCCAATGTAATCAACAGACCCTCCTGAATGAGCCCCCCTGTCTATCTTGGACATATAATGATGAACAGGGTATGGATTTTCTTCAGACGGAGACACTGGTAATGGACGACTTAAGGATATAGATTTTCCATATTCAACAAGTTTTGTTGCCTCTATTCTTTTTTTGTCATTTATTAAATTTATTGCACCACGCTCTGATTTATCTCCCCACCTTCCCCAATTATTTTTTTTGTTTAACTCTTTTTCAATTTGACTCTTTGAAGGTATTTTACGATCATATATTGACATTATTTATCTCCTAAATTTACCACCTTATTATTTATTAAATACAGCTATAGATTGTTCGCTATCAATTTAACATGATATAATAATCATTTAATACTTAAACTTCTTGGAGAAATCTATATATGCAAGCATACGAAATTATATTAATTGTTAGCCCTGATGCAGATCAAGATGCTGTTGAAGAATCAATAAATATAGTTGCTAATTTTACAAAAAAACACAACGGCGAAATATTAAAATCAAAAAATAAAGGACTAAAGCATCTATCTTATCCTATTAAATCTTATAATGATGGGCATCATATTGTATTGATAGCACTTCTCCCTCCAAAAGAAGTAATTACTCTTGATTCTGAATTGCGATCAAATGAAATAATTATTAGACATTTTATTACTAAAACTCATCATACTCAAGATTCTGATGAAAGCTCTGAGGTTGTTGAAAACACTGAAACTGTTGAAAGCTCTGAGGCTGTTGAAAGCTCTGAGGTTGTTGAAAACACTGAAACTGTTGAAAACACTGAGGCTGTTGAAAACACTGAGGCTGTTGAAAACACTGAAACTGTTGAAAACTCTGAGGCTGTTGAAAACACTGAAACTGTTGAAAACTCTGAGACTGATGACACAAAAAAGGCTTAAAGATATAGGAGAATAAAATGGCAGGACTAAATAAAATTATGGTTATAGGTAACCTAGGCTCCGATCCAGAAATGCGATACACTCCTAACGGAGCTCCTGTTACTTCATTTAGCGTCGCGACAAATAGATCATATACCACTTCTCAAGGTGAACGTAGAGATGAAACTGAATGGTTTAGAATTGTTGCTTGGAATCAGCTAGCTGAAACTTGTAATCAATTTCTTAAAAAAGGAAGTAGCGTTTATGCCGAAGGACGATTAAGAACAGATTCTTGGACATCGAAGGATGGTGAACCCAGATTCACTAACGAAATTATAGCTAATCAAGTAGTATTCCTTGATAAACGCGGTGATAATCCTGTTGAAAACGAACCAATTAATCAACAAATTCCTGATAATGATAATCAATCAGACAACTTGCCATGGTAAAAAATTAATTTTAAGGTAAATATAATGACTACAAACACAAAAACATACCAAAATAATAAACCCTCATTTAAAAAAAACAAATACATTTCAAGAAGAAAAGTATGTTCTTTTTGTATTGATAACATTGACAATATTGATTATAAAAAAACTAATCTTTTGAAAAATTATGTGACTGACAGATATATGATAGAATCTAGAAGAAGATCTGGGGTTTGCGCTAAACATCAAAGAATGCTAGCAAAAGCAATAAAAAGAGCTAGAAATTTATCCCTTTTGCCTATATCTCCAAATCACCGTTTTGGCTCCTTCTAACAGAAAAAACTCATATTTTATTCTTAATAGAAGCCTAAATTGAATAAAAACTCACCAAATAAGAAAATTGACCGCCGCCAAGAAATTGTCAGGCAAAATCAAAATCCAATAAGAAAAAAATTATTTGTTTTTTTCTTATTTCTTTCTATAACAATAGTAAGCCTAATAATTGCGTATTTCTATTACCAAAACTATGTTGGGCCATCTAGGTCGCTAGCCGTTAGAATTGGAGATGTAGAATACACCAGAGGAGATATAGTTAAGCTGTTACAAGCAAAACAAAAACAAGTAGAAATGTTAGGAGGGAATTTCAAAACAGGAAAAGAAATTTTTGAATCCTTGAATACTGTGGTAGAAGCCGAAATAATTGTAAAAATATCATCACAATATGGAATTACTTCTAGTGATGAAGAAATTGATGCTAATATAAGAAACATATTTTCTCCAAAAAATTCGGAAAAAACAGAAGATGCAATTCAAATTGAAAGAGAATTTCAAGAAAGATATAATGCTTTTTTAAATGAAATTCAACTAAGTGAAAAGGAATTTCGTAACGAAATTAAAAAAAATATATTAAGAGATAAATTCCGAAAATACATTACTGAAAACATCCCAACAACAGCTGACCAAGTTAGACTTCATCGAATAGCATTAGCTAATACAGATGAAATAGAAATTATAAAAGGAAAATATTACGACCTCGTCAAGGATAGCCTAGATCCTGAAATACTAAGAGCTGCGTTCAAAGGAATAGTAAGAGAATTCTCAAAATCTAGTCCTGAAAACTTAAGAAAAGGAGGCGATCTAGGATGGATCCCTCAAGGAATATACGATATATATGATCCAACTATATTTGCACTTGATATCGGAAAATTAAGCCCTGAAATACCTAATTATGACAATGATCAACAAATATTTATATTCATGGTGTCAGAAAAAGAATCTAATAGAGAATTAGATCCTGAAGATTTTGAAATTATAAAAAACAATACATTACAAAATTTTTTGAACGAAGAACGAAAAAACCATGATGTTTATTCAATTTTAAATAAAGACATATACCAATGGATAATTGACGAATTAAAGCTAACTAAAGAAGTAACTCCAACCCCATCCTCATAAATTCATAAATAAGACTTGCATTATTGAATAGTATCTGTCAGGATAAGTTTATGGATATTGGAGATTTTAAATTATCAGACAACTTACCTAAAATCGATAAACCCTGTGCAATAGCTATGCTTAAACCATGGATTGACGTCGGTCGGGTAGGATCATTATCAATCGATCAACTTTGTAAAAGCTTAAAAGCAATAGAAATTGCAAGGTTAAAAGAGCCTGGAAAGTACTTTGATTTCACAAGATATAGACCTTATATGAAAAATATTGATAATAAACGAATTCTTGAAATTCCAAATACAATTATATATTATGCTAAAGACGAAATAAGTAATAAGAATTACTTATTTTTGAAAATAAGAGAACCTCATATGTATGGAGAAAATTATACAAATTCAATAACGCAATTACTTACACATTTTGAAGTAAATGAATACTGTAGAATAGGCGGAATGTATGACTCTGTTCCTCACACAAGACCAATAATAGTAACTGGATCACTAACAAACGAACAAAATGCACTTACTCAAGGCTTAGTTTCACCAAGAAAAAACACATACCAAGGCCCAACTAGTATAATAAACTTGGTTACAGAAATGGCTGAAAAACAAGGAATCCTAACTACAAGCTTAATGGCACATTTGCCACAATATGCTCAACTTGATGAAGACCATATGGCTACTTATAAACTCCTTCAAGTTTTATCCTCTTTATATGGATTTACAGATGATATATATGATTCCAATAAAGGAAAAAAACAATACGAAGACTTAGATATTGCTATTGAAAAAAACCCACAAATTAACTCACTTGTTAAACAATTAGAAATATATTATGACAATGTGTTATCCTTAGACGCTTCTAATAATGAGAATTTTTCTGACGATGTTGAAAAATTCTTAAGTGAGATGGAAAACAGGTTAAGTGGTCCAGAAGATTATAGCCAAGACTACATGCCTAAAGACATACAATGAATTTATTCATTATACCTAGAAAATATTACACATGCATTCTGACCTCCGAATCCAAAACTATTTGACATTGCTATATCAACATTAGAAATTCTAGATTTATTTGGAACATAATCTAGATCACATTCAGGATCTGGGGTTTCATAATTAATAGTAGGATGAATAGTTTTAGAAAGAATCGTTTTTATACATGCAACAGCTTCCAGTGCACCCGCACCCCCTAAAGCATGACCAATCATAGATTTAGTAGAACTAATAGGAATATTATAAGCATTTTTTTCAAAAACTTTCTTTATAGCCTTAGTTTCTACCAAATCATTTTTTGGAGTTGATGTCCCATGAGCATTAATATAGTCAACTTGATTACTACTAATGGATGCATTATCTAAGGCCCATTGCATTGCCCTGGCTGGCCCAGAAGCTTCTTCATCTGGCTGAACTAAATGATATGCATCCGATGAAACACCATAGCCAATTATTTCAGCCACTATATTCGCTCCTCTTTTGTTAGCATGCTCTAAGCTTTCCAAAATTAATGTCGCTGAGCCTTCTGCAGGAGCAAATCCGTCTCTATTTGCATCAAATGGACGACTGGCTTTTTCAGGGTTTTCGTTATTCCTAGTCAATGCTTTAATGACATTAAACCCACCAAGACCTAATTGACTAATTCCTGCCTCACATCCTCCTGTAATTATTACATCTGCTGTTCCTCTTCGAATAACTTCAGCAGCCTCTCCTATAGCTTGAGTTCCTGCTGCACAAGCAGTTATCACGGTAGAAGTATACCCTTTAATTGAATAAATTCTACTTACATTAGCTGCTGCCATATTAGGTAAAACCATCGGTATAAAAAATGGACTCACCTTCATGCCGCCTCTACTAAACAATATCCTTGCATTTTCTTCTGTTGTAGGGAATCCTCCGTTTCCATTTCCTAATAACACTCCAATGCTACCAGGATCCATTTTTGAAATATTTAATTTAGCATCTTTAATGGCTAATCCAGCTGACGCAACGGCCAATTGAGAAAACCTAGCCATTCTACGAGCTTCTTTTAAATCCATATAATTTTTTGGGTCAAAATCTGATACTTCTCCAGAAATTTTACATGGATACTCCGTTGAATCAGCAAGCTTCATTGGAGCAATACCTGATTTACCTTCTAAAAGACTAGACCAATAAGTTTTAACATCTTCTCCCAGCGGGCTTAGTACACCCATTCCTGTTACAACAATTCTGGTTAAATTTTTCTTCATAACACCACCTATATATATTCTAAATTATATATTTTTCAGAACGCATTCCTTTTAATTCTTCTATAATTTCAGCTACTATTGATAAAGAACCTGTGCCTAATATTAAATCATCACTATTTGAAACTTGAATAGCTTTATTTACTGCCATGCTTACTGACTTTTCTTTAAATATTTGTTTATCCTTATATTTATGTATTTTTTCAAAAATTTCATTATTTGACAATGCACGAGGATGCCTTGATGAAGATATTATAAATATTGGATCCAATTTCATTAATTCTTCTGTTATTTTATCCACATTATGCCCTTTAAGGGCTCCAAAAATTAAAACAACCTTTTTATAACAATAATTTTCCTTAACTTCTTTTACTAAATGTTGAATAGAATATAAATTATGTGCACCATCAACTAAAATTTGATTATTTTTTATAAAAAATTCTTGCATTCTTCCTGGCCAATTAACTGTTGAAATACCAGATATTATTGACTGTTTTGATATTTCAAATCCTTTTTTGTTTAATATTTCAGAAGCAACACAAGCTAAAGCAGCATTTTCAAACTGATAACTACCTAATAAAGGAAGTTTTATTTCATATACATTTTGATTTGTAAATATTTCCCCATGCTGCATATCGGGTTCTATGTTTAAAATATTCCAACTTGCCATTTCTTCTAAACTATATAGATCAGACATGTTTTGTTTCGATATATCATATATTACCTTTTTAGCTTCAGGATCTTGAGGAGCAACGACTACAGGAGTATTTTTTTTAATTATCCCAGCTTTTTCTTTTGCAATTGATTTGATATCTGACCCGAGCACAGCTTCATGATCAATACTTAAAGAAGTTATTACACTAACCTCTGGAAAAACAACATTAGTAGAGTCAAGTCTTCCTCCAAGTCCTACTTCAACAACTTGAAAGTCTACTTTTTGAGCATAAAAATGTAAAAAGCTCATTGCAGTTAAAATTTCAAAAGTAGTAATAGGACCAAATTCACTTTCATCCTTTATCCAATTAGCATAAGGATAAATTTCATTAACTAAACTAGAAAAGCTTTTTTCAGTAATTAATTCAGAGTTTACTTTAATACGCTCCCTTACAGTGTGTAAATGAGGCGATGTGTATAAACCAACTTTATATCCTGAATGTACTAAAATTTGGGAAATCATGGCTGAAGTACTTCCTTTACCTTTTGTTCCTGCGACATGAATTGTAGGAACTTTACGATGAGGATTTCCTAATTTTCTTAGTAATAATTCCATTCGTTCAATGTGAAATGATGAATGTCCAGGAAAAGTTTTATCCCTTTCAAAATCAGCCAACCCCATTACAAGATCTAATGATTTTTGATATATTGATTCTTCTTTAGAATTAGTTTCCATATTAATTTAAATTACTCAATGTTAGTCCAATTTTCCTTAAGTACTTCCATTAAAATAAATTCTTGCTTACCTCTATCAATTTTATCTTTTATTAGAAACCCAGCTCTTTTAAAGGCTTTTTGAGCTCTTAAATTCCAATCAAGAGTATGTAAATATATACGTTTTATTGAAGTTTTAGAAAATATATGATTTATTAATAAAAGTAAAGCTTCTAACCCATACCCCTTTCCCCAATATTCCTTTCCTAACATTATACCTAATTCTGCTTGAGATTTTCTTATATCTATATCATAATACATTATATTTCCTATATGCTCTCCATCTATAGTATCTATTGCAAGTCGGACAGATGACATACTTGGAAAATCAATTTCTTGCTGGGAGTATCTTCGAAATTCTTCTATTGAAAGTTTTATTGGCGATGTAGCATCAAGCCTCGAAAGTTCTTCATTAGTTCTCCAAATAAAATCATTTTTTACATCTTCAATTTTCTTATTACGTAATATAATATTTTTTCCTTGAATGTACATAATTTCACTCTGGCCTTGATTGCCTATCAGCCAATAAAAAACTTTCTTTAACAATATCAACCTCACTCTCAAAAGTCATATATTTTAGAGCTTTTTGTTTTGGAACCCAAACAACTTCATCAAATTCTTCATCATGATTAATAAAATCCCCAGCAATCCATCTCATTAAAAAAAAATAAACAGTTTTACTATAATGCATGCTATTTCGCAATTCATAATAATTATATTGAATTGAATTGACAAACTCCACTATTTCTACTATTAATCCTGTTTCTTCTTTAACTTCCCTGATTGCAGCATCTTCAATAGTTTCTCCTTGTTCAATTTTACCTTTAGGCAACACCCATAAATCTGTAGAAAATCGCCTGCAAATTGCAATTTCATAGCTAGAATTTATTACTACTCCGCCTGCTGAAGATATTTTTTCCTTGGGACTATCCAATATAATACTTCGTTCCTTAATTTCAATATTTTCATATATTATTATATATTAATGCTTGAATTCTTTTAGAACAATCTAGTAAAATATCCTCAGATGCCCTTTAAATTAGTACTGTGATGCTTACAAGGGATATATGTTGACAAAAAATATGTCGCTTTTAGCTTCACGCATATAGAAAGGTTTAATGTCAACATACAACTCCAAGCCTCCTCTTAATTCTATATACACAAAGATATTATTAGATTCTAATGCTATTAATAAGTCTTTAATTCGAATTTCTCACGAAATTATAGAGAGAAATAAAGATTTAGAATCAGTAATTCTAATTGGTATTCAAAGAAGAGGAGTTACTATAGCAAAACGATTAAAAACCCTTATATATAATTTTACAAATATTTCTCTTAAAACAGGAGACTTAGATATTGGTTTTTATAGGGATGACCTTTCTTTTATTCATCGCCCATTTATTAGAGAAACATCTATACAAAACAACATAGACAATAAAACAATAATATTAATTGACGATGTTTTATTTACTGGCAGAACAATTAGAGCTGCAATGAATGCTTTAATTGACTTTGGCCGACCAAAATTTATTCAACTTGCTGTACTAATCGACAGAGGTCACAGAGAATTGCCGATTCGCCCAGATTACATTGGCAAAAATATACCTACCTCTAGCAAAGAAAATATTCAAGTTAAATTAACTGAAATAGATCAAGAAGAACAAGTATTACTTCAAAAGGATTCTTATGAAAATTAATCCAAAAAAATATTTACTAGATATTGATTGTTATTCTAAAGAAGAAATTCTACAAATTATAAATGATTCAAAAATAATGATGGAAATTCTGAATAGAAAGGTTAAAAAAATACCCACACTTAGAGGCAAAACAATTGTAACATTATTTTATGAACCTAGTACACGAACAAGAATATCATTTGAGCAGGCGGGGAAAATTTTAAATGCCGACGTTATTAATATAGCTACTAAGGAAAGCAGTTCAAACAAAGGTGAATCTTTATTAAACACAATTTTAACAATACAATCTATAAAGGCTGACCTTATTATAATAAGGCACCCTCACGCCGGAGCCCCTTATTTCTTAGCAAAAAACTCTGAAATTCCAATAATTAATGCAGGAGATGGATCCCATGCACATCCGACTCAATCTTTACTGGACTTATATACAATTCATAATAATATTGGACAAATAGAAAATCTTAATATTGTTATGGTTGGAGACATTTTATATAGCCGTGTTGCTAGATCAAACATCCTTGGTTTATCTATATTAGGCGCTAATATAACTTTATGCGGTCCTAAAACTTTAATACCAAATGAATTTCTATCTAAATCTCAATTATTTAATAATATTACATTTGAACATTCTTTAAAAAAAGCTGTTAATAATGCGGACATAGTTATGCCACTTAGAATTCAATTAGAACGCCAATCATCTGGACATCTTCCAAATTTAGAAGAATATTCAAAACATTGGTGCATAACAAATGACATTCTAAAATTTGCAAAACCAAGTGTAAAAATATTGCACCCAGGCCCAATGAACGAAGGAATAGAAATTTCCTCTGAAGTTGCACATGGATCTAAATCTCTTATTAAAGAACAAGTTACTAACGGAGTTGCTGTTAGAATGGCCCTACTTTATTCAATGCTAAATTCAGAATCAAAAATGAGCCTGGAGGAATAATGCCAACAAAGCCTATTTTAATAAAAAACGGAAGAGCAATAGATCCAACACAAAACTTAGATTCTAACAAAGATATTTTAATTGAAAATGGCATTATTTCACAAATCTCAAATAACATAACCCATTCTACGGCTGAAAAAATTGATGCAAAAGGATTAATAGTTTCTCCAGGGTTTATAGATCTTCATTGCCATTTGAGAGAACCTGGATATGAATCATCTGAAACAATTAAAACTGGCACTGCTGCTGCTGCTGCTGGGGGGTACACAACTATTTGTGCAATGCCTAATACCAATCCAACCATAGATTCTAAGGTAGCAATAAAATATGTTCAACAAGAATCAAAAAAAAATGGATATATAAATGTTTTACCCATTGGTGCAGTAACAAAAAATAGAGAGGGAATAGAATTATCTCCAATGATAGAGCTTGCTGATTTAGGAGCTATTGGTTTCAGCGATGATGGAAATCCTGTTTATGATGCAAATATTATGCGCCAAGCTTTAAACTACAGCACATTAACAAACACACCGATTATTAACCACTGTGAAGTACTAGAATTATCTAAAAACGGATTAATCAATGAAGGAATAATATCTACTAGATTAGGTGTTAAAGGTATCCCAGGTGCCGCAGAATCTATTATGGCATACAGAGATATACAACTTTGCGAACTTACTGGAGGAAAACTTCATATTGCACATGTAAGTACAAAATCAACGCTCGATATAATTAAACAAGCAAAAGAATCAGGAATAAATGTAACTTGTGAAGTTACTCCGCACCATATTACTTTGACTGAAGACCTTCTTTTAGGTAAAACCGGATCTGATTTAAAGCAGGAAGCTTTAAATATAAATTCTTATGATACTAATGCAAAAGTTAAACCACCATTACGTAATTCTTTTGATGTTAAATCGATGATTGATGGTATTAAAAACGGTATTATTGATTTTATAGCGACCGACCATGCACCTCATAAATTTTTAGGCAAAAATACAACTTTAGAAAATGCTGAATTTGGCATAAGTAATATTGAAACTTCTTTAACCTCATCTTTGTCTCTATATCATAATGATAATTTTCCATTGCCATTAATTATTGATAAATTAAGCTCTTCTCCTGCAAAATTTTTAAATATTTCCAATATAGGAAATTTAAATAAAGGATCCAAAGGTGACATAACTATATTTGATCCAAATAAAATTTGGACTATTAACTATGACAACTTTTATTCTAAAGGAAAAAACACCCCTATAAATGGCTATAAAATGAAAGGAAAAGTAATTACAACCATAGTATCAGGAAAAATAATTTATGAAAAAGGAAAGATCCATGATTAAACCTTCAATATTGGCACTTGAAGACGGAACTATATTTAATGGTGTTTCATATGGAAGTACTAAATCTATTTCAGGTGAAGTAGTATTCAACACATCAATGGCTGGATATCAAGAAATTCTTACTGACCCATCTTATGCAGGGCAAATTGTAGTTTTAACTTATCCATTAATTGGTAATTACGGCATAAACATATCTGATTTTGAATCTTCAAAAGTCCAAGTAGCTGGATTTATTGTTAAAGAACATTGTAAATACCCAAGTAGCTCTAAACCAATGTCATCTTTTGATGATTTTTTAACTAAACAAAATATATCTGGAATCATGGGGTTAGACACCAGAGCTCTTACAAAGAAAATAAGAACATATGGTGCAATGAAGGGAATGATTTCAACAAAAAAATCTGTTCCAGGAATACTCGAAAATTTACAAAACTCTGCAAATTATAATGAAATAAATTTTGTAGATCATGTCACTACTAATGATTCTTTCGTCTGGAACTCAAAATTCAATCGCCCGGAGCCTTCAACTTCTTTTAAAAATGAACCTGGTAAAAATAAAATTGCAGTTTTAGATTATGGAATAAAATATAACATTTTACGCATCCTAGAAAATTTAAATTGTACAACTTTAACTTTACCTGCAAACACATCCTCTAATGACGTTCTAAGCCTAAAACCTGATGGAATTTTGTTATCCCCTGGACCTGGTGACCCTGAACTCTTAACAAGGCCGATCGATAACGTAAAAAAATTGATTGGAAAAGTCCCGATAATGGGAATATGTCTTGGCAACCAAATTTTAGCAAAAGCATTTGGTGGAAAAACTTATAAACTCAAATTTGGGCACCATGGAGCCAACCATCCTGTAAAAAATTTATCAACAGGTGAAGTATATGTTACCTCTCAAAACCATGGATATTCTGTAGACCCAGAATCTCTCCCTTCTGAATTAGAAGTAAGTTATATAAACTTAAATGATAACACCGTAGAGGGGTTGCGCCATAATTCATTGCCCATATTAAGCGTTCAATATCATTCAGAAGGAGCTCCTGGTCCTGAGGAAAATTCATACATATTTAATGAATTTATAAACTTAGTTAATAATTATAATAACAAGGAGAATAATAATCAGTAATTTATTAAAAACGAAGCTAAAAAAAGTAATGGTTATTGGTTCAGGCCCAATAATAATTGGGCAAGCTGCAGAATTTGATTATGCAGGAACACAAGCATGCAAGTCTTTGCGAGAAGAAGGAATTTTTACAATTTTAATAAATTCTAATCCTGCAACTATCATGACTGATAAAGATATTGCAGACACCATATATATAGAGCCCTTAACAGTTGAAGTTATTACAAGAATAATTGAAAAAGAACAACCTGATGGAATTTTGCCAACACTAGGAGGACAAACTGCATTAAACCTAGCAGTAAAACTTCATGATGAAGGAATATTAAAAAAATATAATGTGGCTCTTCTAGGTACGCCTGTCGAAACAATCAAAAATTCAGAAGATAGAGATCTTTTCAGATCTCTTTTAATTAAAATAAATGAACCCGTCCTTCCAAGTCAAATTGTTTCAACAGTTGAAGAAGCAAACAAAGTAGCTCTAGATATCGGAATGCCATTAATCGTTAGGCCTGCATATACATTAGGTGGTACTGGAGGAGGAATAGTCAATAATATAAACTCTCTAAAAAGCACAGTTCAAAACGGACTAAATGCAAGCCCAATTAACCAGGTACTACTTGAAAGGTACCTGAAAGGATGGAAAGAAGTTGAATATGAAGTTATTAGAGACTCTAATAACAATTGTATAACCGTATGCAATATGGAAAATTTTGACCCTATGGGCGTACACACTGGAGATAGTATTGTTGTTGCTCCATCACAAACACTCACTGATAAAGAATACCAAATGCTAAGATCAGCAAGCATAAAAATCATTAGAGAATTAAATATTCAAGGAGGATGCAATGTTCAATTTGCTTTACACCCAGGAGAAATCATTAGAAAATCTCTAGACAAAAATGAAGAAGAAAGCCCTTATTATGTTATTGAAGTAAACCCGCGTGTTAGCAGAAGCTCAGCTTTAGCTAGTAAAGCTACAGGATACCCTATTGCGAGAGTGGCTGCAAAAATAGCCATAGGTAAAACTTTAGATGAAATAAAAAACCAAGTTACAGGCCAAACCTCTGCTGCATTTGAACCAGCCTTAGATTATTGCGTAGTAAAAATTCCTAGGTTCCCATTTGATAAATTTCCTGAAGCTGATCGCACAATTGGAACTCAAATGAAAGCAACCGGTGAAGTCATGGCAATAGGAAGATCTTTTGAGTCAGCTATTCAAAAAGCTATAAGATCATTAGAAATTCCTGGAGCTTCTTTATTGTGGGAAGATCAAGACTGGCACACTCTTAATAATAAAGAAATATTAGCTCTTTTATCAAAGAATGTTTCTGACAAAAGATTGTGGTTAGTTATTACAGCATTAAGAAGAGGTATATCGCCTAAAGATGTATCTATAAAAACAGGAATAGACCCCTGGTTTACTTTCTCAATATCAAATATTATTAAAGCTGAAAAAACGATCACCTCTTCTGTTATTGATAAAGAATTATTGAAAAACATAAAATCTTTAGGATTCTCTGATAAAGATATATCAATTTTAAAAAATGTGCCTCAATCTGATATTCGTAAACTTAGAACTAAATGGAATATATTTCCAACATATAAAATGGTAGACACCTGCGCTGCTGAATTTCCTGCACAAACTCCTTATTTTTATAGCACCTATGAAGAAGAAAATGAAGCCTTCCCATTAGAAAAGAGAAAAGCTTTAGTTATTGGTAGTGGTCCCATTAGAATTGGGCAAGGAATAGAATTTGATTATTGCTCTGTACATGCAGCTTGGAGTTTTCAAAATAATGATATTGCAAGCATTATGGTCAATTCTAACCCTGAAACCGTTTCTACTGACTTTGACACCTCTTCTAGGTTATATTTCGAACCACTAGATGAAGAAAGCATACAAGATATAATTAATCTTGAATCTGCAAATCTCACAGACTCTACTTCTGTCTCTACAGTTGTGCAGTTTGGAGGACAAACTGCAATTAATTTATCTCAGCCTTTAAATGAATCAAAATTGCCTATTTTAGGGACCTCAGCAGAGTCCACTAACATAGCCTCTGACAGAGATTCATTTGAAAAATTTTTAAAATCTACTAACATTCCCAGTCCTCCTGGATACTCCATTTATACAACTGAAGAAGCAGTATCTGCAGCAAAAAAAATTGGATACCCTGTTGTTGTAAGGCCTAGTTATGTATTAGGCGGAAGAGCAATGAAAATTATTTATGAAGAAAAATACCTAAAAAAATATATGAAGCAAATAATAGGATCAATTGAAAATAACAAAATCTTAATTGATAAATATATATACGGAAAAGAAATAGAAGTTGACGCAGTAAGTGATGGGGAAAATGTATTAATACCAGGCATAATGGAGCACATAGAAAAAGCAGGAGTTCATAGTGGAGATTCTATAGCCGTATATCCCACAGTATCAATTTCTCAGGATGAGATTGATACAATTGTAGAATATACAACATTAATAGGAAAAAAATTAAAAATTACTGGATTAATGAATATCCAATATGTAATTTATAAGCCTAATCCAAATGAGCCTTCAATAATATATATTATCGAAGTAAATCCAAGGTCTAGTCGTACAATTCCTTTTATATCCAAAGTAACTAATATTCCTATGGTAAAAATTGCTATTGAAAACATGCTTGGAAAAACTTTAAAAGATCTTGGCCTTACCCCAGGATTACAAAAAGCCTCCAATACTTTTGCAGTAAAAGCACCTGTGTTTTCGATGTCAAAACTTATAGGAGTAGATACAGAACTTGGACCTGAAATGAAGTCAACTGGAGAAGTTATGGGTATTGACTATGATCTTAAATTTGCTTTAAAAAAAGCAATGATTTCTGCAGGATTAACTATACCAGAAAAAGGTTCAATCTTATTAAGTGTTGCAGATAAAGACAAAGAAGAAGCAATATCAATTTTTACAACTCTTCACTCTATTGGATATCATCTTTATGCTACAGACGGAACAGCATCATTAATTAAATCACTTGGAATACCTGTGACAACTATTTCTAGACGGCTAGACAGAGAACATCCAAATGTATTAGACGTAATACTTAATAACACAGTTGATGCTGTAATAAATACAGTTACCGGTTCACGAGATGTATTAATGGACGGTTTTTATATAAGGAGAGCCGCTGTTGACAAAAAAATTCCTTGTTTTACATCTATAGACACTGCTAAGGCTGCTATTGATGCACTAAGCAATACCTCAGAATATAGTATTAAACCTTTAAATAAATATTTAAATAAATACCCATAATGATTCCTTTACGTTTAAAAGTAAAAAATTTTATGTGTTATGGGTCAAGCCCACAAATTTTAGAATTTTCAGGAATCCATCTAGCATGTTTATGTGGTTCAAATGGCCATGGTAAAACAGCATTACTAGATGCAATAACATGGGCTCTTTGGGGACATACAAGAACCAGAACACAAGAAGAACTAGTTCATCAAGGACAATTAGATATGTCTGTTGAATTAGATTTTTCAGCTCGAGCACAAAAATACAAAGTAATTCGCCGATATTCTCGTTCATCAGGAGCAAAACAGGGAGTAACTATATTAGAACTTCAAGTGGCGTATTCTTCTGAAAATTATCAAGCTATTACACAAAACACTCTAAGAGAAACCGAGCATAAAATTAAAGAACTTCTTAATTTAGATTATGACACATTTATTAATACAGCATTTTTAAGACAAGGAGACGCTGATAGATTTACTACAAGCCGACCTGCAGAAAGAAAAACAACATTAGCAGAAGTTTTAGGATTATCAGAATATGAAAAAATCGAATTAAAAGCAAAAGCTAAATACAGGACTCTTACGTCAACATTGAAAGATTTTGAAACTAAAAAACATTTTTTAGAAGAAGAAATTTCTGAAAAAGTTAAATATGAAAATGAACTAACAGAAATTGATCTAGAAATATATTCGTTAGAGACGAATCTTACAAAAACACAAAATAAATTTGAATTATTAAATAATATTTCTACCAAACTTAACCAACAAGAAGCAGAACTAAAAGAAGCAGAATCGCAATTAACTAAAAACAGTTTGGAAATAGAAAATTTGATTGAACAGCTTGACAAACATAATAAAACATATCATGAAATAAAAGAGCTTCTCTTAGATAAAGATCAAATTACTAAAGGATATTTAACATTAAACTCTTATAAATCTACTCTTAATAAATTAGATAAAGATTTTGAAATTAAAGTAGACCTTGATAGAAAAATTGCTAACGTAAATGCAGAGCTCAATATAAAAAAAACAAAGATTATGACAACAATTGATCAATTAGAGGCTCAACTAAAAAATAATTTAATTCCAAAAACTAGGAACAAAACAGAAATTGAAGAAAAAATAAATCAACTTTTAAACAAAGAACAAGAATGGAAATTAATTCATTCTCAAATTGAATCATTAAATAATAATTATGAAAAAACTAATACTAAAATAAGCGACTTAAAAGCATTTAATCAGGTCTTACTCAATCAAATGGAAGATGATAGGAAAAAATTTGACATGCTAAAAATATCTGGAGGAAAGTGCCCTTTATGCCAACAGAAACTAGACAATAATGGCCATGATATTTTATTAAAAAACTATACTCACCAAGGCCTTACAAATAAACAAAATTATCAAAAAAATTTAGAAAACCAAAACTCTCTTATAACTCAAAATTCAACTTTAAAAACACAAATTAACTTCATAGAAAAAAAACTTTCTGATGACCAGCAACATGTTAATACCAGCATAATTAAACTTAAATCGGAATTAACAGACTCAATAAAAGCAGAAAAAAATATAAACATTTCCCAAAATGAAATTAATGCTTTAGAAAATTCAATTAATAGCAATAATTATGCTGGAAATGACATTGATAAGCTCGAAGAATTAAATGAACAGTTAAATAACCTAAATTATTCAACAGAATTACATTCAAAAGTTAAATCTCAAATAATAGAACTATCCTCATATGAAGAAAAACATATTAAATTAAAAAGTGCAGAAACATTATTTCCAAAAGAAGAAAGTTTAATTAAATCAACAAAAAATATTTTAGAAAACAGAAAAATTGAAAAAGAATTACTCTCTAATAAAATAATAAACATAAAAGCCGAATTAGAAAAAAAAGAAGATATAACCTTAGAATTAAATAAAATTAATAACGACCTATCAATATTAAAACCTAACTTACAAAACCTATATATAAAAAAAGGAATATTAACAGATAATATAGCAAGATGTGCAAAATATGAAAAGGAATTAAATGAACTAAATAAACAAGTTAATTCTATCTCAAAAGAAGCTGATATATTTAATGAACTATCATTAGCATTTGGTAAAAACGGATTGCAGGCTTTAATAATTGAAACCTCTATTCCTCAACTTGAACAGGACTCTAATCAATTATTGTCTAGGCTTAGCGAAAACAAAATGGCTATTAAATTTCAATTGGTTGCAGGAAGAAAAGATAGCAGAACTGGCATGGTTTCAGAAGAACTAGATATAAAAGTATCAGATGAAGTAGGAACAAGAAATTATGAAACTTTTAGCGGAGGGGAAGCATTTAGAATAAATTTTGCTATAAGAATAGCATTATCTAGACTTCTTGCCAGAAGATCAGGAGCTCCTTTACCAATTCTTTTTATAGATGAAGGCTTTGGTTCTCAAGATTTTGAAGGTCAAGAAAAATTAATACAATCTATACAATCTATACAAAATGATTTTGAAAAAATCATTGTTATAACACATATTGAACAAATCAAAGATTCTTTTCCTGTTAGAATCGAAGTAACTAAATCAGGAGAAGGGTCTACTCTTGAAGTATATTAAAACGATATTTCTTTAAGATTATTAGAAACTTTAAAATTTGCATCAGTAGAATTTTTAATATCCTCCACATTCCACCCTGGTGCATATTCTTTTAATATCAAGCCATTTTCACTCACTTCAAAAACAGATATATCTGTAACAATTAAACTTACACAGGAACGTCCAGTTATAGGATATTTACACTCTGGAACAATTTTTGATCCTCCGTTCCTGTCCAGATGCTCCATAGCAACAATAACTTTTCTAGCACCCATTACTAAATCCATGGCTCCTCCGACATTTCCTACTCCTCTTTTAGGAATCATCCAATTTGCCAGATCTCCATTTGCAGAAACTTCAAAAGCACCTAAAACTGCCACATCGACATGCCCTCCTCTAATCATCGCAAATGCCTCAGCAGAATCAAAAAAGGACATCCCGGGATTAATTGATAAAAATTGACCTCCCGCATTAATAATATCTGGATCTTCTTGACCTTCTTCAGCCATTGGCCCATAATTTAATACCCCATTTTCGCTATGATATAGAATCGAGCACCCTTCAGGAACAAACTGAGAACATAAGGTTGGAATACCCAAACCTAAATTAACAACATCTCCATTTTTAAATTCACTAGCAATCCTCATAGCAATCACTTCTCTTGCTAATTTTTCTTTCTCCATAAAACTATCTCTCCAAAAATATTATTTCTTTACAAGAATCACACCATCAACATATATTGTTGGTGTATGAATTATATTAGGATCTATCATCCCTGTTTCAACTATAAAATCAACTTCTATATAAGTTTTATTAGCAGCAGTTGACATAACTCTTCCAAAACTCTGCGAAGTTCCTTTATAAATTACATTTCCAATCTTGTCTGATTTATATGCTTTTATAAATGCAAAATCAGCTTTAATTGCATGTTCTAAAATATATTCACGATTATCAAAGACTCTAACTTCTTTGCCTTGAGATAAAGAAGTCCCAACTCCAGTTGGAGTATAAAAAGCAGGGATTCCAGCACCTCCTGCTCGTATTCTTTCAATCATATTCCCTTGAGGCACTAGCTCTAATTCCGCCTTGCCTTCTAAATACGCTTCTTCAAAAGATATTTTCTTTGAAGAAGAAGGAGAAACCGGGTAAGAAGCAATTAATTTCTTTACCTGAGAGTTTTCTACTAAAATTCCTATATCTATTATTTTTTGATTTTTTATAGACCCAAACCCAATTACACTAGCGAGGCCGCCGGTATTACTAATAATAGTAAGGTTTTTTGCTCCATGATCTCTAAGTGATTTTATTAAATTTTGAGGGGTACCTCCAGAACCCCCAAAGCCGCTAATCATTATCGTTGCTCCATCAAAAACACTAGACACAGCATCATCAAAAGATTTAAGTTCTTTATTCAGAGACATTTTAGGACATCCTCAATATATTAATCATCATCACATGGCACATCATGAGGCTCATAAGCGTAAACCCCTCTACAAATATCGTTTCCTGATCCTCCAAATTTTACTTTAGCACCGGATAATTCATCATCACCTTCTCCACCATACAATTCATCATTCAGAATTTGAGTTTCATAATTGTCTTTATTAAGACCTCCATCTATATTATCGTAACCTTTTCTACCCCAGATTCTATCTGCTTCCTCTCCACCCCAAATAGAATCTATTCCTTCTTCTGTATTTCCCCCAACTATGGTGTCATTCCCTTCATTTCCGTAAAATGTATTTTTTCCACCAATAGCAAATAATATATCATTTCCCTGGTTACCATTTAAATAATCTACATCGTCTTCAAATGAATCCTCATCTGCCGGTTTTAGTACATCTGCATGTATCCAATCTTGCCCTGGCCCTCCATACAAACTATCACTACCCTTACCTCCTATTAAATAATCATCACATGTTTGAATTTGACCAGGACAATCTTTTTCTTTATTAATACTATCTTCTATGTTATCTCCATATAATTTATCATCTCCTTCACCTCCAAAAAGATAGTCTCCTCCTTCACCTCCAAATAAATGATCTTTTCCAGGGCCTCCATCAAGCCAATCAATGCCTGGCCCTCCATATAATTTTTCTACAATATTTCCCAGATTACCTTCTCCTCTAAGAACATCATTACCCTCTCCTCCCCAAAGCTCATCACTCCCTCCTTCTCCAATTAAGACATCATTGCCTGCTCCACCATTTATTATATTTTTACTTTTACCAAAACCACCACAAATAATATCATCTCCACCTAATCCATATATTTTTTGAGCTCCCTTTCCGTCGATTATATCGTTACCTTCTGTTCCAAACACTTCATTACTGCCGTTTTCATTTACTATTGTGAACATACTATTTAATCTTAATTGATTACAATCTGTAAATTGCGCAGGATGAATTGAACCTATGCCTACACTATCAAAAACAGGGTAACCAGGGTCTTGAGTGCTAATTGGTGTTGAAGAGGGAGGCCCTGGCGGAGTTCCTCCTGTTTTCTCAATTTCAAACCCAATTGCATTATTATCAAAAAATGCAATTCCAAAAGGTCCATTTAAGTCTGGAATATCCAAAGCTCCAATTTGCCCCCCAATAATAACATTTTGCGCAAAAGGTTCTGGCAATTCATTAATCGGAGTATCTGTTTTCCACGCTTCTTCTAAACTATCAGAGTTAAAAATATAGATATTATCTAAACAATAACCAGTAGCAACTAAATCTCCTTCAGTATCAAATGTTAACCCTCTAAAGCTGGGCTTTTGACCTCCTGCTTGTCCTTCTTCACACCCTTCTTGTGGTATTTGAACAACATTTTTATATGTTTCTCCATCAGGACTAATTTTAACTATAATCCATCCAAAATTAGAAGTATAAATATTGCCTTCTTTATCAAGGATAATAGACCCTTGATTCCCTTGTGCAATTTGACCAACTGGCAATCTATAATCTTCAGCTGGCCATGTTATCGGTATCCCTGAATCTATAATCTCATTAGTAATCCTGTATATATAGCCATCATGGTCAGAAAACAAAACATCACCTTCAACTGTTTCAATGACTCCTTGTGGTATATTAAATCCTTCGGCTAATAAATTAGTAACAATTAAAACAGAAGGGCTTTCTTCAGATAAAGTCATTCTATAAATATTGCTTCCTGAATCTGCAACTAATAGCCTCCCTTCTGAATCAATAGAAAGAGCATTAGGATTAATCAAAGGAAAAATTTCAGGAGATTTATCAGAATATCTAACTTCCATTTTTTCCCAATCCCCGTTTATATTTACACGATAAATTCCAGGAGAATCATCAGAAATATATAAATAACCATTAACATCATCAGCAACTAAACCAGAAGTTCCAATAAATCCTGAAGCAAAAGTTGTTATTTCTCCTTCACAATCAATTTTTACAACTGTTTTCCCTCCACCACCATTTCCTTCATTTGCAACGTAAAGAGCCTCTTCACAATCAAAAAACCCCGACCACCCTGGGTCATCCTCTATTAAATCATCTGAGCTTTGGTCATTTTCTTGACTTAAGTTTATATTATTTTTTGGCTTAGTTAGTTCATCTTTATTAACCTGTACATTATTAGCTATTGGTGTTGAAACTACATTATCTGAAACATTATTTCTTGTTAAATCATCAACAGCAACGGAGATGGAATTTTCTATTGGCTCACAAGCAGTTAATAATAACAAAGAAAAAGTTATTAAAATAGGCGAACATAGTTGAATTTTTGTATTCATGAACATCTCCTAATTTTTTTCAAAATTAAAACATAAACATTGATAAATTAATAGAACAAAACCCCTGTTTGTATCAAATTTTTACAGCTACTACTTCAAGCCAATTCCTAGATAAAAATTTTATTCCCATTTCATCATAAATTTCTCTAACTGTTTGCTGTAAAACATCACTTGCTTTATCTAGAGGAACTCCTGGCATTGTTCCAGATATGAAATCTTCAAATTGGCTAATATCTTCCCAGCCCTCAACAGGAACAGCAACTTCATCAATTTTTTGTTTTACTACACGCAAATTATGTAATTCTAACAAATTCCTATATGCTTCTGGATTAAGATGATTTCTTGATTCTACCTTACTGTTATCCTTGACAACACTCAGTCCATATTTATTCCTCAATAGCCTTCTAGATTTAAGCATCCATTTTCTATAAAAACCTAGAGTTTCTGGTGGCTGACCTCCATCAAAAAAGGATGTATTAAATACAAATTCTCCACCGTCTTTTAATGTTTTCGAAACCTCGATAAAAAATGAATTTTTATCAGATACATAATGAATAGCATTACAAAAGAAAATAGCATCTACAGAATCTTTTACTAGTTCAGATAATGGTTCAACATGGCTTTGTATAAATTTTATTGCGGCATCTGTTACATCTTTTAATTCTTCCATAGCTTGCTTTAGAGAGGTAGATGAATTATCTATAGCAGTGACTGCTGATTCTTTTGCTCCTCTAATTCTATGTAATATTAATTGAGTTACACTTCCAGTTCCACAAGCTAAATCAACTACATGTTGACCTGGTTCAATATTTGACATATCAACAAGCCTAGAATTTAACTTTTCATAAAATTCATTTTTTGAAAATTTTTGATATGAAAACTCTTTCAATTATAAACAATCCTTTTAATTAATTTTATCCAACATATAATACACTAAATTTTAATTAATTGCTTTAAAAATTAATTATATTTATTCATTGCAGAACAAATATCCTTCAAAATAATTTCTTCAACAATATCTAAAATAATATTACTTTTATTTTTTAAAATTTTTTCCTCTTTTATTGAAAATTTTCCTAAGACATATTCTGCGTGTTCATTACTATTTGAATTGCCAATACCTATTTTTATTCGAGAAAAATTTTTCCCAACAATCTCAATAATGGACTTAATTCCATTATGGCCCCCGGAACTCCCCTGAGCCCTTATTCTAATTTTACCAATTTCCAGGGACATATCATCAAAAATTACTATAATATTTTCTTTTCCAACATTGTATTTATTTAATAAAAATTTAACTGCATTCCCGCTATTATTAACATATGTATTTGGTTTAGCTAATATAATTTGATTATTATTCAAAAACCCTTCACCAAACACAACATTTTTGTGATTTTCATTTATCTTTATCTTTAATATCTGACTTAAATAGTCAATATAAAAAAACCCTATATTATGCCTAGTATTATCATATTCTTTTCCAGGGTTTCCTAAGCCTATAATAATTTTAGGTAAATCGTTCATGTTTTCCATTATTTTGTTATCAATTATCCAAAATCTAATTCGCCAGTTTTTCCACCGCTTTTATGTATAAGCCTAATTCCTTCTATACTCATAGATTTGTCTGCACTTTTACACATGTCATATATAGTTAAACATGCAATAGAAGCTGCAGTTAAAGCCTCCATTTCTACCCCAGTTTTTCCAGTAGTCCTAGCACTTGCTTTTATAGATACAATTCCACTATCTTCAAGTTCAAATTCAATTTCTACATGTGTTAAAGGAATATTGTGACACATAGGAATAAGTTGAGAGGTATTTTTTGCAGCCATTATGCCTGCAATTCTAGCTACTCCGAGGACATCGCCTTTTTTAAATCCTCCTTTTTTAATAAGTGAAATTGTGTCTTTTTGTGCTTTCACCATGCCTATAGCAATAGCTTTTCTTTGTGTTATTTTTTTATCTTCAATATTTACCATTCGTGCATTGCCTAAATCATCAATATGCGAAAATGTTTTTTTATTTTTTTCTTTCATTCAAATACCATTTCTTATTAAATACTAATTGCTGCTTTATATGCCAAATTGTGTGCTTTTTCGTTATAAAAATTTCCTTCATGGCCTCGAACCCATTCCCATAACACTTCTCGCTTATTAACCAATTCATCTAATTTTTGCCATAGATCAATATTGGCCTTTCTTTTCCAATTTTTTATCATTGTATTTATTACATATTGACTATCACTAAATATTTTTATTTTTTGGAATTCTTTAGTATGTTCTAACCCCCTAATTACAGCTGATATTTCCATTCTGTTATTTGTAGTATCAATTTCTTTACCAGAAATTTCTATTATATTATCTTTTTCTACAATTACTGCCCCCCAACCACCTGGGCCGGGGTTTCCAAGACAAGAACCATCAGTATAAATCTGTATCATTTTTTATCCTCCAATATGATACATTTCAACTTTTTCTTTTGTTTTGGATGATAAAGTTGCTCTTTCTTCGGAATACTTGTCTTTTCTAAATCTCCATGTTTTAGATATTATTTCTTCTAAATCTTCATCTGTAGCCCCGCCTCTTAAATGGTTTTTCAAATCAACGCCTATGCTAGCAAATAAACATGTCATGATTTTTCCATCAGAAGACAGCCTCATTCTTGTACAATCTCCACAAAATGGTTGAGATACTGATGATATAACTCCTATTTCACCTTTGCCATCTTTATATTTATACCTTTTGGCAACTTCTCCCTTGTAATTTCTTTCAAATTCTTCTAATTTCATAATTTTATTTATTTTTTTAATTGTTTCTCCCGATGTAATAACTTCGTCTTTATTCCATTTATTTAAAGTTCCAACATCCATGTACTCAATAAAACGAACTATATAATTTTTTTCTTTACAAAATTTAGCTAAATCTAAAACTGAATCCTCGTTTATTCCTTTTCTCACAACACAATTTATTTTTATTGGATAAAAACCAGCCTTATCTGCAGATTCAATTCCTTTAATTACTTCATCTACCCCAAGGTTTCTTCCATTCATTTTTTTAAATACTTCATTATCTAAAGAATCTAAACTTACAGTTATCCTTTTTAATCCTGATTTATATAATGGTAATGCCATTTCTTTAAGAAGGTAACCATTTGTTGTCAAAGTAAGATCAAGCAATCCATGAATTTTTACTAATTTTTCAATTAATTTATCAATATTTTTTCTCAGTAATGGTTCTCCGCCTGTTAATCTAATTTTTTCAACCCCCAGCCGTACCATAATACGAGCTAATCTATATATTTCATCAAACGTCATTAACTCTTTTGACTGAAGAAATTGATATCTTTCTCCGTATACTTCTTTTGGCATACAATAAGGACACCTAAAATTACATTTATCTATTAAAGAAATACGAAGGTCCCTGAGGGGTCTTTGATAAACATCTTTTATATTTGAAAGAATTTTACTATGTCCTTTCTTTTATTATTACTTTTGCTATTTAATTATAACAAAGTAGCAATATAAATTTATTTTGTTTCCCATTTATTATATTCTCGTTGCAAATGATCCAATATTTTCTTCGATGCAATAGATCTGTGGCTAATTTTATTTTTTTTTTCTTTAGTCAATTGGGCAGAAGTCATTCCAAATTGAGGCAAAAAAAATATTGGATCATAACCAAACCCATTAACACCTTTTGGTTTATAACCTATATATCCCTCAAATACCCCTTCTTTCAAAATAGCCTTTCCATCAGGCCAGGCTATTACTATTGATGCCCTAAATCTAGCTGTCCTTTTTTCCCAAGGGACACCTTCCATGTTTTTTAAGAGCAATTCAACTCTATCTTTATCATTTAATGATTTTCCCCCATACCTTGCTGAATAAATACCAGGCTTTCCACCTAAAGCATCAACTTCAATTCCAGAGTCATCAGCCAGAGATATTATTCCTGACTCCTTCATATATGCAATTGCTTTTATATATGCATTTTCAGAAAAAGTTGAACCACTTTCCTCAACATCTAGAATTATTTGTTCTTTATCTGGGGTAGTTATTTGAAAGGGAATTTGTTCAAATAAAGAACAAAATTCTTTTATTTTTCCTAAATTAGTGGTTGCTAGTAATAGTTTGCTAACATTTCTGCGGGTGTTCATAAGGTCATGACCTTTTAATTAACAAAAATATATTTAGTATTTACCTTGCCTTGCTAAACTAACAATATTAGCTCTTTCATAAAAAACTTTCTGAGCAGATATTTTATTTTTTTCTTTTCCGCTCCATGCTTTTAAAGGAGCTGCCTGCAAACCTCTCCCATAAGAAAAGCTTAATTCCCAAGGTGCTTTAAATTCTTTAGCAAGTAAATTTATCTTATTTAAATTTACTGTAGCTTCTTCATCTCCTTGACCACCAGATAAAAAAACAATCCCTGGCACAGCTGCGGGGACTGTTTCAGCAAAACAGCTTAACGTTTGGCGCGCAACTTCCTCGGGACCTGCCCTGTTAACTGAATCCTTTCCTGACAATACCATATTTGGTTTTAACAAAATCCCTCTCATGTCAACTCCATGCTCTCCTAAAGCATAAAAGACTTCGCGAAGGGTATCTCTGGTAACTCTAAAACACTGAGAAATATCATGTACTCCGTCCATTAAAACCTCAGGCTCTACAATTGGAACCAGGCCTGCTTTCTGGCTTAATGCAGCATATCTAGCTAAAGAATGTGAATTTATTTTTATACAGTTTATGCTAGGAATGTTTTTTCCAATATTTATAACACCTCTCCATTTAGTAAATTCTGCACCAATATTCCTATATTCATGAAGTCTGTCTTCAAGCCCATCTAATCCATCAGTAGAAGACTCCTCTTCAGATCCAGGTATTGGCTTTAAACCTTTATCAACCTTAATCCCAGCTATAACACCTTGCTTTTTTAACAATTCTACTAATGGCATTCCTGTGCTTGCATTCTGTCTAATTGTCTCATCATATAAAATAACGCCACTAATGGATTCAGATATTCCTTCTGTACTAAATAACATTTCCCTATAATCTCTTCTTTTAGATTCAGTTGACTCAACTTTAATAGAATCAAATCTTTTTTTAATAGTATTTGAGCTTTCATCAGCAGCCAAAACACCTTTTTTAGAAATGACTAACTCACTAGCTGTATTTATAAGTTTTTCCTGATACATAACAATCCTCCATGTATTTAATTGACTTTACTCAAACATATTTTCAACAATATCAGTATTCCCTAATATCAAAGGAGTTCTTTGGTGCAAAGACTCTGGACAAATATCTAAAATATTTTTTTTGCCTGATATCCCTATTCCTCCAGCTTTCTGAATAACAAAAGCTAATGGATTGGCTTCATACATGAGCCTGAGCTTACCATTAGGGCTTTTAATATCTGCAGGATAAATAAAAACTCCTCCTTTTAAGAGGTTTCTATGAAAGTCTGCTATTAATGACCCGATATATCTTAAAGATAACTTACTTTGTAAATCTGAAATTATTTCTTGGGTTTTTGCTGAGAAATTATCCCAGTTCCCATAATTCACGCTGAAATATTTACTAGTATTAGGAAGCTGTAGATTATCATCGGTAATTATAAACTCTTTTCTATCTAAGTCTAAAGAATAACTTTGAACTCCAGAATCTGTTGCAACAACCATTAATGTACTAGAACCATATACAACATAAACTGCAGCAACCTGCTCTCGACCTTTTAACAAAAGAGAATTATCATTTAAACAAACATTATCTTTTCTGCGCCAAATGCCAAATATAGACCCAACACTAACCGCAACGTCAATATTACTAGAACCATCTAAAGGGTCCATATTAATTAAATATTCTCCGAACTCTTGATTTAAAACTATACCATTTTCAGTTTCTTCGCTTCCCACAATTGCAACTTTGCCATTTTTTTTAAAAGCATCAATAAAAATATTATTAGCTTCCTCATCTAAATTTTGCACTTCCTCACCTTGAACATTTATAGCCCCAGTTGCTCCAGCCGTACCATCAACACCAATTCTTGAAAGTTTGCTTTGAACAATTACTGATCCTTTAGCAATGCTAACAATAATTGACTTCAATGATTCATCAATCTTTAACTCAGAAGATCTTAAAAATTCTTTTAGAGTAGTCCCCATAATCCCTCTCTATAATAATTAAATCATAACAGTTTTATAGTAAATTTACAGCACTTCTCTATCATTTAAAATTTCTTCTTTGGTAATGTGAGAAGCATCACAAAATCTATTAACTTTAAAATAAGCAGGATTGTTTTGTGTAAAACCTTTCTCTATCCATCTTGTTTTATCAAAATCGAAATCAAAAATAGCTGTATTAGGTATATTAATTTTACAAACAATATTAGATTTCAATATAGCTGATATTAAGTGCTGCATTATTCCTCCATGCGTAAAAATTAATATAGTATCCTCGTCTGAATGGTTTTCAAACAAAAACTCCATAACCAAATTAGCTCTTTCGGACATATCTAAATAAGATTCGGCCCCGTCAACTAAATCCCAATTTATTCCCTTATCAAACCCTTCAATTAATGTTCCAAATTTACTTTCTATTTCAGGCCACGTTAAATTAGAGAATACTCCTACATCATGCTCAATAATTTTTTCCCATTTTTTAATTTCAATTTTCCAATTTTTGCAAACAATACTTGCTGTTTGAAAAGTTCTTGATAATGGACTTGAATAAATGTGCGTTGGAATTAGTTTTTCGTTATAAAACCTATCCTGCAACTTCTTTGCCTCCTCTATACCCATATTGCTGAGGCTATAGTCTGCGTGTCCTTGCATTCTTTTTGATGCATTTGCAATTGATTCTGCGTGCCTAATAAATATAATTCTCATAATTCGCTCAGATCACTATAGCTTGAAGGCCAAATCTCCCCCTTTTCATTTGCTGTTAAAAATGAAAAAAACTTATAACCTCTTTTTTTAATTTCATTGCTTCCGCCTTCGTTTCTGTCCAAAATAGATGCAACCTGAACAACCGTACACCCTTGATTTTCTATTGCTTCTATTGCCATAAAAAGGCTTCTAGCCGTAGTACAAGTATCATCAACAACCATTACATTCATTCCTTCATATAAAGTTCCTTCAATTTGCTTTTTCCCACCATGGGCCTTTTGATCTTTCCTAACTAGCAACCCTGAAATAGGCCTCTTTTCCATAAAACTGGAAAAGATTACTGATGCAACTATAGGGTCTGCACCTATAGTTGGCCCCGCAATAGCATTTGCCCCAACTTTATAAGCCAAAGCTAACATCCCTTTAGCAATATAATAAGATCCTTCAGGGTCAAGTGTTAAAATCCTTCCATCAAAATAAAATGGGCTTTTACCTCCTGCAGATAAATCAAATGACCCAAAAAGTAATGCTTTTTTTTCTTTGGCAAGTTCTAAAACCCTCTCAGAAATGTTTTTGTCCATATACTACCTCTTAATATTTATACAATTTGTTCTTTCTTATATAATCTTCTACTTTTTCTGGAACAAGCAAGTCTAAATTTGAACCTTGTTTTATTTTTTCTCTTATTTCACTTGCACTAACTTCAATAAATTTACCATCAATAATATTAAATTTAATATTTTTCATATATGACTTAGCGCTATTAAATCCAGGCCTATTAATAACAAAAAATTCTGAAGATTGTATCAAATCTTTATACCTGTGCCATTTTTTAATATCACTTAAAACATCTGAGCCTAAAAGAATACAAGGCTTATCTTCAGAATTTTTTTTATTAAGATCGGACAATGTATCGACCATATAAGTGGGGCCTTTTCTTTGAATATCTACATCTGAGACAAAAAATGCTGGATTTGAATCTATAGCAATCTTTATCATATTTAACCTGTGAAATGCGCTTACTGTATTAGAGCTTTTCATCCAGGGATTTCCCGCAGGCACAAATATAACTTTATTAAAGTTATATGAATTTAATGCCAGTTCGGCTGCCAATAAATGCCCCTTATGTATTGGGTCAAATGTTCCTCCAAATATAATTTCTCTCACATATTACCCCATTTCCACTCAGCTTCACCAATTCTCACCAAGCTACCTTCTTCAATTCCATAATCAATCAGTTTTTTAAAAACTCCAGCCTTTTCTAAGAAAGCGTTCCATTGGGCTTTAGCATTCCAGTCTCTAAAGTCCACCATCCCTGAAACCCTCTCTCCTTTTCGGTACTCTACTATAAATACACCATCTTTCTTAAGTATATTGATCTCATCTTGTATTTTTACAGGGACATCGTTTCTAATATATGAAGTAACCCTATCACAAGGAATATTCTTTAAAAGAGTTTCAATAGATTCTAGCAATGAACTGAGTCCTTCCCCTGTTAAAGCTGATATAAACACAGGGGACAGGGGATAAACCATTTCTTTTATTGAGCTTTTTTCTATGTTCATTTGGTCAACTTTATTAATAACAAGTAATTTCGGCTTGTTATTTAAACCTGATTGACTCATTTTTAATTCTGCATCAATCAAGCCAATATCATTTTTTATGTCAGAGGATGTCCCGTCAACTAAGTGGATTAGAGCTTGGGTTTTTTTAGCATGTTTTAAAAACTCAATTCCTAGTCCTGCGCCCTTATGTGCTCCTTCTATAAGTCCTGGAACTTCAATTACTTTTATAGTTTTTTCATCATTATAAATATTTACCATTCCAATTACTGGCTCGAGGGTTGTAAAAGGATATCCTGCTATTTTAGGCTTGGCCTTACTAATTCGTGATAAAGTCGTTGATTTACCAGCATTAGGAAGACCCACTATACCCACCTCTGCAAGTATCCTCATTTCAAGTTTTAGTTGTTTTGAAGTAGTTTGTACTCCTTTTTCTGCCAATAATGGAAATCTATTGACTGGCGATACAAACCACTTATTTCCTTTTCCTCCACTTCCTCCATGTTGTAAAACAACTTCATCTTTGTTTTTTAATAATTCTGCGTAAGGATCACTCTCTTCGTCTTTATATATATATGTTCCAACAGGAACTTCTATAATCAAATTATTAGAATCCGAACCATGTTTTAGCCTTGGCTTTCCAGAATGCCCATCTGTCGCAAAAAACTTTTCGCCATTTCTAATATGATTTAAAGTGTTTAAATTGTGGCTGGCTTTTACTATTATATCTCCTCCTTTTCCTCCATCACCCCCGTCAGGTCCACCAGCAGATACAAACTTTTCTTTCCTCCCACTAATACAACCATCTCCACCATTACCCGCCTTTATTGTAATTAATACTTCATCAATCATTTAATTTAATCCAATATATATAATAATAATAATAATAATGTTTATTTGTATACTAATATAAAGATTTTAGTGGTTTTAGGAATAATTTTAACACAAAGTATTGGTTGATATGAGTTTATATTTGTTACTTCTATGTTCTTTGTTGAGTTTCCTTTTTGTTGACAAGAAGGGGAGCTTTTTATAGGAGAACACAAGTCAACGGTTTATAAACGCATAGGAAACCCTTCCGTTGATTTAGGCAGATAAGAGGGTTGATATTGTTTTGTTGTAATTAATATCTTCCTGCATTTTTTTAATAGAGTTGTTTAGTATTTTGATCACGGTGGAGTGTGATCGTCCACCAAGTTTTCTTCCGATGTCAGTTGGCCCCAGGTTGGTTTTTTCACTAAGAAGGTGTATCGTTATCATTCTTCCTAAAGCTATTGACTTAGCCCTGTTTGTGCTTTCAATTTCACTTTCGTCTATTTTTAAATGTTTTGCTACAAGCGATAAGATATCCTCCGCAGAAAATATTTTTTTTGTTTGTGAAGTAAATTCAGAGGAGAGGTCTCTAGCTTTATCAAGAGTAAGCTCTTTTTTAGATATTTTTGCATATGCGGTGAGCCTCGTTAGGGCTCCCTCAATATCCCTTATGCTCTTAAACTTTTGTTCTGCTAGAAAAGATATGATTGATGGGTTTATATAAAACCCTGTTGCTTCTAATTTTGATGATAATATAGCAGCCTTTGTTTCTAATTCAGGCTTTTTGATGTCTACTATAAGCCCACTTTTTAATCGTGACTGAATTCTTTTTTCAAGCTGGTGCAGTTCGGAAACAGGTCTGTCACTAGCAATGACAATTTGTTTGTTTAAGAGATGCAAATAATTAAACATATGAAAAAAGGCTTCTTGTGTTTGTTCTTTTCCAATTAAAAACTGTATATCATCAATAAGTATAACGTCAGATTTTCGCAAATTATCTCGAAATTCACTAGTTTTCCCATTTTTAATCGAAGATATAAATTGATTTGTGTATTCTTCAGAAGTTAAATATAAAGAAGAGGCTTTTTTGATATTGGAAGCGGTGCCAATGGAATGAAGTAAGTGGGTTTTGCCCAGCCCGACTTCAGAATAAATAAATAAAGGGTTATATAAAACCCCAGGATTTTCAGATACTGCCAGGGCTGCATGATAAGCAAGTTCATTTGATTCTCCAACAACAAATGAACTAAAAGTGTAGCGATCGTTTAAAGGTAGTAATGGAGTAAAAACATTTTCTTTATTTTCTTTTTTGATATTTTTTGCTTGGCGTGATGGCTTTGTAGTAGAATTTTTTCCAACAACAACAAATTTCAAATCAATATTAGTTGATGCAATCCTCTGTGTGGTTTCAGAAATAAGCGGATACATCCTATTCTGTAGCATTTCAGCAACAAAAATATTTGGAGTGCCAACAGTAAGGGTATTGTCTTTAGATTCTAGCCCAATGGTATCTTTTAGCCAAGTTTCATATGTTGGTCTTGTGATTTGTATTTGGAGATCTCCAAGGACTGTTTGCCAAATATTTTTTGCAGTTAAATCAGTCATTTTTTCCTGTATAATAATAATGAATAGAAATAGATTTTAACATAACAAAATATCAAAATTGCAAGCATAAAATTGCGAATTTTTCATCATTAAAAATAATTCTGAATTAGCTAAAATTTGATGCATTGCTAAAAGAAGGGATAACAAGGCTTTATGCTCAGTAAAAGCGGGCAAACATGCTTGCACACCGTTATACAGGTAGCCCTTGACGCAGGGAGTGTTTTAAGAAAAAAATTTACTCTCGATAAAACTATAAAATATAAAGGATTGAGAGATATTGTTACAGATGTAGACCTGTTGGTAGAAAAGAAAATAAGAGAAAATTTAAAAGAGGAATTTCCTGAAATTGGATTTGTTGGAGAAGAAAGTGTTGGAAAGGAAGATATTGATTATAAAGAAGGGTACAAATGGATTGTTGATCCTATAGATGGAACAAGGAATTTTGCTGCGGGCATTCCTTTTTTTTCTTTAGTAATTGGATTAAGTTTTAATAATAAAATAATATTGGCAGTAAACTATGATCCTTTAAGGAATGAAATGTTTTCTGTTGAAAAAGGAAAAGGGGCTTTTTTAAATAAAAAGAAGATAAATGTGTCAACAAAAAATTCACTTGAACAAAGTATTGTTGGAATAGATTTATCATATGACGCAAACGGGGCTATTAATACTATAGAACCAATTATTAAAATGTGGCCAAAAATACAAACAGCTCGGATCATGGGGTCAGCAGCCCTGGGATTATCATATGTTGCTTCAGGAAGAACGGATTTATATTTTCATTATCAATTACAGCCCTGGGATCAGGTTGCTGGTATATTGCTTGTAAATGAAGCAGGGGGGGTCGTTTCAGATAGAGAAGGGAAGAAAATTAAAATTTTTAGTAACGGAATAGTTGCCGCGAATAAAAAAATACATATGGAATTTTTAGAAATAAGCAGAGGGTTAGATTTTACTAAAATTTAACCCAGAATTAGATTATCTAATCCTTTTGCGCCTTATTCTTCTCATGCTTCTTTGTTTGTCAAGACGGACCTGCTCACCTTTTGATCTAAAAAATCTTTTGTTTCGAAGATCCCTTAATATGCCAGAACGTTGCATAATAGTTTGAAATCTTTTTAAAAGTCCTTCGGGGTCTTCTCGGTCGCGAAGTTTAACGTAAGCCAAGGTTATCTCTCTCCTAAATTATTTTTGGTATTATCAGATATAATTGTACCATAATATCATTTATCGAACATCAAATATATTTAGATTAAGGGCCAAGGGACGTTATAATAAGGGTTAAGGTGAGGCACGTAAGGGTTTTTAATTAGAATGTTTAATCGATTTATCAGAGCTTGATATTCTATGTCTGAAATAAAGGAATTTATATTATCAGATATAGAATGCCTTTGATTTAATTGTTCTAAAAAAATGATTAAATCGTTAATGATATCTTTAGGGATTTTTTTCCCTTCGAAATCAAAAATTACCGTTCGAACTTTAAAAATATGATGAAAGGTAAGGCCGTGGTCAATACTCCATAAAATATCATTATAATCTAGTAAAAAATGACCTCCTTTTCTGTCAGCATTATTAACTATAATATCAAAAATTGCTATTTTTAATAAATCATCAGGAAATCTATTTAGTAATGTAAAATAATTTTCTTGTTTTTTATACTTTACAAGTTTTTGGACTGATCCTATTCCGTGAGGACCTTCATAAATTAATGTTTCTGGTATGTTTGGCCAACCTAATGTTTGGCTAACCAAATATGCTGCAAATTCTCTTTTATATAAAGTTCCAGGTGAAAAATCTATTAATGGTTTTTCTCCTAATTTAGGCTTATATATTGATTCAATTAAATTGTTATCTAAGTCACAAATAGTTGCGTGAAAAACTTTATTAGATCCAGTAAGAATTGGATTTGAAATTAAAAGATCATTTATTTTCATATTACTCCATGAATCAGATCATTTATGTTTCAAATTGTAGGTCTTCTTTATTTATGTGTCCATTAGTTCTCGGGCAATTATGTCCTTCAGGGTTTATAGCTTCTCCACAGAGAGGGCAAAGGGGCCTGCCAGCTGCACATACCTTTAAAGCGTCTGAAGCAAAAATTTTGATTTTTTCAGAAGATGTATATATTTGTAAAGTGGGAGTATTTTTTGAGGCAGAATCATAAATATCAAAAACGAATAATTTTGATAAAGGGTCTTTTTTTACTTCTAGCCGGATTAATTTAATATCTAATATAAATTTTTCATTATTTTTTAAATCCTTTTCCAAAATGTCGTTGCTTAAATCTTTATCATTTGCTGACAACTCTTGAATGATCAAAGACAGTTGAACTAGCTGTTCTTTTTCTAGCCTTATTGTTGCCTTGCCTTCGTTTCCTTCAGCTAATATGTAGAAAGTTCTATTACCTGGTTTTCCTTCAGAGAAAGGCTGGAAAGATCTAAGGTTGGTTAATTTATTAATTGATTCACTCATAAATTTACACTCAACTGATTATATGAAAAATTAATACAATAGTTATTATATTAATTTAGTGCAAAAAAGCACAAGCCTTAATTTTATCAAGCTATTTTCCAGTGTTTAAAAGTATTGAAGAAGCTATATATCCAGCTCCAAACCCGTTATCTATGTTAACTACGCTTACTCCTGGAGAACAAGAATTTAACATACTTAATAGGGCTGCTATTCCATTAAAGCTGGATCCATAACCTACGCTAGTTGGAACAGCGATTATCGGCACGCTTACTAAGCCTGAAACTACTGAAGGCAAGGCTCCGTCCATCCCTGCAGTAACTATTATAACTTTTGCTTTTTGTATACTTTTAATTTGAGAAAAAAGCCTATGTAATCCTGCAACTCCAACATCAAAAAGGTGTTCTACTGTACAACCCATTGATTCTGCAGTAATAATAGCTTCTTTAGCTACAGGTATATCTGATGTTCCAGCTGCTAGAACCATAATTCCTGGAGTTTTATTTTTTAAATTATTAAGTTTGTTTACAAATATGATTTTTGAAATTTCATCGAATTTTGCATCACTGTAAAATTTTTTAATTTCTAAAAATGTTTCTAAGTTCGACCTAGTTATTAAAAGATCTTTAGATTGTGAAAGAATAGATTTTGCAATTGTAACAACTTGTTCTTTTGTCTTGCCTTCAGCATAAATTACTTCAGGAAACCCTTTTCTAATTGCTCTGTGGTGATCTATTTTTGCAAAATCTATGTCTTCGAAAGGAAGAAAGCTGAGCTTATCGATTATTTCGTCAATCCCAATTTTTTCTTCTTTATATTGATTTAATAAACTTATTAAAATATCTTTATTTATCTTATTCTCCTTATTTTTGATTAAGAATTTTATGATATCAAATCTAATTTTTTTAACAAACTAGGAATCATGCTTTCTTCTTCTTGGGTTAAGCTTTTCAAAGGCCGGGATACGGTTTTATGTTTAATTACTCCCAAGAGTTTTAACGCAGCCTTAATTCCTGAAAATGTGGAAGCTGAAGAACTGCGTCCTGTTGAAAAAGAAAGGATTTTTTGTGCTATAGCAATTTTAGAATTAGCTTCGTGAATTTCTTTAGAGTTGTTTTTTTCTCCAGAATCCCAGCCGGAAGAACAAATTGCAGGAATCAAATTTGCTATGCCTGGAATTGCACCGTGTATGTTTAGGTTTGAAGTTGATGTAATTCTATAAGTCGTTCCAATAAACCTAAGCAAGGATAATGATTTAGATTTACACAAATAATTTAATTGAGCAAGGTTTTCACCGTGTCCGGAAGAATCTTTAACTCCTTCTATTAAATTTTCTTCAGATAAATTTGCAATGGTTGAAGGGCTAACTGTAGATTTAACATTTTGAGGAATATTGTATACCCATATATTTTGGCCAAGTTGGGAAGAAATATGCCTATAATGGTCTAATATTTCTTCTTGTGAACAGTCATAGTAATAAGGAGGAGTGCAGGCTAATCCATCTAAGTTAAGGTTTTGTATATATTTACCTAGATTTATAGATGTTTTAGTGCTGGCACATGATATGTTTGCTATTATTGGTACTTTGTTGTTGACTTCTGAACAAACTGTTTCTATGGATTCAATTCTAGTCTTTTCGTCCAAATTTGCGAATTCCCCAGTTGTTCCTGAAACCCATAATCCGTGTACGCCATTGTCTAAAAGATACCGAACTAATGATTTTAAAGAATCTTTATCTAAAGTTTCGTCTGGATTTAAGGGGGTAATGATTGGGACTACTATTCCTTGCATGTTTTTTATCATTTTAACTCCTTGTTTAAGATATAATCACATATTATTTAAGCATGTTTTTTAAATATTTTCCTGTAAACGATTTTTTAACTAATGATATAGATTCAGGGGTGCCTTCAGCTACCAATTCTCCTCCATCTTCACCTGCTCCTGGCCCTAGGTCAATTATCCAGTCTGCATTCTTAATCAGATCTAAATGGTGTTCTATTACTATAACAGTATTTCCATATGAAACTAATCTTTGTAAAACATTAATCAATTGAGAGCAATCTTGAAAAGATAATCCTGTAGTTGGTTCGTCTAGTATATAAAGTGTTTTTCCAGTAGATTTTTTTGACAATTCTGTTGAAAGTTTAATTCTTTGGGCTTCGCCTCCACTTAGTTGAGTGGCTGGTTGGCCTAGCTGGATATATCCTAGTCCTACATCAATCATTGTTTCTAGTTTGGAACGAATTTTTGGAATTTTATAAAAAAAACTGTGAGCTTCGGTAACGGTCATATTTAAAATTTCAGATATGTTTTTATTTTTAAATGTTACCTCAAGCGCTTCACGGTTATATCTTATTCCATTACAAACTTCACAGGGAACAGTAACATCAGGCAAAAATTGCATTTCAATTTTTTTGTAGCCATCTCCGGAACACGTTTCACACCTACCTCCTTTGACATTGAAAGAAAATCTTCCTGGTTTATACCCTCTAATTTTTGCCTCTGGCATACTTGCAAACAGCTCTCTTATATAAGTAAATGTTCCAGTATAAGTGGCTGGATTACTTCTGGGTGTTCGTCCAATTGGTGATTGAGTAACATTGACTATTTTATCAATGTGGTTTTGAAAGTCTACCCCTTTATTTTTTCCAGGTCTAATTTTTGATCTATTAAATTTTTGAGAAAGAGTTTTATAAAGTATTTCATTTACTAAAGTACTTTTCCCGGAACCTGAAACTCCCGTAACACAAACAAGTAACCCTAATGGAATTTCGATTGTAATGTTCTTTAAGTTATTTTCATAAGCTTCATTAATAACTATTTTTTTACCATTTCCCTTTCTTCTTGTTAAAGGGGTGGCTATTTCTAAAGCTCCACTTAAATATTGTCCAGTGAGTGACTTTTTAGAAGATAGAAGTGATTTTAAGCTTCCTGAAAATATAATGGTTCCGCCATCTTTTCCTGCCCCCGGGCCTAGGTCAATTATCCAGTCTGCAGATCTGATGATTGCTTCATCGTGTTCAACAATAATTACAGTGTTTCCTAAAACTTTTAATCTATTTAAGGTGTTAATTAATAAATTTCCATCAGCTGGGTGTAGGCCTATAGAAGGTTCGTCGCAAACATATATTACGCCAGTTAAACCTGATCCAATTTGTGTAGCTAGCCGTATTCTCTGAGCTTCTCCTCCGCTTAACGATGATGCCGGTCTAGATAAAGTAATATAATGAAGGCCAATATTTAGCAGAAACTGGATTCTTAGTTGAATTTCCTCTAAAATTTTGTCAGCAATAGCTAGCTGTTGAATATTTAAATGAACACTAGAATTCTTAGACTTTATAGATTTAAACCATTTGTTTAGTTCTTTTACAGTTTTTGAACTGATATCCATAATGTTTAAGCCGCATATTTTAACAGAAAGAGATTCAGGACGTAATCTATAGCTTTTACATCCGTGACAAGGCAAGGATGTCATATAATTCTCAATCCAAAGTCTTACATTTGACGAAGTTGTTTCTTTATATCTTCTTTCCAAATTATTTATAAATCCTTCAAAATATCTTCCAAAGCCACGTTTTTTTCTTTTAGTTTTAAAGGAAGGTGTAATAAATTCTCCATAAAAAAGCATTTTAATTACATCTTTTGACATCGATTGGAAAGGAACATCTTTATCAATATCGTAGTAGTTTGATAATGAATTAATTACATTTACAAACCATTTGTTTGTAAACCTACCTGTATTCCACGGCTCAATTGCTCCTTGTTTAATTGATAAATCCGGATTTGGAACAATAAGATCTGGGTCTACTACAAGTTTATAGCCTAATCCATCACATAAACTACATGCTCCATGAGGACTATTAAAGCTAAAATTCCTAGGTTCAACCTTGCCTATACTAATATTGCATTTAATACATGCAAAATTTTCGGAAAATAAAATATCTTTCATTCCTGATATTGATACCAATACTAGGCCTCCCGATATTTGGGCTGCAGTTTCAATAGACTCAGTCAGCCTGCCCATGTCTATATCTTTAGATATAATTAAACGATCAACTACAATTTCAACATCATGATATTTATTTTTTTCTAAGTTTATAGGATTTGACAGGTCTAAGGTTTCTCTATTTACTCTTACTCTTACAAATCCAGATTTTGAAGCATAATCAAAAATATTTTTATGTTCTCCTTTTTTGCGAATTATCACAGGAGATAATATTTGAATTCGACTATTATTTGGAATAGAGTTAATAGCATCAGCTATTTGCTCAATACTTTGTTGTTCTACAAGGTTCCCGCATTTATAACAATGTATATCTCCAATTCTTGAAAACAGAAGTCTTAGGTAATCATAAATCTCTGTGACAGTTCCAACTGTTGATCTTGGGTTATGGGATGTTGTTTTTTGATCAATCGATATTGTTGGAGATAATCCTGAAATATTGTCTACATCTGGTTTATCAAGTTTTCCAAGAAATTGTCTTGCGTAAGAAGACAAAGATTCCACATATCTCCTTTGTCCTTCAGCGTAAATAGTGTCAAAAGCTAAAGTGCTCTTTCCTGAACCTGATACGCCAGTAATTACTACTAGCTTGTTTTTTGGTATAGCAATATCAATATTTTTTAAATTATGTTCTCTGGCACCGCGTATGATTATTTTTTTTAGTTGCATTTTTATCTCAAATTATTGATATATTTTATGGCTAATTTTTAGTTATATTAAAACTTCAATTTGTTATTTTCTACATAGTTTCGAATAAGATCAATATCATTTTCAGAACCTACTATAATTTTTTTAGACCACTGTTTTAGTTTATTAGATTCAATATTTTTCTGCCAATCATTAATTAATTGTTTTTCAACAATTAATTTTTTAGGGGATAGAAATTTTTTCAACCCTGAATTTTTTTTTATACTAAAAATTTTTTTGTTATTTTCATATGCTAATAAATGCCCAGAGGCAACATCCCATAATTTTGGATTAAAAAAGACAGCATAATCGAGTATTCCTAGGCAAACTAAGGCCATTTCATAAGCAATGCTTCCTGTGACTCTAATGTTTCCTAAATTTACATTTGATGAAAAATTACCCGGTAAAGCAATTAATGCATCTTTTTTAGTTTTTGATTTTTTTATTAATTTACTATTTACAAATAATCCACTGTTTTTGTAAGCATGTAATATAATTCCTTGATCATTATTTGGCCAAGGTATAAATATTGACCCAGCAATAGGCGTCCCTTTATATAGGATTCCAATTGAAGAAGCAAATATTGGAAGTCCGTTTATAAAATTTTTTGTTCCATCAATCGGATCTATAACCCACATGAACTCAGAAAAATTCTCAGATTGATGGGGAGTATTTTCTTCAGCAAGAATTCTATGTTCTGGGAATTCCTTTTTTATTTTTTGAATTAATTTATTTTGAATTTCTATGTCAACTGAGCTTACAGGGTCATCTATATCTTTATATTTGATATCAACATTTTTCCCAAAGTTGTTATTAAGAATATTTCCAGCAATTTCTGCTAATTCTTTAGTGAAAGAACCTAATTTGATTAAATATTTTTTGTCTATTTCATTATCCAAAATTTAATCCTTCAGTGTTGCTAGATAAATTTTTTTGATTTTTCCCATAGCAGTTCTTGCTCATTTTTATTAAGGTTACTAAAATTTTTATTTTCTTTATTACTTAGTTTCTCCATAATTTCAAATCTTTTTATAAATTTATGATTTGATTTTCTTAAAGCAATTTCACTGTCTATTCCGATCCATCTTGCAATGTTCACAAGAGTAAATAGTAAGTCGCCAAATTCAATTTCTTGTTCTTCAGGGTTGGCGGATTCTTTAATTTCGGTCAATTCTTCATTAATTTTAGGTAAAATATCTTCGAATTTTTTCCAATCAAAATTGGCGAAAGAGGCACGTTTTTGAATTAATTGTGCTAAGGTTAATGAAGGCAGGGATTGTGGAATGCCTGCTAAAAGGGATTTATTTTGAGAGTTTATTTTTTCTTCCTTTTTAATAGTTTCCCATTTGGATTCAGGGGATTCATTTATGTATTTTTTAGAAGATGAAAAGATTTCTGGGTGGCGATTTACTAGTTTGTCAATAATACCTTTAAAAACATCTTCTTTTTTAAATAATTTTTTATCTTCAATTAGTTTAATTTGAAAAATTATAAGAAACAATAAATCGCCTACTTCTTCTAATAAATTTTTATAGTTTTGATCATTTATTGCGTCAATAATTTCATAGGTTTCTTCTAATAAATATGTTCTTAATGATTTAATTGTTTGAGTTTTGTCCCATTCACAGCCTGTGGGAGATGTTAATTTAAGAATTAGTGAAAATAACCCGTTGAATGTATATGAAAAATTATGTTTTGGCATTTTTATCCTAAATTTTTGTTTGACTAAATGTTAATACTAGGTTTTATTTATATAATGAGAAAAAAAATCATTAAATTTATTAACTGTTTCTAATTATTATGTTTTTAAATATTAATATATTTAAAATATTTATCCAAATATTGATAATAATATCTGTTTTCATATTATTAATAACTACAAACGTAAAATTAGTTATTAATAATATGAAATTTTATGATTATGAATTTTCCAAATATGAAATTTCAAAGAAAACTGGAATTGATCAAAAAGAATTGATATCTGTAGCCAAACAAATCAAAGATTATTTTAACAATGATGAAAAATTTTTAAAAGTAAGTATATGGAAAAACAATGTAAAAATAGAAAATTTGTTTAATTCTAAAGAAATTTTGCATATGGTAGATGTGAAAAAACTAATTAGGTTGGTTTATATTTTTCAATCAATTTCATTTATTTTTTTAATTAGTTATTTATTAATAGGTTTTTATTTATTAAAAACTAAGATTTTTTTAATTTTTAATAAACTTTTATTTATAAGTTCTATAACAATTATAATAATTATTATTACTGTCGGCTTAATTTCTTTTATTGGTTTTGAAAAAGTCTTTTTAATATTTCATCAAATAAGCTTTACAAATGATTTATGGCAACTTAATCCTAGAAAAGATTATTTGATTGCAATATTTCCGGAGGGATTCTTTTTTGAAACTACAATGTTGATAGCTTTTTTAACTTTAATTGAGTGTCTATTTATTTTTTGTATAACTAAGCTTTTAAAAAATTCGAGCAATTATGCTAAGCTAAATAAAGTAATGTTAATTTAGGAGTTGGCAATATGATAAACACTAATCGCCCAGATAAAGATGGGCATTTTGGAGAATATGGTGGAAAATTTGTTCCTGAAACTCTGATGGGTGCATTAGAAGAGCTAGATATAAAATATAAGGAGATTAAAGATAATAATGATTTTCAAAAGAAATTAATTGATTTAAATGCAAATTTTGCTGGCAGGCCAACACCATTATACTATGCAAAAAACCTTTCTAATAAATTGGGGGGAGCAAAAATATATTTAAAACGGGAAGATCTTGCTCATACTGGAGCTCATAAAATTAATAATGCGTTAGGACAAGGATTACTCGCAAGTTACATTGGTAAAAATAGAGTTATTGCTGAGACTGGCGCAGGGCAACATGGAGTTGCTACAGCAACTGTAAGTGCAATGCTTAACCAAGAATGTATTATTTATATGGGAGAAGAAGACATTAAACGCCAATCATTGAATGTTTTTCGCATGCGTTTACTTGGGGCAAAAGTTGAAGCTGTTACTTCTGGAAGTAAAACATTAAAAGATGCTATTAATGAATGTATTAGAGATTGGGTTACGAATGTAGAAAACACTCATTATAGTATTGGTAGTGTAGTTGGACCGCACCCATATCCTATGATGGTTAGAGATTTTCAATCTGTTATTGGGCATGAAGCCAAAAAACAAATTTTATCAATTGCTGATACTTTGCCAAATTATATTGTTGCTTGTGTTGGAGGTGGAAGTAATGCTATTGGTATATTTAACGAATTTATAGAAGACGATGTTGTTTTGATAGGTGTTGAGGCTGGTGGAGTTGGCAATGGCTCTGATAAACATGCAGCTACTTTATCTAATGGAAAAATAGGAGTTTTGCATGGTAGTAAGTCTTATTTGCTTCAAGATGAAAATGGGCAAATAAGTGAAACTTATAGTGTTTCTGCTGGACTTGATTATCCCGGAGTAGGGCCTGAACACAGTTATTTGATGGATCAAGGTAGGGCTAAATATACAAGCGTATCAGATGATGAGGCTATAAAGGGGCTTAAATTGTTGTCTGAAACTGAAGGAATAATAGCTGCGCTAGAGACAGCGCATGCTATTTATTATGCCCAAGAGTTAGCAAAAAGCTTGCCAAAAGATGAAAAAATAATTGTTTGTTTAAGCGGAAGGGGAGATAAAGATATGAATACAATTGCAGAAAGAGAAGGATTTAAAAAATAAAAAACCTTTTTTACGTGTTAAAGGGTTTGACCTTATATTAATGTGAATTTATAATGCGATAGTTGTTCGTATATATTCTTATATAAAGGAATTTATGATATTTCAAAAAGATGTTCCAAGAGAAGAATGTGGTGTTGTAGGTGTTTACTCTAACAATGCTGAATCAATATCTAAAGAAATATTTTTTGGTCTTTATGCATTACAACATAGAGGGCAAGAAAGTGCTGGTATTTGCACCAGTGATGGTGAATCATTTTACATTCACAAAGGAATGGGTCTTGTCGCGCAAGTTTTTAAAGAATCAACTTTTGGAAAATTAAAAGGTAATGTTGGAATAGGTCATACACGATATTCAACTACAGGTTCAAGCAGAATTGAAAATGCTCAGCCTTTTTTGATTGATGGCAAACAAATCGATATTGCTTTGGCTCATAATGGAAATGTCATTAATTCTAATGAGTTGAAAAAAGAAATAATTAACTCGGGACATCATTTGTCATCTTCTTCTGATTCTGAAATAATTGCACATCTAATTTCTTATGCACCTGCATTATCTTGGCAAGATAGAATTGCTTATTGTATGAGAAAAATACAAGGAGCATACTCATTGGTGTTAATGAGTAAAAATGAATTAATAGGAATAAGAGATCCGTTAGGAGTTAGGCCTTTATGTATTGGGAAAAAAGAAAATGAATGGGTTATTGCTTCTGAAACTTGTGCATTAGATCATATGGGGGCAGAATTTGTGCGCGAGGTAAAACCAGGAGAGGCTGTTTTAATTAATCAAAATGGAATTAATTCTATTTACCAAAAAGAAAAAAATGATTTTCTTGGGACTTGTGTGTTTGAACATATATATTTTGCCCGCCCTGATAGTAAAATAAACGGAACTTTACTATATAAAAATAGAATGGCCATGGGGTCGGAACTTGCAAAAGAATTTCCTGTAGAAGCGGATATGGTGATTGGAGTTCCTGATTCAGCAACTGCAGCAGCAGTTGGGTATTCTCAAGAGTCGGGTATACCTTTTGGAGAAGGTTTAGTTAAAAACAGGTATGTAGGAAGAACTTTTATCATTCCTGACCAGATTCTCAGAGATGCTGGTGTAAGATGGAAGCTTAATCTTCTTTCTGAATTAATTGAAGGAAAAAAAATAGTTGTTGTTGATGATAGTATTGTCAGGGGTACTACAACCCCGCATGTTGTTAATTTGTTAAAAAAAGGAGGGGCAAAAGAAATTCATTTTCGAATTTGTGCTCCACCAATTATATCCCCATGTCATTTTGGTGTAGATATGGCAACGAAGAGCGAACTACTTGCTGCGAACATGGATATTGAGGAGATACGTCAGTTTATTGGAGCAGATTCTCTGGGGTATTTAAGTCATGATGGGCTTATAAAAGCAGTTAACTCTTCTAGAGATAATTTGTGCCTGGGTTGTTTTACTGGTAATTATCCAATTCCTGTTCAGCTTGAAATGGATAAATTAATTCTTGAGACAGAAAGTTGAATTTTGTGTATTTTATAGCTTTATAGCTTAAATGGTAAATTTTAAGAGGCGCGATTTTGAACGACAAAACATATAAAAAAGCTGGTGTAGATTTAGACCTTGCGGCAAAAATTAAGAAAAGTATAAGTAATCCTATAATTTCAACTCATAATAAACAGGTGTTAAATGGTCTAGGGTCATTTGGGTCTATGTTTGAATTAAAAGGATTTAACCAGCCAATTATTGTTTCAAGTACTGACGGGGTTGGAACTAAATTAAAGTTGGCTATCGAATTAGATTGTTATGATTTTATTGGCGTAGATTTAGTTAATGCTTGTGTTAACGATATTGTTGTTTGTGGAGCAAAGCCATTATTCTTTTTAGATTATATTGCAGTTAATAAATTAGATAATTTTGTAATAAATAAGCTTATTTCAGGAATGTCAAAAGCTTGTATCAATGTGGGTTGTGCATTAATAGGAGGAGAAACTGCTCAAATGCCAGGAATTTATAAAAATAAAGATTTTGATATGGCAGGATTTGTAGTTGGGGCAGTGGAAAAAGCCCAGGTTTTAAATCCTTTGGATGTCAAGGAGCAGGATGTTATAATAGGGCTTTCTTCTGAAGGTTTGCATACTAATGGATATTCATTAGTTAGGCATGCTTTATCTATTGATGAAAATCCTCAAATCCTCAATAAATTCTACAGTGATTTAGGGTCAACATTAGGAGCAGCTCTGTTAAAACCTCACATAAGTTATGTTGAATCAATTTTATCAGTTTTACCATATATTAAATCAGCAGCTCATATTACAGGAGGAGGATTAATTGAAAACATTCCTAGGGCTTTTTCATCTGACCTTGCTGCATATATTGATCTTTCTGCATGGGATGTTTTATCAATTTTTAATATTATTCAAGCCGAAGGAAACATTGCAGAAGAGGAAATGTATAAAGTTTTCAATATGGGTTTGGGTATGATTGTTATTTGTGACAAGAAAATGGAAGACAATGTATTATCTTCCATTTCGGGATCATTTAAAATTGGTTATATTTCAAAAAGAATCGGCGAAAGCCAAGTTATATTTTAAATGGAGATGTAATGAGAGCACTTTTTAGTGTAAGCAATAAGAGTGGAATAGAAAATTTAGCAAAGCCTGTTATTAATTATGGTTTTAATATAATCAGTAGCGGAGGAACTTATTCATATCTAAAAGAAAAAAATTTTCAAGTACAAGAAGTTTCTGAATATACACAATCTTCGGAATTATTAGAGGGAAGAGTAAAAACTTTACACCCAATAATTCATGCAGGCATTTTAGCTAAGAGAGATTCTTTATCGCACATGTCGGAGTTGGAAGATAATCAAATAGGAAAAATTGATTTAGTTGTGGTTAATCTTTATCCATTTGTTGAAAAGGTTAATAATGGAGATAGCCATGAAAATATTATTGAAAATATTGATATTGGTGGGCCTACATTGATTCGAGCAGCTGCAAAAAATTTTAAAGATGTGATAATTATAGTTGATCCCGAAGACTATAATTGGATTGCCAAGAGATTTCTAGAATTTGATAAGAAAAGGGATGTTTTAGAGATTCTTTCATATGAAGAAAGAAAGAATTTGGCTAAAAAGGCATTTCAACATGTCTCTGTTTATGATGCATCAATTTCAAGATACTTTTCTTCTTCAGAAGATGTATATATTTCTGAAGAATCATCCTTTGGCTTTAAAAAATCATTAAATTTAAGATATGGGGAAAACCCTCATCAAAAAGGTTCTTTATACAAAGATCCTTTAAGTAATACTGGTATAGCTAACGCAATTCAGTTAAATGGAAAAGAATTATCTTTTAATAATATATTAGATGCTGACGCGGCTTGGAATATAGTTGCAGAATTTTCAGATTCATCAGTTGCAATTATTAAGCATGGCAATCCTTGTGGATTTTCAGTTAATAATAATCAATTAAATGCTTATAAGCTTGCATATTTAGGAGATTCGGTGTCAGCTTATGGAGGAATTATTGCTTTTAATAAAGAAGTTAGCACTGAATCTGCTTTGAGTATGATGGAAGTATTTTATGAAGTAGTTATTGCCCCTAGTTATTCTTTTGAAGCTCTAAATATTCTTAAATCCAAAAAAAATCTTAGAATATTACAAATGCCAAGACAGAATAAGGAGAAATTTAATTTTCCAGATATAAAAATAATTAGTGGGGGCGCATTAATTCAAGGATTTGATACCTTAAAACAAGATCCCAGTGAATGGAATGTTGTAACAAAGTTGAAGCCTGATAAGAGGGAATTACAAGACTTACAATTAGCATGGAAGATAGTAAAACATATAAAATCTAATGGAATTGTGCTTGTAAAAGATAATTCTTTAATTGGAATGGGTGCAGGCCAACCAAACAGATTAAATAGTATTCAGCTAGCTATAAACGCTGCTGGAAGCAAATCAAAGGGGGCTGTGTTGGCTTCTGATGCGTTTTTCCCATATAAAGACAATGTAGATTTAGCATTAAGTGGTGAAATCAGTTGTATTATACAGCCAGGAGGGTCTATTAGAGATAAGGAAGTCATTGATGCAGCAGATTTGGCAGGAATATCTATGGTGTTTACGGGAAAAAGGCATTTTAAACATTAATTGTTTATATAGTTTGATATGAAAAAATTAGACATTGTATTGCCAGTTTTAAATGAAGAAAATATTCTTAATAAAAATGTTGGTATTTTATATAAATTTCTGCAAAATAATTTATCCTCTTTAAATTGGAAAATTATAATAACAGATAATGGATCGGTTGATCTAACTCAAAGATTTGGAGAAAAATTAGCTAAAGAAAATATTGAAATTGAATACCTTAGGCTTGAAGAAAGAGGTAGGGGAAGGGCATTAAAACACTCATGGGGTAATAGTAAAGCTGATTTAGTCTCGTACATGGATATAGATTTATCAACCAACCTCAGCCATTTTCCAGAATTAGTCATGTCAATTTTATATGAGGATTACGATTTAGCTATAGGGTCTCGACTTCTTAACAATTCTCAAGTCCAAGGCAGAACTTTTTTTAGAGAAATTTGTTCTCGTGGTTATAGTTTTATTTTTAGAACTATGTTTAATACAAAATTCTATGATGCTCAATGTGGATTTAAGGTTTTAAATATATCTTCTATGAAGGAAACTTTAAAAGTTGTGGAAGATAATGAATGGTTTTTTGATACTGAATTATTAATCATTGCTGAAAAAAACAGATATAAAATTAAAGAAATTGCGGTCGAATGGGTTGACGACTCAGATTCCAGGGTAAATGTTTTAAAAACTATTTTTCAAGATTTGAAAGGTTTATTTAGGTTAAAATTTGGTGGGCTAAAAAAAGCATCATTAAAGCTTAAAACGCATAAGGGTTAATGTTAAAACAATTTATATAGGATATAATTACATCTGATTAGAAATTAGAGATTGGAGTTAGGCATGGTAAACCCTGAATTCGAAATTAGGCCTTCAGTTCTAGTTGGTGATACGGCTGATATATCTCTTCAAAGAACTTTAACTGTTTTAAGAAATGAAGGATTAAATCCAACTGTGGCTGTAGAATATTTTTCTAATAATAATGGGGTATTTTCTGGAATTAAAGAAGTTAAACTACTGTTAGCAAAAATACTACCAGAAGTAGGAGTAGAAGTCTGGGCTATAGATGAAGGTGAAAAAATGGAAAAAGGAGAAACAATTCTTAGAATTAAAGCTCCATACAGTTCGTTTGGTTTATATGATACTGCTATTTGCGGAACTCTTTCTTCAAGTAGTAACTGGGCTACTGCAGCAAGTAATTGTGTAGAAGTGGCAAAAGGCATACCGATAATTTGTACTGGATCTAAATATGTTCACCCGCTTGTTTCTTCAGGGTTAGATTATTCTTCAATAGTTGGAGGATGCTTAGCTTCTTCAACTATTCTAGGTTCAAGACTATCGGGATTGACCCCTTCTGGAGATATGCCACATTCTTTACCTTTATTATTTGGAGACACCTCAAAAGCTATGCAAGCCTTTGATAAACATATTCCTGTTGATGTTCCTAGAATCGCTTTAATTGATACTTTCAAAGATGAAACAGAGGAGTCAATTGCTGTTGCAACTTTGTTAAGAGAGAGGTTGAGAGGAGTTAGGCTAGATACTCCTTCAGAAAGAGGCGGTGTTACTCCTCAATTAGTGAAAGAGACAAGACTTCGCTTAGATCATGCAGGATTTAAGCATGTTGAAATTTTTGTTAGTGGCGGAATTAATCCTGACAGAATAGTTGAGTTTGTTGATAATGATGCGCCAGTTAATACATTTACGGTTGGTTCTTATATAGCAAATTATACAGATATAAATTTTCATTCTGAAATTCATGAAATTGATGGCCGTCCTGTTGCAAAAAGAGGGAAGTTGCCTGGAATAAATGAGAATCCAAAATTAGGTCAAATAATGTAACAGTTATCACTTAATATTTCGAGATATCTTAATTAATAGTTGCTTTTTTGTTAAATCATTAGTTTTATATAATTCTGATATTCTATAACCTACAACCCAGGCAATATTATTTCCACAAAGAATTAGAGGTATAGAGTCTCTAATTCTTTGTGGAATTTTTAAATTGGTCATAAAGTCTTGTAATTTTTGGTTGTTTTTCATTCCTAGTGGTTGAAAACGATCACCTGAAATCCTTGTTCTTACATATATATTTTGCTTTTTTTCAGAACAATCCAATCCAATAGAGTATTCAATTTTACCTAATTGTTTGTTTTGAGTTTCTCTAAATATATATTTGTCTTTCTGGTTTGTGTATTCAGTTTCAATGGTCCAGTCTTTTAACATCGTTTTGCCGGGTGTTTGAACAATATATTTTTTATTAATATAGGGAAATTTATCACTATCAGTTTTGTTTTTAAAAATTTGACATATTTCGTAATCAACATAAAAAATCCAGCCATTTTTTAAATTTAAATATTGGCCAGGTTTCGAATTTATTATTTTAATCATAGGTTCTATATGATTAAAATATATATTAGAGGATTCTCCAGTTATCTTAGATATTAATTTAATTAGTATTTTTCTTTGTATAGCATAATCTAATGCTTGGAAATCCTTTTTTTTAATATAAGCTGTATGATTTTTAATTTCTGTAGTTTTATTTAAATATTTATTTGTTTCCTTGTTTATATAATTAATATCTGAGGAGGCTATTTCAGAAAGTCTTTTTATAGATTTATTAATTGAGGGATTAAAATTTTTTTGTAAAAAAGGGATTAAGTCTAATCTAATTTTATTTCTTGTGAAATAATTAGAATAATTTGTAGAATCTTCTTGAAATTCAATATTATTTTTTAAACAATAATTTGAATTTTCTAAATGTGTAAAGTGCAATAATGGACGAAAAATTTTGATAGAATTATAAGGACTTTTTTGATTACTCATAGGCTTCATGCCTGATAATCCTTCAAGCCCAGTGCCTCTTATTATATTCATCAATATTGTCTCTATGTTGTCATTAAAATTATGCCCTAATGCTATAGATTTTGCTCCAATCTGATTAGCAACAGAATTTAGAAATTTATATCTGAATTCGCGCAAAATATTTTCATTAATAGTTGATTTATGTAGAGTTGATTTATCCAATTCTCCAATTGTAATAGGGAGGTTTAACTTACTTGCAAGTTTATTTACAAATTTAACATCATTTAGTGACTCAAGTTTTCTTTGATTATGATTAAAATGAGCAATATGTAAAGTTAGATCGAATTTGTCCTTAATTGAATATAATGAATGTAGCATTGCTGTGGAATCAGGTCCTCCTGATAAAGCAATAACTATTACCTTACCTAGGGATTCATAATATTTGGTTATATTTTCTGTTACTGATGTATTAATTTTATAAATAATTTTATCTTTATTCATAATTTTTTAAATAAATCTAGTTTAATTTTTCATACTTATAAATTTTTGATTTAGAGATTTGTAATGTTTCAATTTTTAGATTTTTCATTGTTATTATTTCAATTTTTAAGTTTTTATAACTTAGTTGTTGGCCTTCATTTGGGATTTTACCTAATATATTTAATACAAATCCAGCTACAGTTTCATAATCGCCTTCAGGTAAAGATATTTTCATTTGTTCATTGGCTTCTTCTAAGCTTATACCTCCATCAACCTGAAATGTATTTTTATCTATTGTTTCAACTTCTTCTTCTGGTCCATGGCCCTCTTCTCCTACAGGCCCCATTACTTCTTCAACTAATTCTTTTAAACTAACTAAACCTGCTATGCCTCCAAATTCATCTATTGCAATTGCAATTTGATTTCCAGTTTGACGTAATTCATTGAAAAGCTCAGCTATTCTTTTTGTTTCTGGAACAAAAAATACATCTCTAATAGAATCAGTTACAGATTCTTCAAGATTTATACTTTTGTTAGCCATTGCTTTTAGTATGTCTTTTGTTGAAATAATTCCAATTATATTATCAACAGATTCTTTAAATATAGGAAATCTTGTATGTGGGTAACTTTTATATACTGATAAAAATTTATTTAGAGTTGTACCTCTCTTAATTGAAATTATTTCAGTTCTAGGCGTCATTACTTCTCTAACTTGTCTATCTCCAAATCGAAATACATTTTCAAGCATTTCAGCTTCACTTGACTCAAAAGTTCCTTCAGCTTCCCCTATATCTATTAAAGTTCGCAATTCTCCTTCAGTGATTGATATATTTGAAACACTACCAAAAAATGATCCTATATGCTTACTTAACCAATGTAAAATTGTAACAATAGGCTTAAATGCCCATTGGGTTAATATTAATGGGTTTGCATAAATAAAGGCTATTTTTTCAGAATGTCTTAAGGCTAATGATTTTGGAATAGTTTCACCAAATACTAAAAGGCATATTGTTCCTAATAAAGTGGCAATAATAACACCAAATGCTTCACCTATTTTATCTACTATAATTGCGGTTACTATTGCCGCAAACGCAACGTTGACAAGGTTGTTTGCAAGTAAAATTGTAAATAGTAAGTTTTCGGGAGTTTGAATCATTTTTGAAACTTTAATAGCGGAAAGGTGGCCTGTTGAAGCTAAATGGGAAATTCTAGACTTTTGTAGAGATAGATATGCTGCTTCAGCACTTGAGAAAAATGCTGAAAGAAAAATACAAAATATTGATAAAGATATTAATCCCCATGTTTCATTTCCTGACATGCATTTCTCCTTTTATTTTATTAATACTTATAAATATATTTTTTGAACATATCATTAAAATAAGTAAATTATATAATAACAAATAACAATGCTGAAAATATTTTTGAATTAAGCTAGGGTTTTATTGCTAAATAGTTAATAAAATAGCTTAAGTCAGGATTTTTTCTTTAACTAAAGATTCTATTTCTTTTGTGATTTCTGGGTTGTTCTTTAGAAATGCTTTGCTGTTTTCTCTGCCTTGACCTAACTTTGTTTCTCCAAATGAATAAAATGCACCACTTTTGTTTATTATTTTTGATTCAGTTCCTAAATCTAATAAATCTCCGGTTTTGCTAATTCCTTCGTTAAACATTATGTCAAATTCAGCTAATCTAAAAGGAGGGGCAACTTTATTTTTAACAATTTTAGCTTTTACTCTGTTTCCGATTACATCAGTGCCTTGCTTGAGGGATTCAATTCTTCTAAGGTCAATTCTTACAGAGCTATAGAATTTTAAGGCTCTGCCTCCAGGAGTTACTTCAGGGTTGCCGAAAAAAACACCAACTTTTTCTCGTATTTGATTAATAAATATTACTGCTGTATTTGAGCGGCTAATTGCTGCTGTTAATTTTCTGAGACCTTGAGACATTAATCTTGCTTGTAACCCAACATGTGAATCGCCCATATCCCCCTCTAATTCTGCTTTAGGTACCATTGCAGCAACACTATCAACAACTAGTATATCTAGTGCTCCACTTCTAACTAAATATTCACAAATTTCTAGGCTTTGTTCTGCTGTATCTGGTTGTGAAACTAGTAGTTCATCAATATTTACTCCACACTTTTTTGCATACAGTGGATCCATTGCGTGCTCAGCGTCTATATAAGCTGCGTATCCATTTACGCGCTGGGCTTCAGCCATGAAATGATATGCCAAAGTTGTTTTTCCTGAGGATTCGTTGCCAAATATTTCTGTTATTCTACCTTTAGGAACGCCGCCAATACCTAAAGCTGAGTCTAGAGAAATTGATCCACTTGGTATAGATTGGACTGCAGGGTCTTGGTTTTCATCACCCATTTTCATTACTGCGCCACTGCCAAAATGTCTGTCTATTTGACTTATAGCTAATTCAAGAGCTTTGGCTTTATCATTATTCATTAAGGTCCTTCCGTATAACTTAAATATAAAGCTTCTATTATTTAAGTTAAGCTATAAATTACAATTGAAAATGTTTTTATTCTATCATAGAAATATATAAATTTAAACACATTTGTTCTATTTTTATTTAATTTTGTAAATTAATAACCAAATTTATATTCGCATGTTATAATGATTATTTGATTAAATAAAATTTAAAAGAAAGCCCTATTGGAGCTGAGGATGTCTATATTAAAATTAAAAGCTGAAAATCGAGTTATTACGGGTAAAAAAGTAAAAAAATTGCGTCAAGATGGCAATATACCCGTACATATGTATGGTAATAAGGAAGCTTCAAAAAATTTGAGTATTGAGAAAAAAGTAATTGATGCATTATTGGCAAACACTGGTCAAAATGTAGCTATTTCTTTAGAAATTAATGGTGAAAATGGTGAAAATGTTTGTTTGATTCGAGATGTTCAGAGACACCCTGTAACTGAGGAAGTTTTACATATTGACTTTTTAAAAGTAGATTTAAATAAAAAAATTCAAGTCAATATTCCGATTTCAATAATAGGTACTGCCTCTGCAGTATGGCAATTGGGAGGAACATTATTGCAGTCTTTGCAATCAATATCTGTTCAAATTTTACCTTTAAACATTCCAGAAAAATTTGAATTAGACATTTCTTCGTTGAATACTTTTGAAGATTCTTTATTTGTAAAAGATGTGAAAATTGACAAAGGAATTGATGTTAATGATGATTTGGAAATTTTAGTTGCGCGAGTGATGCCTCCTAGAGTTGAAGAAGATATTCAAACTCAGGAAGAAGAAGTGGGTGCTGCTGAAGTTCCTGTCGTAGAGGGTGAAACTGAACCAGAGCCAGAGCAATAATTATTTTATTTGGTATTTAGAAAATTATTACTGGTTCAAAATAATCCCTAATCCAGGTTTATTCCACTTTATAAGGTGCTAATGTATTCCATTTAGGTTTTAATCCAAGACCAGGTAAATCTGGTGCGTAGACATATCCATCTTTAATAGTTAATTCGTGCTCCCATATCTTTCCATGCATTGGATCTACAGAATCTCTGTAATATTCCAAGATTAATCCGTTTGGTATAGCTGCGACAAGATGTATATGTACCTCTTGTGCTCCATGCGGGGCAATATCTAAGTCATTTGCCTGAGCTAATGCGGCTACTTTCATATACTCAGTAATACCACCCAAAATAAGTGCGTCCGGTTGAAGTATATCGACGGCTCTAGCATTTATCATATCGCGGAATCCATAACGAGTATATTCATTTTCACCTGCGGCGATTGGAATTGAGGTGGCACGTGTGATTTCAGCTTGCCCAATATAATCGTCAGGTTCTACGGGCTCTTCGAACCAAAATAGATCGTATTTTTCTGCTTTTCTAGCAAACTCTATTGCTTGATAATGTCTATATGCATTATTTGCATCAACCATTAACCTTACATCTGGTCCGATAGCATCTCTACAGACTCTAATCCGTTCAATATCTTCGTTAATTGATACGGCACCAACTTTAATTTTAACTGCTCTTGCACCTAAATTAACGTTGTCTTCCATTTCTTTGGCAAGTTCTTTAAGTCCTTTTCCTTCTTCGTAGTACCCTCCTGCTATGTATGTGTCTACTTTATTTGTGAATCCACCGAGCATTTTATATACAGGCATATTAGCAATTTTACCTTTTATGTCCCATAGAGCAATGTCAATGCCTGCAATAATTCTAGTGGAAATACCTCTTCGGCCGACGAGTTTTGGTCTCCACATAGTGTGCCAAAGTGCTTCATTATTAAGTGGGTCTTGATCTATAAGCCCTTTTTTAAAATGTTCAATAAATGAAGCCCCTACTTTCGGTGAGGATTCAATACCACCTGCTAATCCAATCCCCTGAATATCTGGGTCATCAGTGTCTATTACAACAATGTTTAGTAGATTATGCGTATATGTATATAGTCCATTTGTAATAGGAACTGTTCTTGGCCATTTAAACATTTCCAAACGTACGTCAGTAATTTTCATTCTGAGCTTTTCCTTTATTTATTATTTAAGCTAGTATTAATAAATATATGTGAAGCATATATAATATATTTAAATAATAATATACACCAATTTAAAAAGAAAAAATAATTTTTATAAGACTAGTTTATAGTGTTTTTTTATTTAGTTGTTATTGGAATTTTATTTTATGAAAAATAATTTAATAAAATATATTTACTTATTAAGTTTAATAATAATTTTTTTGTCTTGTAACAGTAATACAATACAAAATGAAAATATTGATTTTATAAATAAGGATAGTTTTTCGGTTAATGTTCCATCAAACAACAAAGACAGTAATATAAATATACATTGGGCAACTACTGATATAAGTATTGGCAAAAACAGAATAGCTTTTGCGTTAACAGAAGAATCTGAGGGGTTTTTGAAAGATTATGAAGTAATAGTTTCTTCTTTTTATTTGTCTAATAATAAAAATTCATTAATTCATGAAATTGTTAGAGCTAGTTATTATGATTGGCCTCATAGTAGAGGGATTTATGTGGCAAATATGGATTTTGACAAATCTGGTTCATGGGGAATCGCAATTTCAGTTAGTAATACACAAATAACAGGAGAATTAACCACTGCTTTAACTGTTAATGATGAAAGTAAAACTCCGTCTTTAAATTCTAAAGCTTTAATGAGTATAAACAAAGTTAACATTTCAGAAGACAATTTAAGTAATATTACATCAGACTTAAATCCAGACCCAGAACTATATTCCTTAACTATATCTGAAGCCATTAAATCTGAGAAACCTTTATTAGTAGTTTTTGCAAGTCCTGGGTACTGTATTACAAAAACATGTGGACCTCAAGTAGATATTTTAAAGGAGTTAAAAGATAAGTATAAGAATGAAATGAATTTTATTCATATAGATGTGTATGACAACCTAGATCAAATTAAAGGTAATTTAGAACAAGCACGCATTAGTCAGGTAGTTTTAGACTGGGGATTGCCAAGTGAACCATGGTCTTTTTTGATAAATTCAAAAGGAATTATAGTAGGTAAATTTGAAGGTTTTATAAGTGAAGAAGAATTAAGCCAGAATATTCAATTGGTAATCAGATGAAATCTTTTTCTTTAAGCGATGCTTTATACAATTTAAGTCAATCATCAAATTTTAAAGAAATTATTTCAAAAAATAAGTTTAAATCAAACATTATGATTGAAAGTTTTAATGCTTCTATGTTGTTATCGAGCATTTTTAAGAATATCGATAACAACATTATGATTGTGACAGCTAAACCAGATGATGCAAGTTTTTTATATGAACAATTATTATTTTGGCTTAATAATGAAATAGATTTATACCATTTTGTTGGGAATGATATTTTTGCATATGATAAATCGGATTTTGATATTCAATCAAGTAGCAAAAGAGTGGAAGTGCTTGCTAACAAGATAAATAATTTAAATAAACAATCAATAACGGTAGCATCTTTAGAAGCAATATTACAAAAAACAATATCGAGCATATCTATCAAGGAAACTACGCACTCTTTAAAAGTAGGAGACGATATTGCTGTTGATACTTTGATATCAAGGTGGTTAAATTTAGGTTATCAAAAAGATTCAATTGTTTATGCCCCTGGGATGATGAGTAGAAGAGGTGGAATCTTAGATATATACCCAACAGGATTATTTAATCCGGTGAGAATTGAGTTTTGGGGAGATAAAATTGAAAGTATTAGGGAATTTGATGTTAATACTCAAAGAACACTTGAGTTAATTGATTCTGTTCAAATATTGCCATTTTATGAATATGTTCCCAATTTAAGTAATATTGGATCAATTAACTCGCAGCTGGAATCTTTAAACTGGGAGAATACTTCCAAAAAAACGAAAAATGTTATAAAAAGCGAATTAACGAAATTATTATCAGGTTATGAAGTTGAAAATAATTCATTTTATATGGGTTTTTTTAATCAAGATACAATATTAAATTATTTTAAAGGGGCTGATTTAATAATTTTTTTTGATTATAAAAAAATTATTGAATCAAGCAAAGAATATGAATATTCTATTTCTAGTGGATTTAATTTGTTAAATGAGCCTCTTCCAGAAAATTTTCCTCTTCCTATAACTAGACCTGAACAAATCATTAACAATATTTCTTCTTTTTATAATAATTTAAAAATTTATATTTCAGACCAAGCTCAATGCCCATCAGATAATCTGTATAATTTTATGAAAACACCATCATTTTATGGAGATATATCATCTTTTAGCAAAGTTGTTGATGAATTTGTTGCAGATGGGTATAAAATTATTATTATTAGTGCACATACAGGTAGAATCCTGGAAGAATTAAAGAATTTTGATATTGGAATTTTGACAAATATAAATTATTTAGAAGAAAAATTAATAAAGAATATATATGTTTTACAAACTGAATTGGCTAACCTTCTTTCAGGCTTTATATTAGATATTGAAGACAGTAAAATTGTTATTTTTTCTGATTTAGAAATTTATGGATTTTCTAATCGAAAAACAAATAGTAGAAAAACAAATATTAAGAGGAAGCCTTTTTATACTGAGGTCAATAATGGCGACTATATGGTTCATGTTGATCATGGTATTGGAAAATTTTTAGAAATAGGGTTTATACCTGGTGAAGAAGAGGGGCAAGAATATTTTATACTTGAATATGATCAAAAGGATAAAATATATGTTCCGATGGATAACTTAGATCGAATCAGCCCATATGTTGCTCCTTCACAGCATATGCCAAAGCTTACAAGGCTAGGGACTCAAGAATGGAGTCGTGCAAAGCAAAAGGCTTCTGATTCTTCAAAAGAAATTGCTGCTAACTTGTTAAAAATTTATGCTAAAAGAGAGATATCTAAAGGAGTCCCTACTTCTTTAGATACAAAATGGCAGCATGAACTTGAAAATTCATTTAAATTTCAAGAAACTGATGATCAAATTAAAGCGATCAATGATGTGAAATTAGACATGGAATCCATTATGCCAATGGATAGGTTAATTTGCGGAGATGTTGGTTATGGAAAGACAGAAGTAGCATTAAGAGCTGCATTTAAATCGGTGATGTCAGGCAAACAAGTAGCATTATTGGCTCCTACAACTGTTCTTGCCCAGCAGCATTATGAAACATTTAGAGAACGTTTAACTCCATATTCTACTAATATACAAGTTTTAAGTAGGTTTAAGTCAAAAAAAGAGCAAGGATTAATTATTGAAGGACTTTTTGATGGAAGTATTGATATTTGTATTGGAACGCACAGATTAATTCAAAAAGATGTGAATTTTAAAAACCTTGGCTTGGTAATTATAGATGAAGAACAACGGTTTGGCGTAGAACATAAGGAAAGGTTTAAATCTATGAGAAGTGAGGTAGATATTTTAACTATGACGGCTACACCAATCCCGCGTACTTTACATATGTCTTTAGCAGGAGTAAGGGATATGAGTGTTATTGAAACGCCACCGGATCGTAGGTCCCCAATAAAGACATATATTTTTGAATTTAGTGACTCAGTTATAAAGCAAGCAATTATTAAGGAGTTAGATAGGGAAGGGCAAGTTTTTTTTGTTCATAATAGAGTGCACAATATTGATTATTTTGCTAATTATATAAATAAATTGGTTCCTAAAGCTAGAATTGGAATAGCTCATGGCCAAATGCCAGAAAATGATCTTGAATTTGTAATGAAAGAATTCGCAAATTATAAAATAGATATACTTGTATGTACTACAATAATAGAGTCTGGGTTAGATTTAGCAAATGTAAATACGTTAATAGTAAATAAAGCCGATACATTTGGATTATCTCAGCTATATCAGTTAAGAGGTAGGGTTGGAAGAGGAGATAAGCGAGCATATGCATATTTTTTATCTGGATCAAGTATTTCTATAAATCCAAATGCACAAAATAGGCTTAAGGCTATTTTAAGTTTAAAAGATATAGGAGGTGGGCTTGAGATAGCCATGAAAGATTTAGAGATAAGAGGTGCAGGCAATGTTTTAGGTTCTGAACAAAGTGGGCATATACAGGCTATTGGTTTTGATTTATATAATAAATTATTAGCTTATGCAGTAGATGATATCAAATCTGATGTGATAGTAGAAAACAGTTATAGTAAGAAAAATATAAAAGAAAACCCTCTTGATCCTCCACTCAGGTCCATGGTTCAACTTAATATTTCGTCTAATATACCTTCTGAATATATTCCAGATATATCCCAAAGGATAGATATTTATCAAAGGCTTTCAAAAATTCAACTTAACGGTGATTGGGAGAATATTCAAGAAGAATTATATGATAGATTTGGAGATCTCCCTGAATCAGTAATAAATTTGTTATATGTAAATAGAATAATAGTAATAGCAAAGACCCTAAATATAAAATCTATCATTAGAAAAAATAATAGGGTGTATTTGTCTTTTATGTATGATGTAGGAGGAGCAAAAAACGTACTTCAAAGTTATCTGAAGAATTCTATTAATATTAATATTGGCAATAATAAATTGATGCTTGAAATTAGTGAGAATATTTTAATCTGGAAGGATGAATTGTTAAATTTATTAACTAGATTAGAGGAATTCAATCAAGATTACCAAATTTGAAGGACATTATAATATCTGAAAGCTCAGTTAAAGAGGTGATTTTTTTACACTCTTTAAAATTATTGTTAATATTGTCTCTATCAATTAAAACAGGTGTAATCCCGGCATTTCTTGCTCCACGAATATCTGAAATTATTTGGTCTCCAATGTGAATACAATTTTCTGCTTTTTCGTTTGCTTTTTCTAGCGCCTTTATAAATATTTTTGGGTGCGGTTTTTCTGCCTTAACATCTTTTGAGGTTATGACAAAGTCAAGGTAATTAGATAGTCCAAGCTTTGATGATAGTTGATTACCATCTGTATTCATATTAGATATCAAACCTAATTTTAACCCTTTTGATTTTAAAGTTTTTAATGAGGAATGTACGTCATTATAACAAGCTAAATCATAAGGTATTTTTTTAATATAATTCCATATTTTAGAAGCAGTCTCTGTATTAATTTTAATTTTATCTCCACTTAATATAAGTTTTTGATATTCAGAAAAAAAGTTTTCTCTCTCTTGTATGTTCATGTTTCTAATAGGATGAATTTGATTTTGTTCTGACATTAAATTATCTGCAATAGCATATCCCTGAGTTATTCCATTTCTAGTAACTTTATAACCAAATTTATTGCAAGCTTTTGATTGGATTTCAAATCTATCAGGTGAAAATCCAGCTAAGGTTCCGTATAAATCAAAAAAAATTGTATTAATCATATAATTATTTTATGGTAGCATTTATCGTTATCATAAACTATTTAATTAATAAATCACAGGTAGAAAATTGAAAGCTGGTAAATTACCATTAGAATTATTAAGCAATTTGTTGTCAGAAATCAAGGTTAAAGACCCTAGAGTTATTTTAGGAGCGAAGACGGGTGAAGATGCTGCGGTTATTGATATAGGGGATCGTTTTCTTGTTGCAAAAATGGATCCAATAACTTTTGCAACAGATGAAATTGGTTGGTATTTGGTGCAAATTAACTCTAATGACTTGTTTGTTATGGGAGCTACTCCAAAATGGTTAATGGCTACATTACTTTTTCCCGAGACTTATTCAAAAACATTGATTAAAAATATATTCAATCAATTAAGTAAAGCTTGTGAAGAAGCAAACATTACTTTAATTGGAGGTCATACTGAGATAACTTATGGTTTAGATAGACCTTTAGCAATTGGAGCAATACTAGGGGAAGTAAATAAGAATCATGTAATCTATACTTCAGATGCAAATATAGGAGATGAAATTGTTATAACTAAAGGAATAGCAATTGAAGGAACTGCTATTATTGCTAGAGAAAAGGAAGCTCATCTTTTATCTTTGGGGGTAAATAAGAAATATATTAATAATGCCAAGAATTTTATATTTGAGCCAGGGATAAGTATAAAGAATGATAGTAAAATCGCAATAAATTCAGGAAATATAACTTCAATGCATGATCCGACTGAGGGAGGTCTATTTGGGGCTTTGCAAGAGATAGCTAAAGCTGCAAATGTAGGGTTGCATATAGAAGAAAATGAGATATATATATTGCCTGAATGTTTAGAAATATGTTCAAAAATTGATATAAATCCTTTTGGAATGATTGCGTCAGGTTCGTTATTATGTACAGTTAAGGCGGGAAGTTCAAATAAATTAATCGATAATCTTCGAGATGCAGGTTCATATGGATATAAAATTGGAAAAATCATGCCTAAAGAATATGGCATTATGTTATCTAATTCTAAAGGAGTTAAAAAAATGCCTATATTTAAAAGAGATGAGATAGCTAGATATTTGAGTCAATAAGTTTGACAGTGATTTAAAGCCGATGCTAAACTTACTTAGAGCAAGCGCAGTTTTATATTAGGAGACTAATTTTGCCTTTAGGATATGACCTTAATTGGGCTGTAATAGCTATTATGGGCTTTCTAGGACTGTCGTCAGTACTAGGAATGTTCTTAATTTCTTTTTTAATTGCACCTAAGCGTAAGTCTGAAATTAAAAACACTCCATATGAATGTGGCATTTTGCCAGATTCATATAATTGGTCACAAATTAATATTCGTTATTATATATTTGCCATTCTTTTTTTGCTTTTTGATATTGAAGCTGTTTTTTTGTTTCCATGGGCAATGATTTTTGTGAATGCATTACCTATTGTTTTTTATGAAATGATTTTGTTCATTGCAATTTTGTTTTTTGGATTGATTTATGCTTGGAGAAAGGGAGTTTTGAAATGGCAATAGAACCGAAAAATCAAGATAATTTAGGTAAAGGAAATATTGCTGAACCAAGTATTTTTGAAAAAGTATTGCCTAATGCTGTTGTATGTAAATCGAATGAACTTTTTGCTAATGCTAGAAAATCATCTTTGTGGACTTTGTCTTTTGGGCTAGCATGTTGTGCTATTGAGATGATTAGTACTCATATGTCACATCATGATTTTGATCGTTTTGGAATAGTAACCTGGCCTTCTCCAAGACAAGCTGATGTTATGATAGTTGCAGGGACAGTCGTTAAAAAAATGGCTGATCCTATCAAAATTCTTTATGAGCAAATGCCTGATCCAAAATGGGTAATAGCTATGGGAAGTTGTGCGACAAATGGAGGACCTTATTATCGCTCTTATTCAGTTGTAATGGGAGTAGATCATATTGTTCCTGTAGATATATATGTTCCTGGATGCCCCCCTCGTCCGGAGGCGTTAATGTATGGAATTTTACAACTACAAGAAAAGATAAAAAAGGATTCAAGCGGTAGTGGAAGATCAGAAGATAAATAAAGATACCAAAGACAATTTGCCACCTGTTTTAAACTTTACGCCCGAACAAGATCAGCTAATATCTTTATTAACAAAAACACTTCCTTCTATATCAAATATAAATGTTAATAATTTACAAGGGGATGTTGAGCTAAATATAGATTCAAAAGATATAAAATCTATTTGCAGGGTTTTAAAGGATAGCCCAGAGTTAAATTTTAACTATCTTGAATGTATATCTTTAGTTGATTACGAAGAGAAACTTGAAGTTGTTTATCACTTGACCTCTTTTAAATTAAAGAAAAGCATAATAATCAAGACATCAATTCCTGCAGAAGAACCAGAAATTAATTCTGTTATTAGTGTTTGGCGTGCAGCAGATTGGTTTGAAAGAGAAGCACATGATTTATTTGGTGTAAATTTTTTAGGGCATCCAAATTTAGAACCATTACTTCTTTTTGATGGATTTGAAGGTTATCCTGGAAGAAAAAATTTTCCTATAAACGATTATCAAGAATGGTAAAATATTATTAATACAGACTTATGGAAATAAATAAAACAATAAACTCAGATAGTGTTGACTTAATGATAAATATGGGGCCTCAGCATCCAAGTACGCATGGGGTCTTTAGGCTATTATTAAATATAGACGGAGAAAGAATAATTGATGTTAAACCTTATATTGGATATTTACATAGAGGCTCTGAGAAATTGTGTGAAAATGAGCGTTATGCTCAAGTTATAACATTATTTGACAGACTTGATTATGTAGCAAATCTTAATATGGAACTTGGGTTTTGCTTGGCTGTAGAAAGTTTAATGGAGTTAGATGTTCCAGATAGGGCAAGTTATATTAGAGTAATTTTATGTGAATTAAATAGAATAGCAAGCCATCTATTATTTTATGGCACGTATGGTTTAGATGTGGGAGCTATGACTCCAGTACTTTATGCTTTTAGAGAAAGAGAGAAAATTCAAGGTTTTTTTGAATCTATAACTGGCGCAAGAATGATGCACAATTATTTTCGCATAGGAGGGGTAAAAGGAGAACTGCCAGGTGGATTTGGTAATCGATTGAATCTATTATTAGATGAAATTAGTAAAGGCATAGAAGAATGTGACCAGCTTTTATCAAAAAATGAAATGTTTCTTGCCAGAACAAAAAATGTGGGTGTTATTAGTTCTAGTGATGCTGTAGATTTTGGCGTAAGTGGTCCAAATTTGCGTGCTAGTGGCATAGCTAGAGATATTAGAATATCTAAACCATATTCTATTTATGATAGATTTGATTATGGAATTCCTGTTGCGTCTTCCGGTGATTGTTGGGATAGGTATTATGTTCGATTGGAAGAGATTAGGCAGTCTGTAAAAATTATTAAGCAAGCTATGAATCAGATGGAAGATGGTCCTATATTAGCTCAAGTTCGACGAATACCTAGGCCTCCTAAAGGAGAAATTTATTTTAGAACTGAAAGTCCTAGAGGAGATTTTGGTATTTATCTTGTAAGCGACGGATCTGATAAACCTTATAGAGTTAAAGTTAGAGCCCCTTCTTTTGCAAATTTACAATCATTACAATATTTGTTAAAAGGAGCTTATATTGCAGATGCAGTTACTATTTTAGGATCAATAGATATTATTATGGGAGAAGTTGATAGGTGAGCATCGCAGATTTATTTAATTATATGAGTTACGTTTTTGGATTATTTTTATCTCTAACTTTAATAGTATTATTGCTAGTTTGGTTAGAGCGTAAAGTTTTAGCAAGGATTCAGATGAGAATGGGGCCTATGAGAGTCGGTTTTCATGGAGCTTTACAGCCAATAGCTGATGCCATTAAATTAATTTCTAAAGAAGATATTTTGCCAGCATGGACAGACAAATTGGTATATTGGTTTGCTCCAATAGTTGTATTTGTTCCTGCATTTTTATTATGGGTTACTATCCCTTTTGGTAAAAATATGGTTATTAGAAGTTTAGATTTAGGATTATTTTTTATTGTTGCTATATCTGTGTTATCAGTCTTGGGTTTGATTATGGCAGGTTGGGGGTCTGCAAACAAATATGCTGTTTTGGGTGGGCTTAGGGCTGCAGGACAGTTAATTAGTTATGAAATTCCTCTTATAATGGCCATCCTTACTATTGCTATATTACATCAATCTTTAAATTTAGTTGAAATAGTTGATAAACAATCACAAATACCTAATATTTTTATTCAGCCATTGGGATTAGTTTTATTTTTTATTGCTGGATTGGCAGAGTTAGGAAGAACTCCTTTTGATATTCATCATGCAGAATCTGAAGTTGTTGGAGGCCCTTTTGTTGAATATAGTGGTGCACATTGGTCGGTTTTCTTTTTGGCTGAGTATATTAATACTTTTACAATTAGTATATTGACTGTTTTATTATTTTTGGGAGGCTGGCATTGGCCAAATATTCCTTTTTCTGGCAACTTGCAAACGGTATTATCTGTTTTTGTAGTCTTGATTAAAACAATATTAGTCGTAATTGTAATTTTTTGGATACGTGCTACTTATCCAAGATTAAGGATAGACCAATTAATGTCGTTTGGTTGGAAAATGTTAATTCCTATGGCTTTTATCAATGTAACTATTACTGCATGTATAGTATATTATGACGAGTTGCCTTTATGGATTTTGCCAATATTATCCATAATTTTATTAGTATTAGGTGCTGTTATAATTCAGAGGAAGTTTTCTAAAAACATTACAAGTACTATTGAAGTTATATCTTCGAAATCCCTTTTAAAGGAGAAAAGTGAAGTTAATATTAATTAGTTTTATTAATAATTATAAAGTTTTATTAAGGATATTGAATTAATGATTGGGTTTTTGGCTGGTTTATTTGTAACAATAAAAACTGGATTCAGGCGTCCAGTTACTGCTCAATATCCAGATCCTAAAAAAAGAATAAA